>JAEEGK010031504.1_pt1 | contig 10450 bp, 7 predicted proteins | sample 8958771 | NCBI WGS metagenome assembly JAEEGK01 (sample SAMN16246547, study PRJNA631951) | gut metagenome | biome: gut microbiome; feature: rumen; material: SC-attached | host: Bos | place: Iran: Karaj | collected 2018-10 | reverse complement strand
ACCGCCATTCCTACGGGCGAGATTCTGAAGGTTGAAGGCACACCGTTCGACTTCCGTACCCCGAAAGCTATCGGCAAGGAAATCGATGCTGACAATGAGCAGATTAAGTTCGGTAACGGCTACGACCACAACTACGTGCTGAACAAGAAGGAAGAAGGTGAAATGAGCTTTGCTGCCAGACTGACCGACCCGAAGAGTGGACGTACGCTGGAGTGCTACACCACCGAACCTGGCATGCAGCTCTATACGGGTAACTACCTGTGTGGCTACAAGGGCGCTAACGGTGCTACATTCCCCCGCCGTTCAGCCGTATGTCTGGAAACCCAGCACTTCCCCGACACGCCCAACCGTCCGTACTTCCCCAGCGTCGTGCTAAATCCCGGTGAGCGCTACAAGCAGAAGACCATTTACCGTTTCGGTGTTGCCGAATAGGATTTGAGAATTGAGGTTTGAGATTTGGGATTAGTCAAATAGACGGTCGCACATCTCAAACCTCAAAGATTATTAGTATTAACACAAACCTCAAATTAAATATGAAACAAACACAGAACTATCTGTTCCCGTTGATTATTGTGTTCATCGTTTGCTTCCTCATCGGATTCATCACGACGATGAACAACTCTATGATTGCCTTCCTGTCTGAGGCTTTCCACCTGTCAGCTCAGCAAGGCCAGTACGTCAACACCGCCTTCTATGGCGCTTACCTGTTGGCTATTCCCTTTGCTATGCTCATGAGCAAGATTGGCTACAAGGGCACTCTGCTGCTCGGTCTTGCCGTTGCTGGTATCGGCTTTGTTATCAATTCGTTTGGTATCAATGCTGCAATCTCTGCCGGAAGCAATGTCTACATCGTATTCCTGCTCTCTATGTGTATCGTAGCAATGGGTGTGGTGATGCTGCAGAACGTAGCCAACCCCTACGTGATGGTGCTGGGTAAGCCCGAGAGCGGCGCTTTCCGCATGACCCTCTCGCAGGCACTGAACTCGGTAGCAACAACCGTTGCACCTATTTTTATCACCACCGTCATCATTGCCGGTAAGGCTCCTACCCCCGATGCTGTTCCTGGACCGTTCCTCGGACTGGGTATCTTCACGCTGATTATCTGCGGTATTCTGGTATTCCTGAAGCTCCCGAAGATTGACGAGGGCAAGCAGGCTGAAGAGGAGTCTGGCGAGAAGAAGGAGTACAAATCGAGCGTATTCAAATACACCCACGTATGGCTTGGTGCATTGGCCATTTTCATGTATATGGGTGTTGAGATTGGCGTTCCTTCGATGCTGCCCTACCGCTTCTCACTGCTCTATCCCGAAATGAATCCCGCTGAGTGCGCATCGATGGCTACGGGCTATCTGTCATTCTACTGGGGCGGTATGATGGTCGGCCGTTTCGTCGGTGCTGGTATTCTGACCAAGTTCGAACCACGCAAGCTGCTGACGGCTTGTCTGTGTCTCGGTGCATTGTGCATCGCCCTGTCGCTTATTATGTCATCGTCGATGATTGGCATTTGGCTGATGCTTGCTGCCGGTCTGTTCCACTCTGTGATGTGGCCCCTTATCTTCAACCTCGGATTGCAGGAGCTTGGTCCTCACACGAAGGCTGCCTCTGGTGTCATTAACACGGGTGTCATCGGCGGTGCGCTGCTCATGCCGGTCATGGGTGCTATGGTCGATGCAGCTGGTGTTATCATCGCTCTCTGCGCCATGTTCGTGTTCTACGCCTACATCATCTGGTTCTGCAACTTCGGTAGCAAAATCGGTATAAGCGCCAAATAAGCCAAATAGTTCATTAATAAAATAAACAGTTAATTGTAAATCATTAAATCGCAAAACAACATGATCGACATTGAATTTGTAAGAAGCCGCTTCATCAAGCACTTTGACGGAAAAACTGGTAATGTCTACACATCGCCCGGTCGTATCAACCTGATTGGTGAGCACACCGATTATAACGGTGGATTTGTATTCCCCGGAGCAGTAGATAAAGGTATCACGGCAGAAATGCGCGTCAACGGTACGGAAGACACCGTCATGGCCTACGCCATCGACCTGAAGGACCGCGTGGACTTCCACCTCAACGACCCCGCAGGCCCCAAGGCCTCTTGGGCACGCTACATCTATGGCATTGCCAAGGAGTTCCAGAAGCTCGGCGTCGACGTCAAGGGCTTCAACATCGCCTTCGCCGGCGACGTGCCCCTCGGTGCCGGTATGTCTTCAAGTGCCGCTATGGAGAGCTGCTTTGCCTGCGGTCTGAACGACCTCTTCGGCGAGAACAAGGTTTCCCAGTGGGATATGGTGCTGGCCGGACAGGCTACCGAGCACAACTACTGCGGCGTGAACTGCGGTATCATGGACCAGTTCGCTTCCGTTTTCGGCAAGGCTGGCTGTCTGATGCGCCTCGACTGCCGCAGCCGTGAGTTCGAGTACTTCCCCTTCAAGCCCGACGGCTACCGTCTTGTGCTGCTCAACAGCAAGGTGAAGCACGAACTGGCCGGTTCGCCCTACAATGACCGCCGCAACAGCTGTGAGAACGTTGTCAAGGCCATCGCCAAGAAGCATCCCGAGGGAACGTTTGAGACCCTGCGCGACTGTACATGGGAGCAGCTTGAGGAGGTTCGTGCCGAGGTTGGCGAAGAGGACTACAGCCGTGCACACTTCGTGCTCGGCGAGAAGGACCGCGTGCTGGCTGTCTGTGACGCTCTACTCGAGGGTGACTACGAGACCGTTGGCCAGAAGATGTACGAGACCCACTACGGTCTGTCAAAGGAGTACGAGGTCAGCTGCGAAGAGCTTGACTACCTGAACGACCTGGCCAAGGAGAACGGTGTCACCGGCTCACGTATCATGGGCGGTGGCTTCGGCGGTTGCACCATCAACCTTGTCCGTGCCGACCTCTACCAGAAGTTCATTGCCGATGCCAAGGCTAAGTTCGCTGCCAAGTACGGCCACGAGCCTGAGGTCATTGACGTCGTCATCGGCGACGGCTCGCGCCGCCTCTGCTAAGCAGTCTGTTCTGAGAACTAATTATTCATCGGAATATTCTCCATACAAGTAGCCCGCCGACAAGCGAGCTACTTGTTTTTTTATGGTTCACTTTCGTCAAAACTACTATATAGGGAAAACGGAAAAACACCTGCACCCGCAACACCCGCAACACCTAAATCCATACAACTTAGACTGAAACACGAACAAAAATCTTCAAAAATACCACACAAATAAAATCCGGTGAGTACACTCATTAAATTTGCGTTAGATTTTTGTTCCCATCACCCCCTCAGGCAAGCAATTGTGCATTGTGAATTATGAATTGTGAATTATGAATTGTGAATTAAAAATTGTGAATTGTGTATTGTGAATTGTGCAATAAACGTTAATATAGGTGTTGTGGGTGTTGCGGGTGCGGGTGTTTTTCCGTTTTCCCTATATAGTAATCATCTCTCTGGAAAAGGTGACCCTTACAATCCTAAAGATGACCTTTAGCGATGGGGAGGTAAGCCTTTTGCCAGAGAAGATGACCTTTAGCGACGAAAAGATGACCTTTAGCGACGAAAAGGTGACCTTTAGCGACGAAAAGGTGACCTTTAGCGACGAAAAGGTGGTCTTTAGAAACGAAAAGGTGACCTTTAGCGGGGAAAAGGTCACCTTATTGTGCATAAAGATAAGCTTAATATACCTTTAGAAACACATTATTTCCATAACGTTAGATTCAAGGGGGGCGAATCCGCCGCCCCCCTTGAATGGATGATTATTTGAAGATGAGCTGGGCGAAGCTGTAGAGGCCGTACTTCCAGACGACGAAGTTGTGCTGGCCCTCAGGGTAGTTGATGAGGGTGTATGGGAGGTTTCCCCGCATCATCCATCTTTTTTCCCAATACCCAGGCCTTATTCTGCAATACCCAGTCCTTATTTTCCAATACATTTTCTTTTATTGGACTAAAAAGGATCCTTATAAGTTAGTTCTCTACCACGACGGCGGTGTGTTGTCATCGCCGGAGGGATCGCGCTGAGTGTTCTCCTTGCCTTTCTGTGTGAACACAAAAGGGTCTCTAACTTTGCGCCTGATAAAATATATCAGTGAAGAATTTGCTAAATACCGGTTGATTCCCTACCTTTGTTGTCAGAAGGAGGAATCGGCCGACAGGAAAGGGAAACTATATTAGGGTCTGCAGTCCTTTAGAGTCTATGAACCGCCTCAGTCCTTCCTGTTTAGTTGCAAAGTCCAGATAGAATGCCAGTGGCATAAGAGCCTATTTAGAGTCCAAGACCAGACAACTATTGGCCAATTCCTTCATTTTATAAAACTGTTGCAAAGGTATGAAAAAAATCTTTATCGGCATCGATTTCTCGAAAGAAAAGTTCGACGCAACCCTCATTCAGGCAGAGGGGCTGAAGGAATGTGCTCCCGACGTGCACGAAGTGTTTGACAACAAGACATCAGGCTACCGTCGTCTTGTAAAGTGGGTGAAGGCTCATGCAGAAGGCTTTGCGGCAGACATGTGGCTTTTCTGCGGAGAAAACACCGGTGGCTATAGTATTGCCCTGTGCAATTATCTCTATGCCTCTGGTTACGATATGTGGCTGGAATGCGCCTACAACATCAAGCATTCTGTGGGTATCCAGCGTGTGAAGAACGACAAGGCCGACTCACATGCAATTGCAGAATACGCTATGCGCAATTATGACAGAATGATTCCGTATAAGCCTCAAAGCTCGTCTCTGAACGCTTTAAGAGAGGTATTCCTTTACCGTCACAGCCTTGTCAAGCAAAAGGTGGCACTGCAGGTTAGAAGGCAGGAGAAACGACTCACACAAGAGAGCTCTGACATTAAGACCTTCATGTCGCTTACCAGCAAGCATCTGCTCACGGAAGTGAACAAGGCCATTGCCAAGTGCGACCAGAAGATAAAGGAAATCATTGCCTCGGATGACGAACTCAGAGAAGTGTTTGACATCGTCACCTCCATGCCTGGCATCGGAGTCCAGAACGCCACATGCCTGATGGTCTATACTGACAACTTCCAGAAGTTTGATTATGACTCTAGAAAGATTGGCTGCTACTATGGCATAGCACCCTTTGGACGACAGTCAGGAAGCAGTATCAACGGGAAACCACGGGTCAGCCCATTTGCCAATAGGATGATCAAGTCGCTACTCTCACAAGCAGCACTGGCAGCTATCAAAACCGATATCGACATATATAATTACTACCAGCGACTCACTCAACGAGGGAAGCATCCACTACTAATCCACAACAATATCAAAAACAAGATGCTCCACAGGCTTGTGGCAATGGTCAGAAACAGACAGAAATACAACCCTGATCACATATATAGAAACGCTAAAGAGGCCGCATAGGCAGACAAGTGTTAAATAAATAGTTAAATCACATAATATGTTTGGAATTTACCATAGAATGCGGTTCTTGCGTCCCTGCGGTAGCAAGCGACCAGAGGTCGAGCGCCGCTGTGCACGTTACTCCTCGTCCTCGTCGTCCCAGTCCTGTGCCTGACGTCCGCGGTTCGGCTCGTAGTCCGGATCCTGGGGGTCGGTGGGCGTGTCGTCCGGTGTCTGTGTCTGGACGATGCCCTCGCCGAGCTGCTTGTTGCCGCTGCCGGCAATCATCTGCTGCAGGGCAATCTCTATTGCCAGTGTCTCAGGCTTCACATATATTCTCTTTTTCATCTTTCTCTTCTTTTACTTTCGGTCGTTGAATCACTGTATTACAGTTTTGAGCTAAAGCTCGAGCTCGTTCACGCTTGGAAGTGCGAGCGAGCTCTCACTTCACTCACTTAATCACGACCTTGCGTCCATTATGGATGTAGAGACCCTTGCGTGTGGGCTGCTTGTCAAGCTTCACGCCGTCGACCGTGTACCACCCGTCTTCAGACTTCAATTCTTCAATTCTTGAATTCTTCAATTCTATGATTCTCGTGGTCTCGTCATCGCCGAAGTTGAGGGTGATCTGTCGCGCAGCGGCACTCTCGTCAGAGAACTGGAAGTAGGCGCGGCAGGCGAGGAGCGTGCGGGCTACACCCGTATGCTTCAGCGTGTTGTTGGCGGTCATATAATAGATGTCTGTGTCGTCAGCGGTGATGCCGAACGGGTCGTAGTAGCCGACGAACTTCACGGCACCATCGAGCAGTGAGATGGTCCTGTCAGCGTCAGGGCTGCTGACCACCGTGACGTCGGTGAACACAGGCTCGGTGATGTCGCGGGTGGCAGGATCAGCAGTGTCGTAGCCCTCGGCCTTGTTCCACATAATGATATATGGTACGCCAGCCTCCAGGGTCGTCACCGCCTCGCTGAACGTCAGGGAGAGGTTGTTGTCGCTCATCTCGGCGCCAACGAGCGTCTTGGCGATGGCGCCCTCGAGGGGCGAACCGTTGAGCGTCACGTCGAACGGCAGGCAGAGCGTGTTCCACGAGCCGTCCTTGTAGAGTGTGCGGCCGCTGAGGGTGACGCTGGCGGTCTTAATCTTATTGTATTTGTTCAGGATGACCATGTTGTCAGTGCCGGTGTCAGTCAGTCTGAGCTCAATCTTCTTGTAGCGGGCCACGAGCGTGGTGGCGGCTGTCAGCGTTTCGCCGGGCTGAATGAGCGTCTCGCCCGTCTGCTGCTCAAAGGAGATACCGGGGGTTGAGGTCTCTGCCCAGCCCACGAACTCCCAGCTCATTGGCACGTCGTCGCAGTCGGGCACTTCATAGGTCTGGCCATTGGCCACCTGTTGCTCAATTTTACTATAGCTATTGTTGCTTTCGTCATACGTATAGAGCGTCACTTTATAAATGTACACGCCCGTCTCGTATCCGCAGACGCAGGTGCCCGTGGCGGCATGGTTCTCTGTGACCGAGTAGGGACAGTAGCTACAGTGGGCGGTGTGGGTGTCGTCGTTGATAGTGTAGGTGCAGCTGCCGTGGGTGCAGGGGCTAACGGTCACCTGTTGTTCGGTGGCTGTGGTCAGGGTGCTGACACGGTTGGCCTCAGCGGAAATGGTTCCGCCCATCGCCACGGCCAGGTTGCCGTTGATGCTCACGGAGCCGCCGCGGTCGGGATGGACTCGTATGACCGGACTCGGTGCCCAGGTTGCTGTGTTATTAGAGATTATCATATCCCTTACCTGGCCCGACGTCAGCGTCAGTGTTGTGTTGTCGCCATGAATCTGGATGGGGCAGTCGACCCACGTGTCTCTTTGGCTGTTTTCATTTACCTTAGTGCCTCCGGCGCCGATGGCACCGCCACTCATGGACGAGGCCGTCACGTTGCCGCCAAGGAGCTGGATGAGGCCCTCCGGATAGATTTCTCCGGCAGCACCGCTGCCGATGCCCGCTCCACAGCCCGACCAGTAGACTTTAGAGTTATCGTCATTGTATTCGCCTTTGGCGATGACCTCTCCACCGCTGATGACAATCCAACCATACATAAATGACTTCTCGCCTCCAATACTGCCGCCGGTGCCGATGCCGGCGCCGCCGTTGATTCCTGTAGCCGTAACCTTTCCGCCGCTGATATTGATATTGCCGTTGAAGTTGGTGTCGGCACCGGTGCCGATGCCCGCGCCGCCATTGGTCGATGAAGCCGTCACGTCGCCGCCCGAGATGTTGACGAGCACCTTCTTGTCTGAGCTCTGCCTGGACATGCCGGTGGTGGTATATCCGCGGCCGATGCCGGGGCCTTTGCCGTCGGCCGTGGCCGTGATGTTGCCGCCGCTGATGTCGAGCTGGCAGAAGTCAGTGTTATAGCCGCTGCCGATGCCGGCGCCGCCATGCTTGCCCGTGGCGTTGACCGTTGCCGGCAGACCATTGACACTTTCTGCTGCGCCGTAGAAGTAGATGCCCCGACATTCGCCTTTATAACCGCCGCCGATGCCGGCAGCGCCTCCGGCGGTGACATCGCTGTATTGCTCACCTCCTATGGCCGTGATGTTGCCGCCATGGAAAGAGATGGCCGTGGCATAGCCGCTGCGGCCGCCGCCGATGCCGGCTCCACGCCTGCCGCCTGTGGCTGTCACCGTGCCGCCGTAGAACGTCGTGGTGCTGGAGTTTCCCTCGTCGCCGCCGCCGATGCCGGCACCCTCGGCGCCGCCCTGTGCCGTCACCGTGCCGCCGTAGATGCTGAACATGGCGCCGTTGCCCTCGTTGCCGCCGCCGATGCCGGCTGCCTCGTTGCCGCCCGTGGCATGGACCGTGCCGCCATAGACGGCGACATAGCCCGCCGTGCCGTCGCTTGGCTCATCGCCGCTGCCGATGCCGGCGGCATACTCGCCACCCTGTGCCGTAACGCTGCCGCCATAGACATAGAGGCCGCTGTTGTTGGCCTGCGGGCCGAAGCCATGATTATTGCCGCCGCCGATGCCCGCACCGTATTTGTTGCCCGTGGCATGGATGGTGCCGCCGTGGATGTTAATGATTCCGGCATTGCCATCATCGCTGCCGCCGCCACTGCCGATGCCAGCGGCTTTGCTGTAGCTGTTGGTGACGATGAGTTGACCCGTGTTGCCTGTCTGACCGTAGATGTTGAGCACGGCATTATCCTTCAATTCCACCTTCACGCCTCCTGTCACGGTGAGTCTGGCTTTGTCGCACAGGATGAGGTTGCCGGTGCCGTGGACCACCAAAGTCCCGATGTTGATTTCGCCATTAACCACATACCATTTTCCGCCGCTCAGCTCGGTCCAGCCGCTGATATTGCTTTCCAGAGAAATACATTCGCCGTTGGCCTTGGTCTTTTCCTCAGCAGTCAGCGTTTTTGTGCTATGGTTCCAGGTGTGGTCGATATACTTGTAGCCTGTCATTGTGAGCTTGGCCTCTTTGTTGTCGGTGCTCCAGTCAATGCTGCCGGCCCGTGTGGCGTTGCTGGCAAAGAAGTAGGTGCTGGGGGCTGCGGTGTTGTACGCGCCATAGCCCGATGTGAACACATTCTGCTCAATCTCAGTGTCTACACCTATTCTGGTCTCTTCGGAAAATGCTCCAGTTACGGTGATGAGCTGGTAGCTCTGCAGATAGACATCGTTGGGTGCGTTGTTTTCCACCACAGGCTTGTCCTGCATCTTCAGCGTCGGGCCAGCCACACCAGCCCCATTTGACACATGGAAAATGCCACCGCCTTCCTGGGCAGTGTTGCCCGTGATGGTACAATTATTACTCATCTGCACCGTGCCAATCCCAAACATGTAAATGCCACCGCCATAATGATTGCTACTGTTGCCTGTGATGGTGACATTGTTGAGGTTGGTTCCGCCTTCGCAGCAGATGCCTCCGCCGCCCGATTCGGCAGTGTTGCCGCTGATGGTGGCGCCGCTGATGCTGACCGTGCTGTTGCTATAGATGCCGCCGCCATACGTTCCAGCGGTGTTGTCCGTTATGCTGCCGCCCGTGATGTTCAGCGTGCCTTCATTGTGGATGCCGCCGCCAAACTGGCCAGCGGTGTTGCCCGTGATGACGCCGCCCGTGATGGTCACGGTGCCGTGGTTCTCGATGGCGCCGCCGTAGCCATAGTTGGTGCCTTCACCTTCTATCTTGTCGGAGCGGTTGCCCGTGATGGTGCCTCCGCTGATGGTCAGCTCGCCGCCTGCTTCGACGTAGATGCCGCCGCCCTGGCGGGCCCAGCCGCCGGTAATCTTGCCGCCGGTGCCGCTGTCGGTGATGGTCAGCTTGCCGCCGTTAGCGATGTAGATGACCTGCCCGCCGTCGTCGGCAGCCGTCATCTGGCGCTTCAGCATGTGGCCGTTCAGGTCGAGGGTCACGGTTACGCCGTTGTTGATGCCCAGTCGGCCGCCTTGGGAAGCAGTGGTGATGTCTTTGCCGAGCTTTACTGTCTGGCTGTTCTGAACAGCATTGAGCAGGTCGGTCTCCGTCTCGACGATGGTCTGAGCCCAAAGTCCTTGCGCCACAGTGAGCAGCGCAGCGAGGATGGCGATTGTTGCTTTCTTCATTTTGATGTATAGTTTGGTTTGTTGTGTACTGTCTGCGTCCCGATTACTTGACTACGACCTTCTTGCTGTTATAAATGTAAATGCCGCGCTGTGCGGGCTTCTTGCCTTGCAAGCGTCCTTCGGCCGAGCGGCCTGTGAGGCGGCGTCCGTCGAGCATGTACCAGACGGCGGCTGTGCCTCCATGCGCTGCGGGAGCCGTGATGGTGGTGGCGACGTCGCTGCTGATGATGTTGCTGATGGCTTCAAAGTCGTAGAAACCGTCGTAGCCGTTGGTCGTGTCGATGACGTAGGTGGGCTCCACGCCGCCGTCGATGTTCCGCCAGTTCTTGTCGGTCAGGCGGGCGCGTGCCGACGACAGCTTTCCCATCAATGACAAGGCATCGACTGGCGTTAGACTGACATTCCGGTCGTATTGTGACTGCCAGTGTCTCATCACACGTTTACCCCAGTCATCGGGGAGTGAGTCTGCAAGGAACTCAGGCAGTCCTTGATAAAGCTTGTCCTTGTTACCTTTATACACCTC
>JAEEGK010031501.1_pt1 | contig 10450 bp, 9 predicted proteins | sample 8958771 | NCBI WGS metagenome assembly JAEEGK01 (sample SAMN16246547, study PRJNA631951) | gut metagenome | biome: gut microbiome; feature: rumen; material: SC-attached | host: Bos | place: Iran: Karaj | collected 2018-10 | reverse complement strand
CCTTTTTTAACATTTTTTTTGTCACAACTATATATATTTTAGCCATCAAAGACTAGAATGGAGCTTAAATAATGTCTCTTAAAAAATGGAAATTAGTTCTCGCATCCCTCTCCGTAGCACTTTTCACTGCCTGCGCAGGTTCGTCCAACGACTCCGGTAGCAGCGATACCGGCAGCTACACCGGAAGCAACGAAACATCCTCTGATAACTCTTCCTCTTACACGGGTTATAGCGAAAACCAGGCCGAAGCCGCCAAGCCGGTCGTACAGCAGAAACCGGCTGCGCCCAAGGAAGTTTTCGACGAAAAGACTCTGAAGAAGACCCAGGATGAAGCTTCTGCCGCTAACGAAGACAACCACAAGCTCCGCAAGGAAATCTTCGACGCAAGGACCAAGCTCGGTCTTCCGGTCCAGCAGCCAGCTTCCTCAGATGAAGAGTAATATAAGGCATTACTCACTGTCTGACAACCTGAAGCGAGTTATTTCAGGCGAACGTGAAACGGTTTTCCGATTACTGGAGAGCCGTTTTTGCGTTGAGATACGTACCCGTCTTCCAGGGCTAGACATCGTCCCCCTCGACGATGCCGACATGTCCGGTGTACTTGCCGTCCTCGACCAGTTAAAGATTGCCGCGCGCAACGGCGAGATTCTGGACGCGCCCCAACTCGAACGCATGCTGGGGCCTAAAGACAGTCATGTCATCGAATCCATCCCCGACAGCCCCGTCTTCAGGAACAGGTTCGGCATCAGCGTCTCCGCAAAGACTCCCGCACAGGCTGAACTGGTCAAGGCGGTCGAAAAGAACGACATCATCTTCGCCAAAGGCCCGGCAGGCACCGGCAAAACCTTCCTCGCCGTCACGCTTGCGGTAGCAAGCCTCGAACGCGGGGAGGCGGAACGCATCTGCCTCGTGCGCCCCGCGGTCGAAGCCGGCGAATCGCTCGGCTTTTTGCCCGGCGACCTCAAAGAAAAAATTGCGCCCTACCTGCGTCCCATCCACGACAGCCTCTCCGAGCTCCTGCCCGCAGAAAAGCTGCGCCGCTACGAAGAAACGGGCGCCATCGAAGTCGCCCCCCTCGCCTACATGCGTGGCCGCACGTTGAAACGGGCGTTCATCATCCTGGACGAAGCGCAGAACACGACGACCGCCCAGATGAAGATGTTCCTCACGAGGCTCGGCCCCCACAGCAAGGCTATCATCACGGGCGACACCAGCCAGGTCGATCTCGCCAAAGGGCAAGTTTCGGGTCTGGAACACGCCATGAAAATCCTCAAGGGCATCCGCGGAATCGCCGAAGTCGAATTTAGCGCCACCGACGTCCTACGCCATCATTTAGTCAAAGACATTTTGCTAGCTTACGAACAGAACGAGCTAAAAAAATAGAAGGGTATTAAATGAACAAGAAAGAGAAAAAAATTCATTTGATTATCGCATGGATTCTCTTGATCCTCATCGCCATTCTATTGTTCCCCGACAAGAACATCGCTCTGCGCGCCGAACGTCCACACCTGGGCCAGCTCAGTACAAGGACAATCGTCGCCCCGTTCAAGTTCGAAGTTCCCAAAACCGAACAGGAACTCCTGACCGAAAGGACGCGCGCCGCCGACAAGGTGAACGCCATCTTCGAATTCAACTTCGACGAAACGACGCGTCTTTTGCACGAACTGGAACAATACCTCAAGAAGCTCGAACAGTACGGCAAGATCCAGGCCGTCATCAGCGCAAGCAAGGATGACGGAAGCGACCCCTCGCTCCAATCGAAAGTCCAGGAGGCATCGCGCATTTACGACCTCCTAAAACAGCGTCTCTCCATCACGGCCATCAAGCCGCTCAGCACGAACGCCGTCGCCCGCGACTCCCTCATGTCCGTGTTCTACCAGATGATGCAGAAGGGCGTCTCGAACACGCTCCTCGCAAAGACCGAAACAGAAGTTACGTTGTACTGCAACAACTACAACATCAAGAGCATCAAGAACCTCATATACAACAAGCAGGCAGTCTCCCTCATCAAGGAAAACGACGAAAACGCCATAGAAATTAGCGAAATCCAGCCCATGCAGCGACGTATCGACGAAGCGTTCGGCCAGCTGCAAAGCTCGTTCTCCGCACAGGGGCTGCAAAGCGCATTCTACGAAGCGCTCTATGCATTCACGAGCCCCAACGTATTCTATCTCGAAAAAGAGACCGAAGCCCGCAAGATTGACGCCGCCAAAAAAGTCCTGCCCACAAAAGGTATCGTCCCGCGCGGTATCGAAATCGTGACGCAAGGCTCCCCCATCACAAAAGAAATTCTCGAACAAATCGACGCCCTCCAGATGGAACTGCAAAAAGAGGAACACTCCAAGACGCTTACCGCGCCCTATGGAAACACGCTCGTCTACATTATCATCATCACGCTCCTCATCATGTTCTGCCTCTACATGCCCACGCGCACCATGTTCAAGACGCCCCGCCAGCTGTGGAGTTTCGCTTTCCTTACACTGTTGCAGTTGCTCGCATTCTGGATCATCCACAACCTCTCGGGAACGCTCAACAAGCCAGACAGCATACTCCCGGAAGCAATCGACTTCATGTGGCTCTACCCCATCACGTTCACGCCCGTGATTGCGACCGTCCTTTATGACGCCCGCATGGGACTCGCCTTCGCGACGTTCTCTGCCGGATTCTTCGGTATTTTGAACGGATACGATCTTGCGGCAACATTTACAAGCCTTATCGTGATTATTGCCGTGATTACCCCGCTGTTCCGCATGCGTTACCGCGTCCAGTTCGCCTGGAGCATGATTGCAGGCATCGTCGCCGCAGCACTTGCCATCAGCATAATGCTGCTGCTCCGCAACAGATTCCAGTTCATGACATTCTACCAGACGCTTATCGCCGCAAGCGCAAATATCATCATCTGTACTGCGGTCGCCTCCGTGCTCTTGATTCACGTCATGGAAAAAGTTTTCAGCATCACGACCGTGCTCACGCTCATGGAAATGTCGGACTTCAACAGGCCGGCCCTCAAGCGCATCTCGGAACTCGCCCCCGGCACGTTCCACCACAGCATACAAGTGTCAAACCTCGCCGAAGGCGTCGCCGAGACCATCGGAGCGAACTCGCTCCTCGTCCGAGTCATGGCGCTCTACCACGATTTGGGCAAGACGATGCGACCGGAATATTTTACCGAAAACCAGAAACAAGGCGTGAACCCGCACAACAACCTGGACCCCTACCAGTCTGTCAAGATTATCACGGGGCACGTGTCGCAGGGAGCGCTCCTCGCCAGGGAATACAAGATTCCAGAACTCGTTGCCTCGGGAATCCTCGAACACCACGGCACCACGCTTATCCAGTATTTCTTGCACAAGGCTAAAGAACACGCCAAAGAAACGGGCAAGGAAATCAAGGAAGAAGACTTCCGCTATAAAGGACCCAAGCCGCAAAGCATGGAAACAGCTATTCTCATGCTTGCAGACGTCATCGAAGCCACAAGCCGTTCCATGACGGACACCTCTTCCGAAGCCCTCAAGTCCATGATTCACAAGACAATTCTAGACAAGTTCATGGACGGCCAGTTCAACGAAAGCAATTTGTCCATAAAGGAACTGTTCAAGCTCGAAGAAGCGTTCCTCCACAGCCTGGACGGAACGTACCACACCCGCGTCAAATACCCCGGACAAAGATAGACGTGAGAACGGCTCAAGGAGCCTACAGACAAGAGACGCGTCATCCTGAAGGGAGCGCCGCGACCGATAGGATCCAGTAAAGGAATGGGCTATGGGCTCGGACCTGCGGTCCTTTGACGCCTTCGGCGTCAAAGCGGAGCAATCCAATTATGAAATTCGGAATCGTAAAAAAAATAATTCCTAATTCATAATTCCATCTTCTGCGGACTAACCAATCGAGTCATTTTTTTTCGAAAAATTCAAAAAAAACACAAAAAATTCGCACTTTACCCTTGACACACGAATTAAATCTTTATATATTTGGGTCGTTCGGTTGAAAGACCTGAACAACCAAAACAAACCACTGGGGTGGTAGCTCAATTTTGGTTAGAGCACCGGCCTGTCACGCCGGAGGTTGCGAGTTCAAGCCTCGTCTATCCCGCGAAAAACGCTTCTCATCGAGAAGCGTTTTTCTTTTTTCGTGCGAATTTTATTTTCGGTGATTGACACGTTTTGGCTGATTTTATAGCTTTCTTATTGCGCTTGGGCAAAGCCACCCCCCGACGCATCGACGCAATAATTTATATGAAAAACATAGAAGCCAACGGTCAGGCAATCGCGGATGCAACAACATAACAGGAATCAACCATGAAACAAAAGAAAAAAGTGTATTCTCCACCTCAGATAAAGGTGGTCAAACTCAAGCAAAATGGCGCGTTGCTGCAAGAAAGCGTAGTGCATACGACCTATGAACCTTAATGCTATGAAAATTTTTGTTTTTTTTCGCAAAAAAACGCAATTTCGCTTGACAACAAGATGAATATTTGTATATTTGGCTCGTAATCTTGAGGTTGTAGAAAATGTTGAATAAAAAGAATATCATTCTTATTGGTGTTGGCATTTTGCTACTTATTATTGGCTTTATCTGCTTAGCCACAGGCCCGGCAGACAATCCAGTAAGTCTCTCGGTTGCGCCGATTATCTTGACGATTGCTTACGTTGTGGTTATTCCTCTCGGAATTCTCTACAACGGCAAGGAAAAAGACAAGTAATTTTTCGGGCGATTAGCTCAGTTGGTTCAGAGCGTCTGCCTTACAAGCAGAATGTCAGCGGTTCGAATCCGTTATCGCCCACTACCGAAGATCGGAAACGATTTGGGGTGGTAGCTCAATTTTGGTTAGAGCACCGGCCTGTCACGCCGGAGGTTGCGAGTTCAAGCCTCGTCTATCCCGCGATAAAGCACTTCTCTTTGAGAAGTGCTTTTCGTTTTCTTCATTAAACCTGAAGAAGAATATGACGAGTAAGAAGCCCCCTTCCTACTTCTAACTTCCTACTGTCTACTAATTATATCTGGAATCCAATCGCGGCGTTCACGTCGATGACAAAGCCCTTGTCCATCTTGAAGTATGCCCTGTCGCGGTCCGCATCAAAGTCGCTCGTCCAGGCGTAGCCCAGCCCGACATCGACCGAGACGGCGAAGCGCCCAAAGAACCCTTCCCCGCCGTTCAAAATTTTCTTGACACCGCCGTTGAACATGAAGCCGTACAGCCATCCATCAAAGCCGCCATCATCTTCGGTCTTTATATGCAAATGGCTCAAAAGGAGCCCCGCCTGGAAATAGCGCCAGCGCTTGCCGGTGACGCCGTACCAGCGGAAACTTTCCTGCAGGCCAATATCGTAAATCTTGTAGTCGTCACTCGAACGGTCAACGCGTACAAAATGCGGCATCGTCATAAGCGAAGACTTCTCGAAAAGTTTCCACTCGAACGTCAAGTTAAACGATGGATAGTCCGTAAGGCCATGGGGCACGTTGATTCCGGCCCAGAAATGCGAATATGGCACCAAAAAATTAAACGGGTGGATGTACAACGTATAGGTCGAATCGACAAGCGAAGCGTCTTCGTCCTTCGATGCTGCCTGTGCTTCGCTGCGGGACTCAGTTTCAGCGGCTACCGTATTCTCCGTTTCCGGTTTTGCCTCAGGCGTGGGTTCCGATGGCTTCGTTGATTTCGCAGACTTCGCCATGGAGAGCACGGACAAAACAAGCAATAAAAGAACGGCTTTTTTCATACTGTACAAAGTTAACTAATTCCATGCGGAATGATATGTAAATTTACGGGAAACATGGATACCACTCCAGCCTAAAGAATTGTGTTTAAAGCCCCGGGCATACGATACGCCACAGAAACTCCACCGGAACGAGAACAGCATCGCAAACGCGAAGTCCGGGAACCGGTAACTCGTGGAAATTTCCAGGAGATTCCACCTAAAAACGGCCCCCACGTACAGGTAGTCAAAATCGCATTCCGCGAACGCCGAAATCGGTTCGTCCGAAATCCAGTGGACCCCCACAGCCGGAGTCACCCCCTCGTCCATGAACCCGCTCAGCATTCCCGCCACATGGATTTGCCGCCAGCTGTAATTCGCAGCCCACTTGAAACGGTGGCGCGTCCAGAAAACATCGCCCGGGATCCATTCCATATCGAGTCCGTAGGCAATCCCCAAAGTCAAGCGGTTCCACGTTCTTGCAAAAGAGCCCTCCGAATACAGTGCACGGTGGAGCGAATCCATCGACTGGTAACTGACAAACGCGCCGACACGATAGATATCGTTCCCGAAGTCGAGCGACAAGTTCCACGAAATTTCATCGACTTCGTCCATCCAGTAATACGAAACTCCATAAGCGTTTTCCGCATGGCGTGCCGGAGTCGAATGATAGCCACCAAGCCCCCGGGGAGCGTTTCCACCCGAAAGTAGCGACGCAAAGGATGCTCTACCCTCGGAGGCAAGAACCGGCATTGAAAGAAGCTGGGCGACAAACAAGACCGTAGCGACGCCACGCAGTTTACGGGCGAACAAGAATACCGACCACATCCTCGGATTCCCCCACGGACAAAGTGACATACCCGGCGCCAATTCCCAGATGTTCCTGCACGGGAACCCTCACCCATCCATTCGACATCGACGGAACCACGGACTTCCATACACGGCGCCCCGCAGAATCCAGAAGTCCAAGCACCACATCGTGCTCGGATTCCACATACAACCGAAGCGCAGCGCCTTTTTTCGAAACTACGCGAGACGAAAGCTTATATTCGAAAAATCGTTTCGACATTTCCTTTTTTACGCTCTTCCGCTGGAATCCCGGCGTAAACTCGCGACGACCCGTCAAGGGATTGAATCCCGAGGGACATGCAACCGTCCCCTTGTCCCAATAGACGCTATCGAGAGCGTCGTTACGGTAGCAGAGGCGGAGCGTTCCTTCTACGTTATTCAAAAATCCAAGCGGAACCTGGACCATACGGATATCGGGAATCCCAAGCGACGTACGTAGCGCCATGGTGTCCTTACACACAAGGACGGTCTGGAACGGAAGGATAGAGTCCCCCGCCCGGCCCAAAGCGCTACCGCGGTCGCAAAAGCGGAACGCATCCAGCGGCAGCGGGAACGAACTCGCATTGTAGATTTCCACCCATTCCGGCATGGGCTCTTCAGGACAGTGGTGAACCTCGGTCACGCGAACCGGCGACATTCCAGAAAATCGGCCCGGCGATTCCGCCAAAGAACCGTTCGACTCGCGAGCTGCGGAACCCGCCCCCGACCTCACGACAAATAACGTATCCAGCACATTGTTCGACGGCGCGGCGTCCTCGGGAAGCTCGGCATGGAACCACAGCGCCCCGCCTCCCGGCCGCACAACCGAGAATCCATCACGCACGACGGAATCCTTATCCATCCAGCCCCCGGCCCCAAACACATCAAGCGTGCGAACATGAACCAACGACGAATCGCACCCCGCAAGGAACGCCGTAACGTTCCACAGCCCATCCGCAAATTCCGCAGACAGGCGCCCCAAGGCGCAATCCTCGATGCCGAACTCGTAGTCCGGGTCTGCCGAACCCTTCGTGCCCTCGACAAAAGCCCATTCGTCAGTCAACCCCACACGCTGGACCGACTTCCCCGGCTTCGGCTGCGGGAGCGTCACGGAATCCATGCAGGCGCCCGACCAGACATACCAAACGGATTCCCTGGAATTCGGAAGCGAGGTTTTCCCAAGCAAACCGCATGCCACATTTTTCCGTACAGGGCACGAAACCGTATCGTGCACGAGAACCAGACGCTCCGCATCCGGCCATGCGAACGCGAGAATTTCCTTGGACTCCATCCGCACGAAAAGCGACTCCGCACGGAAATCGTCCAGACGAATTTCAACGTATTCCCCTTCCGCATCGGAAATTTCTTTCGGATCAGGGTAAAACTCCACGAACATCGGGCACGAATACGTTACCGAAAACAGTGCCAGGCCACAAATTGCAAAGGCCGGCACATGACTGCCATATTTTTTCATAACACCCTCCCGGGTGCCCCTCCAAGCGCAAAAACGCTAGCGAGAATTAGTCGACTTCATAGTCGTTAGGGAGAATATAAGGAAGAGGGTTCACCGGCACCCCGTTCAGCCACACTTCGTAATGGAGGTGCGGCCCCACAGAACGCCCCGTGTTGCCCATATAGCCAAGAATTTGGTAACGATGTATAAACTGCCCCGGAGTCACGGCGGACATCTGCAAGTGCCCATAACGGGTCTTGAAGCCGTTGCCATGGTTCAGGACTATAAAATTCCCAAAAGAGGAACTCAGCTGGGAAATTTCAACCACGCCATCCGCCGGGGAATAAACCGGAGTCCAACGGTCGTTGGCAATATCGATGCCCTGGTGCATCTTGCCCTTTTCGCCAGTCACCGGATGGATACGGGGACCGAAAGCGGAAGCATAGCGACCGGCAGTCGGCGAAATCGACGGAATGTAGCGTAAAACCGAGCGGCTCTGGTCGATATACTTCGTCAGAGCGTCAAAAGACTTCTCGTTGTTCTGGATTTTGCCAAAAATGCGCCATACGTCTTCGTGCATTTTGGCAGTACGTTCAAAAACCGGGGAACTTTTCCGCAAAAGTTGCACTTCCGGCTCGATATGTCCGCCCGTCGATAAGTTACGGGACGCATCATCCGGCAGCGGAAGGCCAAACTTCGCATGGAGCATTTTTTCGGCCTTGAAAAAATCCACCGAAGCAGAGGAAATATAATCCATCATGTTCTGGATTTGCGAAAGTTCCTTGTTCAACTTCTGGCGGCTCGCAAACGCATGCTTCAGCACGCCATCATAGACAGAAGTCGAAAGAATCTGGACCAGAAAAAGAATGAATCCCGTAATCACCACGATCCGCACGAAAAGTCCGCCACGAAGCAGGAACGCAGGGACCTTGACGGTCAGCATCCTGGAGGACTTCTGAAAATGGATGGATGTCTTTACAAAATTCATTTAAGGGAAATTTAAAAAATCGCCCTTTAAATTGCAAAGGTTTTATTCCTTCTTTTTCATTACAAACGCCAAGTATAGGAATTTTAAACCAATTTTTAGGAATTTTAGACCATAAATTTAGGATAACACAGAAAAACGCAACACGAAAGCGTTAAATAGGATTATCTAAGTCTATGAATTTAGAGGGGATGCCGAGTTCCGACTCGATCTTTTCGGCCAAGGCGCTCACGCCGAAAATTTCCGTCCTGTGGTGCCCGCACGAAACCAGGTTCACCCCGTATTCCTGGCAATATATGGGAACCTCTTCCTTGATGCACCCCGTGATGAATGCGTCGCAGTCCATTTCCATCGCTTCCTTGATTCCTGAAACTCCGCAACTGCCGCTGCAGATGGCCACACGCTTGATTTTTTCGGGACCGTGGAAGAACGAATTCTGCACTCCGTGCTTAAAGGCGGTATTCAGGCAGTCCAAAAATTCATTCTGCGTCGCGGACGTGCTCCATTCGGCAATAACGCCGACCGCCCTCACGCCTTCGTACAGGAACTCATGGACGGGATTGAGCCCCAGGTCTTTCGCGATGACGGCATTGTTGCCGATTTCACGATGACCGTCGAGCGGCAGGTGGAAACCGAACACGGAAATGCCGTTACACATAAGCTTACGGAGACGTTCCGCGAACTTCCCGACCGGGAGCTGCGAATCCCCTTGCCAGAAACCGTTCGGATGGTGGACAATGATGCAGTCCGCCTTTTCTTCGATAGCCGCGTCAATCAGCTGGTCGCGCAAGCTCACGCCCGTCACAATCCGGGTCACCTTGTCGCTCGCTTCGACACACAGTCCGTTTACGCAGTAATCCTTGAAGGATTTCGGATCCAGCAAGTCGTCAAGCCATGCGTTTATGAAAGGCAAATCCATATTTTCTCCTTGTTAATCAAAAACATTCCGGCGAAACGCCAAAATTTGTTCCCCGCCATCCGACTTCGTTTACTTATACATGCAGCCATACCCGGCAAAGTCCTCCGCGTCGAATGCGCAAACTCGGCGGAAAACATTTACAAATCTATTAGCCGCTATAGCTAATATAAATATAAAATTTTTATTTACAACTTTAAAATGCATTTTAGCGTAGAAAAAAGCCATTCGGATTGTTTTCTCGTTGCCACAATCTATGCATTTAACTAAATTTACGCATAGAAAGAATTTTAAAAGTTTAATTAATATAGGAGCCCCAATGGCACATTATCTCTTTACTTCAGAATCCGTTTCTAAAGGCCACCCGGACAAAGTGGCCGACCAGATTTCCGACTCCATCCTCGACGCCTGCCTCGCCCAGGATCCGAACAGCCGTGTCGCTTGCGAAACTCTCGTGAATACAGGCCTCGTCGTCATCAGTGGCGAACTCACGACCAAGGCGGTTGTTGATTTCCAGGAAGTTGCACGCAACGCTATCAAGAACATCGGCTACGTGAACCCGGACCTCCAGT
>JAEEGK010031500.1_pt1 | contig 10450 bp, 10 predicted proteins | sample 8958771 | NCBI WGS metagenome assembly JAEEGK01 (sample SAMN16246547, study PRJNA631951) | gut metagenome | biome: gut microbiome; feature: rumen; material: SC-attached | host: Bos | place: Iran: Karaj | collected 2018-10 | reverse complement strand
GGACACATCCCATGCCAGACGTTCTTGAATACCCAACAGAAGGTTGGAACGGTTGCCATTTACGATAACGCTTTCCGCCTCTGTATCCCATTCCTCTACACGGACTTTATAATCAGCATTCAACTGCCTGACAACTCTGTTGTGGATAATCTGGAAATAGAGACCTCCCTCCTTGCCATCCACTGTGGATGGTCTGAATTTTACCTTTATTGATGTCATATTCATACCCTAATTGCTAGCTTATTTATCTGGCCACCTCCCCTTACATCGATAGATGGCTGGGGTATTAGGCTACCCCTGACTTTGAAAAAGTGGCATCGGCAAGCCGATTAGACTGACTGGATAAAATTCTCAGGTGTCACCTCCGTCTATTCACGTCCGACCATATGGGAGTCACTTCTATGCCAGATGCAGTGACCTCTGCTTGCAGATATATGTGGTCAGTTCGACGGTCGATGATAATCGAAACGGGTAGTGGGCTTCCCGATACTTGGAAAATGTGGCACATGGGCAAGCCCTGTGCCATAAAGTTTGGAAAAGGGTAAAGGAGTATTCTTCCAAATAGGAAGATTCCCATATACCCTCTTCCTCAACATGCACTTCCTATGCTTTTACTGCAAGTGACCCTGTTGCCAACTGTTCTGCAGAAAAGACGAAGCAGACCAAACCTGCCAACCTTGACATTATTTGCTTCTTGTCAACTTCGTCCATATTCTCAAAGTCATAATCGAGATAATCGACTCCTATTGCAGCACCTCGGAAAGTGAGATTATCACCCGATACGAAAGTCGCAATCTCTGGTTCAATGGACAATTCGTCATCGGTCAAAGTAAAATGAAGCAACCCGTTCTCTTTGAGGTCGATGACGACTGCGACAACACTCTCTGGAGTCATGTTCCAACGTGCAGCGAGTTCATAGAGATTGAAGAATGTGGTTGGGGCATAGATGAGGTCTGGCTCATTTGTCTCCTCGTCATACTTAAAGCAGACATGAAGTTCAGACATGATGTCCATGAAGTACTTGGCGTTAATGCCGTTCTGGAGGTAGTTAGCCTCGTTCTGTGACAATCTGAGTGTCACGCTCTTGATGAAATTTTTCATAACTTGATAGTTTTAAATTGATGATATATTGGTACGATAAGTACCATTGTTGAATACTATTTTCTTGACCATTTCATTGAGTCTGTCGGCAATACGGTCGCCATAATGCCCACGGATTTGTTGTGGTGTGAGATTGGTGGTGATGACAGTGAAGAGCTGTTCTTCATAACGCTTTCTCAACAGGTCAATGACGGGTGTATAGACGTTGCCATAGTCCATCACTTCAGATGGTTCTGTGCCGAGGTCGTCAATGCCGAGCATATCAACTTTGATGAGGTTGCGGTATGCGTCATAGTTATTCTTGCACTGGTACACAATGTACTTTGCATCCACAATCTGGATTCCGTAGGTGCCATCGTTGTGTGGCTTCGGTATGCGCAGGTCGTTCAACAACTTCTGGAATGCCTTTAGCATTGTGCTCTTGCCATTACCACATCCACCGCACAGCATAATGCCAAAATGGGATGATGGAGAAGTAAGCCAGTTTGCAATATCATGGAGTTGCGTCTCCAAGTATTCGTTTGAGCAGAAGGTGCGGTGGCGATTTTCCACCTCCACCATAAATTCTGCTAACAGATAGGCATAAGCCTCTTCTTCTGACATAGGCAACTTAAAACGAACCTTCATAGGACGACGCTGTAGTAGGGATTTCTTTAATGCCTCTACGTCGATTTTGTGTGTCGTTTCCATTTTTTTCCCTTTCTTTGAATGAAAAATTGGTTGAATCGCTTTTAATAAGATTATCTTTCTCTTTATCTTTTAAATGTGTCAAGTCATGCGTCAAGCCATCTGTCAACTCTACTGTCAAGTCATCCGTCCAATTTATGAGCATATAGGTTGACGCTACATGACGTGATTTGCCTTCGGTGAAACTTATGAGCCTTCGCTTGACAAGATGCTCCCTTGCCGTGATGACTGTCTGCCTCGAAACGCACAGGTCGTTGCTGATTCTGGTCGTTGAACAGGCAAAGGGCATCTGCCAGAAACGCTTGTTGCACTCGTTCACAAGGTATGCGAACAAGGCAATTTCACTCGCTGGAATCGGTGACATCATTGCCGAACGCCATAGCTGGTTCATATAGTTGATGTAAGTCATAGCGTCTCAACGTTTAATCATGCCAACTGGACTTGTTCGGCTTGCGCTTGTGCGAAGAAAGAATTGCATCATTCTCTTCATCGGCAGTAAGCGGAACAGCATTCTTGCGGTTCGCCTCCAGCCATTTGTCAAGTTCATCCTGATAGAGGACATAGCGTTTGCCCGGCTTGGTGGCAGGTATCGTTCCATCTCCGAGCTTCATGTACAGCGTGCCCAATGGAATACGTGTGTACTTGGCAGCTTCCTCCACAGTCATGGGTTTATGGCGGTTCTCGCGCACCTGATGTTTTCTGCTATCTTCCTGCTGCTTGATCAGCAAGGCTCTCATGCCCATCACCTCATCCCGAAGCTGGGCGACGACCTGCGGAAGGTCGTTGAATGTCAATTCTGTATTTTGCATGTTTTTGGCGGTCTTTGTTTAGAGACCGGTGCAAAGGAACTGAATGATATACCCGTGCTGTTGGAAACTTATGGTAACTCGTGAATCACTTGACAATAACTTGAAAGGGCATGATTGTCAATGATTATTAGACGATAGAACAATGCTTAGGCACGTGTTTTTCATGGCTTTCACAAGCAATTATGAATGATAGGGAAAGAAAGGCTATTCTATGAAAGGCGCATGAATACAGAACCAGCCGCACCAGACTATAAAAAGTCGGATGCGGCTGGCTCTGTAAACTATGTGAAAGTGATACTACCTAATGGTCTGAGGTATATGGAATGAAATGCCATCATTGCCAGGCTCGTCAATGTGTATCTTGTCTGTGGTGGATGTGACTCTCAGGTTCTTCAATGTGGAATAGTCTAAGTCTTTGCAGAGGTCGGGGAACATGGTTCGGATAAAGTTGATACACAACTCCACACTGTACTGCTTGCCCCTGCCAAGTCCCAGTCTTGAAGTGATGTTCCATATCAGATGACGGATATCGAAACTGGTCAATGTGCCTTTGAGACCTACAAATGGCCTGGGTACATAATCGGGATTGATGGCAAAAGACATAATCTCGTTGCAGAAACACTCCAAGTTTTCTTGCTTGATGAAGGGAGCCATGATGTAATGGATGTATTCTGCTATCTTGTCAAGCTGCTCTTTCTTGAATGCAGCCTGTTTCTCGTAATAGTCATCACAGCCTTTCTTGTAAAGATCAATGATAGAGGTCTGTGTAATGTTACCTTTGTTTTCTTCCTTTTCCTCGGTCATTGACAAAAGTTCTTCTTGCTCTTCTATGATTTCCGTTTTGGGCTGTTCCGTTTCAAATGGCAATTCCTCACATGTTGCTTTCTTGGCGATAATGGAATCATATATCTCCATTGGAAAACTTAGGAAGTACCATGCCACAAACTCCAGTAGGACAGTAAATCCAACCAGTGAGACGATAAAGATTGTTGCGTCATTGGATAAGATACCGCTTATCACCTTTGCTGGGATAATGGCGATGAACAAAACGGCAATGCTGAGCAGGATGTAAAGCTTTGCCTTGAAGGTTACGTCTAAGAGAAAAGTTCCTTGTTTCATATTTCGTTTTCTAATTGTTTGTGATTGCCTATGATTATTTCACTTTGCAACCACAAAGTTATCACGATTATTCCCAATAGCCGATGATTGACACGACAATCAATTTCGTTTTAAGATTTGTTGGCTTTCGAGTATGATTTTGCAGTGATAATCATACTATAAACGGGATGGAATACTACTACATAAGAAACAAAAAAGGGAGAAGCAATGCCTCTCCCAATAGAATAAAACATCAAAACGATATTGCTATTGTCCGACAATCTTCAACTGCACATTCTTTGTCGGTTTCAAAGTTATGCGGTTGATAGACTCACGCTTGCTCTCGTCTGCCATTGCAGCATATATCTGAGTAGTTGCGACGTTCTTGTGTCCCAACATGTGCTGCACGGTATATACGCTTGTACCAGCATCCACCTGTAATGAGCCGAAGGTATGACGGCTGCAATGGAACGAAATCTTCTTTGTGATGCCAGCGGCCTTCAGCCAGTTCTTCAAGGGCGTCTGAGTCATCTTGTCTGCAAAGCCTTCAAACACCTTGCCTGTTCCACTGCCGCCAATCAGTTCCAGGGCCTCGTCACTGATGGGATTGTTTACCAGTTCCTTGGTCTTCTGCATACGAAGGGTGACATACATGCCTCCATCACCGTATGGCTGAATGTGAGTCCATTCGAGTTGCTTGATGTCGCTCTTTCTGAGTCCTGTCAGACAAGCAAAAAGGAATGCTTTCTTTAGTACAGGATATTCACAAGGAGTGTTAGCCAACCTGATAAGTTCATCCTTGGACAAGTGTTCCTTCTCTGTTGGTATGGTATCTATACGCTCCAAGAAGCCGTTAGGGTTCTCCATAATCTTGTGCTCCCTGTAGGCGGTATGAAGCACCGCACGGAAGGTTGACCAATAGCCAGCCACAGAGTTGATGTGAAGCTTGTGCTCTGTATGGATGGTCTGCGGAGCATTCAACAAGTACTCACGGAACTTGTTGCACAAATCCACATTGATTTCATCAAAGCGGCACTTGTCATTACAGAATCGTGCGAAATGCTTATAGACGTGCTGCCACTTGCAGTTCTTCTTGTCTGCTTTTTGCTTGAAGTAGGCAAGGAAGTCGCCCTTCATCTTCTCCTTGTCAAAGAAGTCATACCTCTCATTGACTATGGACTCATAACGACGGCAGCGAAGGGCTTCTGCCTTCTCTCGCATACGGTCGTTGTAGTCACGTTCACGTTGGTTCTTCGGCTTGGCATAGATATAGATGCCGAGCGATTCATGGCGCATGACCTTCATGGTGGACTCATTCCTGTAGCCAGGATAATAGTCCAGATAGAAGGACAGCTGCTCTCCGCCCTTGATTTTCCGTGTGCGGAGTGTCACTGTCTTGCAGATGTTACTCATAGTTTCTACCTTTTTATAGTTTTACTTTCTTGATTACTGATGGCTGTTGCCACGTTTCGGGTGCAAAGAAACTGAATGATGCACCCGTGCCGATGATAATTTGTGGTAACTCGTGAATAATTGCGGAATAACTTGATTGCTGCCAAAAATTCTGGTATTTGAGGTTGTTATTGCAGCCGATAAGACCCGAATTGCGTCAGTCTGTCAGCCATCACCCTGTCAAGCTCTTCCTTAACAAGTAGGTTGTTGCGTCCCACTTTGACCTTTGCAATCTGGTGTCTTTTGACAATCTCCACGATATTTGCTTTGTTCAATCCATACTTTTCAGCTGCCTGTGAGGATGTATAGTAGCGGTCATCGGAAACGATGTCAGTGCGACGAAGTTCATCAAAGTGTCTTTGTGAATAATACGTCTGTCCATACTCACGTTTGGTCGGTATCTTGTGACGATGGGCGTAGGAACAAACAGCCGTGCGGCTTATATCATAACGGTCTGATACTTCCTGTGGAGACAGCCAATCGACAATGGCATCAATGTCAACAGATGTGCCTAACACGGCATCTACATGCTTCTTGCTGTAATAATTCTTACCGGCAATATGGCACATAGGTATCTGATGACGCTTGGCAGAAGCATAGAGCCAAGACTGCTTGACCTTGTAGGTCAGCATCACTTCCTCGCCAGAGATGTATTCAAGGACTTCATCTGTTGTGCGTTCTTCACGAACATCTTTCTTTGTCGTTCCTTTTGATTTCTTGGCAACTGATGGCTTCGGTGCAGAACAGGGAAGAACACGATTGTAAGGATTCCCTTCAAACATCCTCTCGATGTCACTCCGACGGACAAGAGCCATGCGGCTGCTCAACCGAGAGGCCGGCAACTTTCCTTGCTCAACAAGTTTATAGACATACTGACGGGTACAGCCAAGAAGAATGGCTGCTTTGGAAAAGGTCAGGTATTCCTGTTGTTGGAGTTCTATCACAGGCTCGACTGCCCGAAAGAAATCCTTTTGCTTTTTCTTCCTGCTTTCCTTTGCTTGCTCGGCACATTCCTCCGAACAATACTTCTGCATTCCGCTGTTTGTAGTGAAAACCTTGCCACAATAGGCACACTTTCTTGTCTTTGGCATACTTGCAATATTTGTTGGTTCAACATTCTTTTTGTTGTACCTCTCCGCAAGTAATCACAAGTAAACTATCGTCAATCGTTGTCAACTTTTTCCACAATGTTGCATCGCTCAAAAGATGCTCGGAAATCTGTCAACCATTGTAATCCATCGTCAACCATTGTAAACTTTCTCCACGATGTTGCAAAAATAAAGCCTCGTAAATTCCCTGCGGTAGAAATACGTTGCAAAAATAATGGGAATTTCCGAAGCGACCAAAAACAGCTCACGAAGTGTTAAAAATTAGAAGTCGTTGTGTTACAGTGTTTTATATTTGATTGTTTTGTGTTATTCATAGTAGTTTATAAGGCTCTAAATACAGTATGAGAAAGCTATACAGCCGATGCTCGTCACGCTGTTTGGTATTTCGATACTCGTCAATTCTGTGCAGTTTCTAAAAGCATTATCGCCGATGCTCGTCACGCTGTAAGTCATCCCTTGGTATGTGACAGTTGGCGGAATGACGACATTTCCTGAATAGTCTCTTTTGGAATATTCAAAGTATTCGGGGTACTTGCTGGAAACGGCCACCGTCTTGTCCGACTGTGACAAATAGGTATAATAGATGCCATCCACTTTAAAATCGTGAGCAGGAAGCGATTGACAAATGAACATCAATAAGGCTGTGAGCCCAAAAGAGTAATGATTGTGATTCATAGTAACTATTTATTTAGGATTGAAGAATATTCCTCTTGAATGAATAAAGTTTTCTTTTCGCCGGCAAAGATACGAACTAATTTGCAATGTTGCAATACATTAAGGGCAAAAAGTAAAGAAATTCGGAAAAATGGCAGTGGAGAGGTGGCATTACAATCATTCCAAATCGGTGACAGGAAGAAGAGATGTGACTCCGAACGGATTCCGAAGGACGACCGAAGGGTAACCGAAGATATAGGATACAAAATTGCAACACAGGATTACAATTGCAGGGAAAGAGGGGACTTGAAAACGAGGTTTGGGAGCAACTCGACATAAAAAATGTAAAAATATTTTTCTATATGCCAAGAATTTATTAAATTTGCGCCTAATTCAATATAAAAAGTCAAAAATGGCACAGCAAGTTAAACCAAGTATTCCAAAGGGAACGCGCGACTTCGGTCCTATCGAAATGGCCAAGCGCAATTATATATTCAACACAATCAAGGAGGTCTATGCCCTGTATGGCTATCAGCAGATTGAGACGCCATCGATGGAGAACCTCTCGACCCTGATGGGTAAATATGGTGAGGAGGGCGACAAACTGCTCTTCAAGATCCTGGACTCCGGCAATTTCCTGGCCGATGTGAAGCAGGAGGAGTTGGTCAACGCAGACGGCAAACCTGACGGCACTGCCAAGTTGGCTGCACGCATCTGCGAGAAGGGTCTGCGCTATGACTTGACCGTGCCATTTGCCCGTTTCGTGACGCTGCATAAGGAGGAGTTGTGCTTCCCCTTCAAGCGCTACCAGATTCAACCCGTATGGCGTGCCGACCGCCCTCAGAAGGGTCGCTACCGTGAGTTCTTCCAATGCGACGCCGACGTGGTGGGCAGCGACAGCCTGCTGAACGAGGTGGAACTCATCCAGATCATCGACGAGGTGTTCCGCCGCTTCGGCATCCGCGTGGCCATCAAGATGAACAACCGCAAGATCCTGGCCGGTATTGCTGAGGTGATCGGTGCCCCCGAACTGCTGGTGGACATCACCGTGGCCATCGATAAGTTGGACAAGATTGGATTGGACAACGTCAATGCCGAACTCCGCGAAAAGGGATTGAGCGAGGAGCAGATTGCCAAGCTCCAACCCATCATCAAGTTGGAGGGTAAGAACGAGGAGAAGTTGGCAACCATCAAGGCAGCCCTGGCATCGTCCGAAGTGGGCGTGAAGGGTGTCGAGGAGTTGGAATGGATACTCCAGAAGGTTCAGCAGATTTCGACCTTGAACGCCCAGCTGGACATCGACCTCACCCTGGCTCGTGGTTTGAACTACTATACCGGAGCCATCTTCGAGGTGAAGGCATTGGACGTAGAGATTGGTTCCATCACAGGCGGTGGCCGTTACGACAACCTGACGGGCGTGTTCGGCATGCCGGGCATGAGCGGCGTGGGCATCTCGTTCGGTGCCGACCGTATCTACGACGTACTCAACCAGTTGGAGCTCTACCCACAGGAGACATTGCAGGCCACACAGTTGCTCTTTGTCACCTTCGGAGAGGCCGAAATGGACTATGCCCTGCCCCTGTTGGGTCAGGTACGCAAAGCCGGCATCCGTGCCGAGATCTACCCCGAGGCTGGTGCCAAGATGAAAAAACAAATGGGTTATGCCAACCAGAAGCAGATTCCGTTCGTGGCCGTGATTGGTGGCGACGAAATGGCGAATGGCGAGGTGACCCTCAAGAATATGTTAACCGGTGAACAGAACAAAGTAAAATGCACAGACTTAATCTCACATTTGCAGTAATCGCACTCGCTTTGGTGAGCGGATGCAAAAACAATGACAGTAGTATGAACAACCCTTTCTTCGAGAATTGGAGTGACAACCACGGAGCTATCCCCTTCGACAAAATCAAGACCGAGCACTACAAGCCAGCCGTGCTGAAAGGCATCGAGCTGGAGGACCAGGAGATTGCCGCCATTGTCAACAACCCCGAGAAACCTACGTTCCAGAACACCATCGAGGCGCTGGAATATACAGGGGACTTGTTGGGTAAGGTCTTGGGCGTGGCATACAACATCGTAGAATGCAACGGCACGGACGACATGTTGGCCCTGGCCGAGGAAATGCAGCCCATCCTGAGCGAGCATAGCCTCAACATCTCGTTGAACGAGAAGCTCTTCCAACGCGTCAAGAGCGTATGGGACGAATATAATGCCAAGAACTTCGAGGGACTGACCACCGAGCAGCAGCGACTGCTGAAACGTCGTTACGACGGTTATCTCAAGGCAGGTGCCACCCTGCAAGGCGAGGCCCGCGAACGTTGGCGCAAAGTACAGAGCGAGATGGACAGCCTCACTTTGGCCTATGGTCAGAACGTACAGAAGGCCACGGGCGAATGGAGCTATCAGCTCGACCCAGAGAAGGATTTGGAGGGTCTGCCCGACTTCTTCCGCGAGACGTTGAAGGGCAACGGCTACAAGCTCACGCTGTTGGCTCCTTCCTATCGTCCATTCATGCAATACAGCGCACGTCGTGACCTGCGCGAGATGCTCTACAAGGCATACAACAGCCGCTGCACCAGTGGCCAGTATGACAATACCGACGTATTGCGCCGCATTGCCCTGTTGCGTCAGGAGAAAGCCGACCTGCTTGGTTTTGAGTCGTTTGCCGACCTGCAATTGACCAACAAGATGGCCAAGACCCCCGCTGCCGTCAACAACCTGCTGGGCCAAGAGGTGCTGCGCCAAGACCTGAACGCCAACGATGGCCAGATGACCCTTTCGGTCGCCGGCCTCCAAGAAGGCATCTACTTCTGCACCATGATGGTCAACGGCCGCGCCAAAGCCACCGAGAAATTTGTGGTCAAGAAGTGAGCTCTTTTTGAAATGCATTAGAAAGGGCGGTGATATCGACATCGCCCTTTTCTGGTTTTAAAAGACTGTTTGAGCATTTGAATTGAACTTTTTCCGGTTTTTTTCATTTTTTCTTTGCTATTTAAAAAACTTTCCTTTTCTTTGCAGACGAATAAACGATAGAATAAGTGAAACTTAATAATACCACCCCTATGACTAAGCGCCATATCTCGAGAATGATTCTCATAGTGTCGCTCCTGTTTGTTGCAGGATCTGCTGTCTTTGCCCAAGAGGGTAACAGCATCAAAGGCTTTGTTTACGAAGAGTCGACAGGTGAGCCGATGATGTTCACCAATGTCTATCTCAAAGGCACCACTTATGGTGGCTCGACCAGCGAGAACGGCTTCTTCAATATCAACCGCATCCCTGACGGGCGATATACGCTGCTGATTACGAGTGTGGGCTACGACACCATTTCTGAGGTGTTTAACCTCTCGAAGGGACAAACGATCAGCCGCAAGTACTACCTGAAGGAGACCAGCCAGAAGCTGGAGACGGTGACTATCACTGCCGACAAGATAGAGGCGCGCACCGAGACCAAGACCTCGGTCATTACCGTCACGCCCAAGACCATCACCAAGATCCCGAGTGTGGGCGGTCAGGCCGACTTCGCGCACTACCTGCAGGTGG
>JAEEGK010031499.1_pt1 | contig 10451 bp, 20 predicted proteins | sample 8958771 | NCBI WGS metagenome assembly JAEEGK01 (sample SAMN16246547, study PRJNA631951) | gut metagenome | biome: gut microbiome; feature: rumen; material: SC-attached | host: Bos | place: Iran: Karaj | collected 2018-10 | reverse complement strand
AAAGACACATAGGGTGATGGGATCCGGCTTATACTATTACCCTAACCCTGTGTTGGGGACATACCGTTCCATCGATTTTCCACGGATAGGGTATAGATTAGGGTTAGTTTGGTACCAGCGCCAAATTTCGGCAGTTTGCAAATTTTATTTTTTCTGGAAATTTTTTTCTATCCGAAATTTCGCAGAAAATTCTACAAAAATTTCGCAAAATTTTTTCCAAAAAATTCCGGCGCTCAAAAAATCCTGGAAAACACCCACCAAATTTTGATTTTTCTATAAATTTTCTGTATAATATAAGTATGAAAAGTAAGGAAAGCATAAATAAAACCTCCTGGTTTTCGACACAATCTCCTTACTTAGTCGGTATCACCTCCGGCATATAACTCGCGTGCGGCGAGTATAAATAATCGCTAAGGCGTTGCGCATCATCGCTCTTTCCCCTTGAAAAATGCGCCGGTTCACAGTTACCGCGGACGTCATGCGTTCGTTCCGGGAAAAGGAAGAAAAGAAAATTTGATTTTTCTTGAAAAAACTGTTATACTATAAGTGTAAAAGATAAGGGAAGAAAACTTAAACTCCCCTTACCAAAAATAAAAGTTAAATGGGTCGTGGCCTGCACGAGAAAGAGGAAGATTATGGCAGACGTAAAGATGACAAACAGAGAGTTCTACACAAAGGTTATCGAAGCTGGTATTTCTGAGGAACTTACCGCATTCGCAACAGAGGCAATCGCAAAGCTCGACAAGACAAACGAGGCACGCAAGGTCAAGACAGCAGAGAAGGCTGCTGCAAAGGAACTTGAAAAGGCTCCTATCCGTGAGGCAATCCTTGCAGTTATTACTGCTGAGCCCAAGACAGCATCTACCCTCATCGAGGAAGCTGGTGTTGAGATTAAGCCTCAGGCAATTCCTTCCCTCCTTAAGCCCCTCATCGAGGACGGCGTAGTCCTCAAGGCTGACATCAAGGTTAAGGGTAAGGGTACTCAGAGAGGTTATGCTCTCACAGAGAACGCAATCGGCTGATAGCGTTCACCGAACTTGACAGTTCCGTTCTACCTTTCTTTTGATAAGCGGGGAGTGGAGTAATCCACTCCCCTTTCTTATGTGCGCCGGTCGTCTCCGAATTATGGGAGATGGCCGGATTTTTTTATGCCTGAACTGCAAAAGAAATTTGAAATTTTTTTAAATTTCCGGTATAATAAAAGGGGAAATATAAATATAAATATATTCCACAGAATAGATTAGAAGTCAAATTTTGGGCGCAGTAATCCGGTATAGACTGCGCCCGTTATCATTGGATTCCATGATGGCCGGCGCCAAGTAAGTCCCTTACTTGTCCCAGCTCTAAGGTTGATAAGAAAACTTGACAGCGCAGCTGTCAAATTTTCGCGCCGGCCGCAGCTCCAATGTTGTTAAAATTTGACACGGGGCGGAGCCTCCAGCTCCGTGGAAATTTGACAGCCGAGCGCAGCTTCAGCTCATATGAAAATTTGACAGGCCGGAATTTGGTGGTAAAATTTGACACCGACCAAAATTTGCGGACGTACGAAAAAATTCGATTATCGGGAAAATTTGACAAATAAAAAATTTCGTACGATAGACGTACGAAAAAAATCGGACAATAAAAAAGGGAGAATTATTCTCCCTTTTCTTTTCTTATTTCTTCTCCTCTATGGATTTGTTTGATGTACTCGTCAAGTGAGTATCTATTTTCGAAAGTGTCGTTTTCTTTCCATCTCACAACGAAGATGCCGCAGTGTTCGGGGAAGTTGAGAAAACCTTCAAAGTGTTTTAGGAGTTCTTCCTTTGAGGAAATTTCTGTTCCGCCTACATAGGGGAGATATTCTATAAATTTATTTTCGCCATGTTCCATTTTTATTCCTCCCCGTCTTCTCTTTCTTCAAGAACCGAGTCAACCATATCGTTGAAAACCTGCTTAAAGATTTTTGCCCAAGCCTGGCTTTCCTCTTTTGAATATCCGTCCTGTAAATAGTATGTCAGGTCGGGGAACATCGGGTCAAGTATCGTCTCTACCTCAAAACGCATTGCAATTTCTTTATCCATTTTTATTTCTTCCTTTCTTCTTTTTTATACTTTAATTATATACCGAATTTCCGGAAAGTCAAATGAAATTTCGTACGTATGACGTACGAAAACGGTGAGTGAAAAGGGAGATTACTCTCCCTTCTCCTCTGCCTTGAGACGGGCCTTCTCTTCACGGGCCTTCTTGTCGGCCTCAATCTTGCGGGCCTTCTTCTCTGCGGCGACCTTCGCCTTCTCCGCCTTCTCGGCTACATGGGCGGCGTAGTCGCTTGCCTCATTGTATCCGTTGTAAGGCTCTCCGCCTCTCTCACCCGTAGGAACCTTGAAGGTGAGAACGATAAACTTTTCGTTACCCTCAGAGTCTACGCAGGGCAGGGCGATTTCGTTTGACCCCGTGACGAGTACCTCTTCTCCCGTGCCCGCAAGGAACTCGGAAACTGCCTTGATGTACTTTTCACGAACCTCATTGTTAAGAGTTGCTTTAGATGTTGCCATAACTTTTTATCTCCTTTACTTTTGATACTTTTATTATAACGGAATTTTCGGGAAAATCAATACCCGGTTTTTAATTTTTCGTACGTTAGACGTACGAAAAACCGGTAGACAAAGGAGAATTATTTCTCCTTCGCCTGAATTTCTTTTGCCTTGGACTGCGGTATTCTCCAACAAAATCTGTTGATGTTTTTGTCCATCGCCTTATGCTGAGCAAAACACTTTGCAAGAATTTTTGTTTCGATGAGGACATCTTCAAGGCCCGTGTGGTGTTCGTTGTAGTCCACATCTCTTGTCATATAGGCATAGACTACTTCCGCATTTGTCTTGATGTTGCCGCTAGGGCTTACAAAACCATTCTCAAGGCAGAACTTGATGTAAGCCTTCTGTGTGCAGATAAGCTGACAAGCCATATGCCAAATGCAGTAGACCTTTGTGCCGTAGGGCAGGAAGTAGCGGTACTTGGACTTTGTGAGCCATCTCTGCGTGGTGTTGAGGGCGGTGTAGTCAAAGTTTGCGTTGTAGGCGCAGACCGCTTCGACCTTGTATTTCTTCATAGCATTGAGCAACTGCTCACGAGCCTGCTTGAAGGTTACTACATTGAAGGCGCGCGCCTTGATACCTTCAAGGTACTTGGGTATCTTCGTTGCATAGTAGGCGGACTTCATAAGGTCAGCTTCCTTGAAGAAGATGTCGGACACAATGAAGCTGTCGGCTTCGTAGATGTTACCCTTCTTGTCGCAGACCACATAACCCAAGTCATAAACAAGGGCATCTTCTGTGGAATTTGCGGTCTCAACATCAAGGACTAAGTAATACTTTTTTGCACTCATTTTTTTTCGTTTCCTTTCTTTTGATAGTTTAATTATACCACGATAGAAAAAGATTGCAATACTTTTTTGAAAAAAAATTCCCGGAAATTCCTGGAATTTTCGGACGTTAGACGTACGAAAAAAATCCCGTGTAAAAATTGGGTAAAGGATTTACCCAAAGTTTACATTCTCTTCAATTATTTTTGCCAACTCTTTGACCTTATTCGGAAAACAGTTTGCATACATAACCGCCCAACTATTCGCCGCATACTCGTCTTTGACCTTCCAATACTCAAGATAGTAGTCATCACTATTTTCGTCTATGGTGTCCTGATAGTCCTCTTTAATCTTATCACACTTGGCACTCTCTTCGTCTGTAAACAAGTCCAAAGTCTTTGCGTGTCCGAGTTCGTGAAGAATAGACATTGTGAAACCTTTGAACCTCTTCTTCAAGCCGAGTTTGCGAAGGCATTTCATAAGCAACCTATCAGGCTCGTCGTCGTATTCAGTAGGGATACGAATTTCATCTGTCGCAGGGTTGTACTGAAGCACACCTTCTTCATAGTAAATGCAAGTTGTAACGAAACCGTTTGCGTATAACCACTCGTTAAGGGGTTCAATGATGTTCTTTGAAATTTCGTTTGCCATAACTTTGACTTCCTTTCTTTTGATAATTTAATTATACCATATAATTTTAGGAATACAAGACCCGGTTTTTGATTTTTCGTACGTTAGACGTACGAAATTTTCTATCTTTTGATTTGGGAAGGGTTGGATACCCTTCCCGTAATCAAAAGAAAGAAATCTATATAAAGAAATAATTTACTTTAATAATCTCCATTGTAAAAAGTAATTGTTTGGTCTCCATTTACAACTACCATTTCTCCGTACCATTTATTCAAAATATTAGATACTTCCGCTAAAGATTTTATATCTGTTTTCAAATAACCATTTACTACATAAGGTTCTAATGCCTTTTCAAGTTCTTTGGGGTATCTATTTTCGTCGCCATATCTTTCGTCATATCCATAACTTGCCCTATGAACATTATTCATTCTAAATCTATTTTTCATTTTTCGTTTTCCTTTCCTTTTGATAATTTAATTATACTATATTTCCTGGAAAGTGCAAATGTTTTTTCGTACGTAAGACGTACGAAAAAACCGAAAGGAAAGGGGAATTACTTCCCCTCGGCTTCGGCTTTGAGTCTTGCCTTTTCCTCGCGCGCCTTTTTATCGGCTTCGATTTTGCGCGCCTTTTTTTCGGCTGCCGCCTTAGCCTTTGCTTCCTTTTCGGCAACGTGTGCCTTGTAGTCCTCGGCTTCGAAGTAACCGTTGTAGGCTTCGCCCGCCCTCGTGCCAGTCGGGACCTTGAAAGTCAGCACGATGAACTTCTCGTTGCCCTCGGTGTCAACGCAAGGGAGCGCGATTTCGTTGGAACCTGTTACCAGGACTTCCTCGCCAGACTTTTCCAAAAAGTCCTTGACGATACCGATGTACTTTGTGCGGATTGCTTCGTTGAGATTTGCTTTTGAAGTTGTCATTTTTATCACTTCCTTTCTTTTGATAGTTTAATTATAACATATCTAAATTTAATTGCAAGTAATTTCCAGAAATTTTTTCGATATTTTTCGGACGTTAGACGTACGAAAAAATCGGAGGGACGGACGTACGAAAAATAATTTCGGAAAAATTCGGGGAGAAAATCTCCCCTCATTTTTATTTGAGAATTATATTTGTTTTTTCCTTGTTTACTCTTATTGTGGAGTAAGGGAAACTATAAACCTCTCCGTCGCGTGTATTGACTTTGAGAAACTTTTCGACCTCGCGCTTTATTGACTTTTTAACCTCGTATGCGGTGTTAACCTTTGCGCCGTTGTCGATACACTTTAAGAGTATTGCGCTCTCGATTTCACTATCACTTAATGCGGTGTGGTCCTCGATAAAGTCCGTGTTACCCGTGATAAAACGATATACTGTTTCCGCGGTTGTGGAGTAGTTACCACTATCGGTAAAATATCCGTAGTCCTCGCAAAATGATTTATACATATCGTCAACAATAAAGTGATGAACATATCCGCGAATATCGAAAATCGGCATATTATCAAACGGATTATTACACTTAAACCACTCACAATTATAAGTGAATACCTTATCGTCAAAGGGTGAGTTAAAAGCATATGCGCCCTCGACATTGTACTTGATAAAGTCCCTAATCATTGACTGACAAATATAACCATACTTTGCCATTGTTGCTTTGCGGGCGCGCATTGCCGATACATACTTTTCGCGCTTGTCGGCATAATAAGCGGTTGTGAAAAGCATAGGGTTGTGCCATACCTGTTCAACTACATAGTCGCGCTTTACAAGCGTTTCATATGTATCAGTGCTAACAATAGCATACCCTATATTATAACAAAAGGGTTTTTCGAGATTTGTTGTTTCCGTGTCGAATACTACAATGTTCATTTTGGGTTGTTTCCTTTCTTTTGATAACTCTATTATACTCTTATCCCGGAAAATTGCAAGAACTTTTTCGTACGTCTTACGTACGAAAAAAATTTCGGGAAATAATAGGAGAATTTTATTCTCCCATTATTACCGTTGCCTTGATTTTTTCGGAAAGTTCCTTTGCCTTATCGGGAAAGGTATTGACGAACATTATCAGCCACATATTCGCAGCATATTCGTCATGGACATTCCAGTAGAGGTTTCCCATTTCCTCGTTTGTAGCGTCCTCTTTCTTGTAGAGGATTTCCTTAATCATAGCGCACTCTGTCCACTCCTCGTCCGTGAAGAACTTGTAGGTTACGGCGTGTCCGACCTCGTGGAGAACAGAGAGGGCAACGGCGCCCAGGCTTTCCTTGAGTCCGTGAGCCTTGAGCCAAGCCACGAAGATGTCGTCGAGGCAACCATCGTACTCCTCAGGCACCTTGATGTAGTTGTAGTTCGGTTCATACTCAAACTCAGCGCTTGCGTTTCTGAACAGGCGGGCACTTGTGTTTATACCGCGCGCCTTTAACCACTCACGAATTGCTTTGGTGGTTTCGGTTGTAAACTTAACGGTCATATTGAGTACCTCTTTCTTTCTTTTGATAATTTAATTATAACACCAATTCCCGGAAAGTCAACGACTTTTTCGTACGTTAGACGTACGAAAAAACAGTAGATAGGGAAGTTATAACTTTCCCATATCCGCGCCACAATTCCCGCAGAAGTTATCGTATGTCTGAATTTTTGGCGCGCGGCAACTTGAACAATAACAGTTTCCGTCCTCTTCAATAACCCATTTACCTTTTGTTCTAACTCCCGTATTACGTCTTTTATTAAGTTCCTCAATGTGCCTTGTTGTTATATCAAGAGAGTCTAAAAAGGTTTTTGCTATGGAATATTTAGGGTCTAAATTGAGAATTGCTTTTCTCATTTCTTCCACGCGCGCCATTACATTACTATAATTATAATCGAACATATAATTTTTTCCTTTCTTTTGATACCTAAATTATATAATTTTGGGAAATATTTGTCAAACCGGATTTCGTACGTAAGACGTACGAAAAAATATTCGGGAAAGGAGAGGCTCTCACAGGAGAGCCTTTAAAATCCTAATGATGTCGGTTTCGTCAAAACTGTAGGTGCCGTTGTGGCTTCTCCAATCCCTGCGGTTCTTGTCCTCATCATCGAACAGGATACCCTTTGCGATTTCGTACTTGGGCGTTCCGTAAGGTACTACGAAGATGTTAGCGAACTTGACGGAGGGCAGGTGCTTTGCGAGGTATTCGCGCTTGACCTGAGCCACTCTCTCGTTGTACTCAGGCGAACCGCCCTTTGAGGTCCAGGAGATGATGTTGACCGTGTCGCCGTTCTCGATAAGCTTGTTGAGCAGGCGCGCGAGGTGGCTGAAGTTGACCAACGGCTTTGCGATTTCGTAGGGTGTTGTGTCCTCGTTCTTGAGCATTGAGAGCCAACCGTCTACTCCATAAAGGTTCACAAGGGTTCCGTCCATATCGAAATTGATAGTCATTTTTTTGTACCGTCCTTTCATTTGGTTTTCTTTCTTTTGATAGTTTAATTATAACACCTTTGCGAAAAATTGCAATACCCGGACCTGGAAATTTTCGTACGTTAGACGTACGAAAAATCTCGGAGGGACATTAAAATCCCCCAGTAACTACGAATGTAACTGACCTACTATCATTTTCAAAATCATTTTTGATTTCGTTCATAATATCAAAAAGATTTGTACTGAACGGATAAATATCATTTATCATTCTGTCCTCTGTAAAGACGTGATACTCTTTGTCCTGAACATTCTTTGAAATGTAAACTGTAAGTAAATTATAGTTTGTCATAATTTTTTCCTCTTTAATTTTGGGAAGAATTAAATTTTCCTTTTTCTTTATACTAAAATTATACCACAAATTTTTTGAAAAGTCAAATTTATTTCGTACGTATGACGTACGAAAAATATCTATAAGAAAAAGGGAAGTGGATTTCTCCACTTCCCGATTTCATTAAGCCTCGGGCTTGAGGGCGTAAGCCTTGACCTTGCCCTTTCCCTTGACCTTGACCTCGAAGGCTTCGAGGGTGCCTGCTTCTACGAGCTGGCGAGCGAGTGCGGAAGCCTTCTGCGTGGTGATGCCCACGGCGAGTGCGAGTGCGGAAGCGGGAGTAGGTCCCTTGCCCTCGAGAGCCTTGACGATGTCCGCCTTGATAGGCTCGTTGGCTACTGCCGTCTTGGAGGGGGTGGAAGCCCTCTTCTCGTTCCTCTTGTCAATCTTGGCGATAGCCTCGACTGCGAAGGTAGCCTGCTCGGCTGTGATGGGGGTGCCCTCAACGATGCTTGCGAAGAATTCTCTCTGTGTCATATTGACCTTCTTTCTCCAACACTGATGTAGTTGGCAACATAGTTTTTATTTACTCAAGGAAGTTACTGATTTCTTCCTTTTGTATCTTTATTGTATCATAAGGTTTTCGGTTTGTCAACACCTTTTTTCAACTTTTTTGTTTGACTTTTTGTTTCCGTCTTTCCTTTTGATAGTTTAATTATAACATACCCCCTGGAAATTGCAAGAATAATTTCCGGAATTTTCGGACGTTAGACGTACGAAATTTTCGTAGAGTGCGCGCGACCTCATAATTTTCTATGAAGTCGCCGCAGTATTAGAAAACCACTTTTGCGTTAGGAAAAATCCTTACTTCGTCACTGTCATTAAACCAAGTAACACTACCCGTGTCAAGATTTACTCCGAGTCCGTCATAGTTGAGACAGTCTGTAAGTTCACCGTCTACTTCAATGCGGAGATAAATACAATCTCCCCCTTCTACCATAAAAGCCTCGCCAACCTCAACATCACCAAAGGTTTTTGAACTACTTACTCTTTCAAGTTTCATATTCTTTTCCTTCCTTTCTTTTTGATACTTTAATTATACCATAATATTTTCAACTTGCAAATTTTTTTCGTACGTAAGACGTACGAAATTCCAGGAAAAAGGCGGAAAATTTTTCCGCCCCAGCTTTGATTATCTATACAAAATCCACAAAAAATAGATATTCAAAGCTGCATTAGCAAGGTGCATGAGGAGCCCATTAACTCTCCTATCCTTTGTCAAGTCCTTGATAATTCCAACGATAGCTACGGCTAAACCAAACCAAGAAATACTCAAGCCGTAGGTCATAATAAGGACTACATTGATGACCGTAATAAAGCACCTAAGGTCGTTCCATTCAAACTTGTAAGGAGTTTCGAGTTTGAAGAATTTTTTGATGGAAGTCATTTTTGGGTTCTCCTTTGCTTTTGATAACTCAATTATAAACCCAAACCCGGAAAATTGCAAGAACTTTTTCGGACGTTAGACGTACGAAAAAACGAAAACTTTTAGGAGAATTAATCTCCCGCAAGTCTCTTTTCAATTTCTTCTACTACATCATTCTTGATAAGTGCGCTCGCATAATATTCCTGGTCGTCCCATTCTATACATATTTCTTCAAAAGCCTGAGCTGGAGTGTAGCCTTTGTCTTTGCAAAGGTCGCACATTCTTTGAAGGTCACTTTCTTCAACATAGATATAAGTCGTGTATGAAAATTCCATTTTTTATTCCTTCCTTTCTTTTGATATTTATATTATAAACCTTTTAAAAAAAAATGCAAACTTTTTTTCGAACGTAAGACGTACGAAATTTTAGGAAGAAAAAGAGAATGGGATTACTCCCACCCTCTCAAGTCCGCAATTTTTTCGATAAGTTCGATTGTGTTCTCACATTTATCGATAAATTCTCTGTTTTCCTTGCGCTGCTGCTGCAAGCTCTCATACTTTTTTTCCATTTCAGCGCGGTTCTCGGCAGAGCGGCTCGGAAAATTTTCTATCAGCTCTTCGATGCGCTCGTCAATGATGTCATTATCATTTTCGGAAATTGTGATGCCGTACTCCAGAGCCTTCAAAAAAGCCTTATAACTTTTTTCAGAAATTTCTTCCTGAGTTCCTTCGAAGTCAATAATAATTGTAGAAATAAAATCCATTGTGATTTCCTCCTTGGTTTGATAACTTGATTATAAACTATTTTTTCGAAAAATTCAAAACTTTTTTCGTACGTATGACGTACGAAAAAAGAAGAAATTTGGGGAAATTTCTTTCCCCCTTTTCTTTATCTTTTAACTTTACCTTCAAACTTTACGGGAATAACTACCTCGGAGTCATAGCACCCGAAAATCTCTCCTGTTATGAGGTCTACAGCGTAGCCGTCGAAAATTTTGCTCACGTCCAAATCTGTTCTGAGTATAACGTCCATGTTGGCGTAGACTTTCATGAAAACGGAGCTATCGTCAATTTCCGGAATGAGGAATGTGTCGCCATCTTCTATCTGCTTGAATGTCTTTTCGTTTGTGTTCTCAAAAGTAATTTCCATTTTTATTACTTCCTTTCCTTGATTTGATAATTTAATTATAAACTATTTTCCGAAAAAATCAAATTTTTTTCGTACGTTAGACGTACGAAAAATCCTCGAAGGAATTTTGGGAGAAGATCCCAAAATTCTTCGAGCCGAGCTTCAAGAAATATGACATTTCCTGTAATTCGGGCACGAACTCGTGCAGTAGCCGTAGGTGTCGC
>JAEEGK010031497.1_pt1 | contig 10451 bp, 7 predicted proteins | sample 8958771 | NCBI WGS metagenome assembly JAEEGK01 (sample SAMN16246547, study PRJNA631951) | gut metagenome | biome: gut microbiome; feature: rumen; material: SC-attached | host: Bos | place: Iran: Karaj | collected 2018-10 | reverse complement strand
AGAAGAGATTATGATAGAAATAATAATAATGATAGAAGAGATTATGATAGAAATAATAATAATGATAGAAGAGATTATGATAGAAATAATAATAATGATAGAAGAGATCATGATAGAAATAGATGGAATAATAATTCTCATTAAATAAATAATTAAATTCATTTTTAATTTTCTTTTATTAATTGCTCTTTATTTATTTATAAATTATTTGTTTTCTTATAATTAGTAATATATGTAATTTATACACATTTTAAAAGAAAAAAAAAACCAATATATAAAACCTAAAGATTAATTTTTTTCTTATTTTATAATTTTGGTCTTTCCATTAATAATTTAATACTTACCCTTGAATTATTAATACAATATTAAAATAATTAAATTTAAACCCTTGAAGTCAAATAATCAATTATAATAAAGAACAACAACAAGTTACTCTTCCTTTACTAAAATTTTGATTTACATAATTAATATTGTCAAAATTATTTTTAGCATTATAATTCTTATAGCTTTCAACAGTTTCAACTTGAATTAAATTTTTAGGAACATCTAATTGATCACAAAAAATTACATGATATTTTTTTTCTTTTCCTTTTATTATTGGAATTCCTTTTCCATCATATCTTCTGATATTAAAATTTGAAAATGTTTTATTACTATTGTTTGATATTTTTCTTTGTGAATAACTTAAAAAATAATTTGGATTAAAGTGACTACTTTTTGATATTATTTTATCAATTTGAGAATTATTTCTATCTATATCAATCATATACTTTTATTATAATATTTAAAATTTATATTTTTTCTTTTTATTTTTTTAAATTTGTTTTCAAAAAAATTAATGAAAAATATTTAAATTAAATTATGATTTAGCTTTTTTAATGATTTCATAATAACAATTTATGAATAAGAACAAATTAATATTCTCTTTATTAATATCTTTCCCATCATCAAAACAAAATTTAAATATCCTCTTCATTATCATCCTCTAACCCATCATTTAATATTTTATTTTCATTATTAGAAATTTCATTGTCTTTAATTTCTATCGGATCAACATTTATATCATTTCCTCCTTTATTAGTAATTTCATTGTCTTTAATTTCTATCGGATCAACATTTTTATCATTTCCTCCTTTATTAGTAATTTCATTGTCTTTAATTTCTATCGGATCAACATTTTTATCATTTCCTCCTTTGTCAGTAATTCCACTCTGTTTAATGTCTATGAGATCATTCTTATTTTCTAGATTGTTACGATTATTAATACCAAAATTATTAAGATCCTCATTCCCAGAGTGTTGAAAACTACTAACACTTACAGGATCAAGCGGTGGCTCGTAATTTCTATCAATAAACTTCTTTTTCAATTTTTCATCATTAGTATCAACATACTTATACCCGGAACTAATACTTAAATGAGCATCACTTAAATTAGTGGAAAAATTACTTTCTTTAATTTTTTCTTCTACAAATTTAGTAGCTTGTTTTAAATCTTGAAAAGGAACAATAGATTTTTCTCCCAAATATTTTCTTTTAATTTCACTAAACCAATCTCCAATTTTAACTCCATCAGCTTCAAATCTTGCATTCATATGTTTAATTCCTCTATAATGAACATACCCACTACTAGTTAATCCTCTTCCACCATCAACTCGAATAATTTGTCCAGTAATACATTTAGATTTATTACTAGCCAAAAAAATAATAGCTCTAACAATATCATCAGGTTTGGCAATTCTTCCCATAGGAACATTATTTTCCATTTTATATTTAAGTAAATTAATTTCAGCATCAGAACAATCAATCCTTCTAAAAGCATTAGTATCAACAGGACAAGATGAAATAGCATTAACTCGAACATCATAAGATGATAACTCTCCAGCTAAATAACGAGTAAGTGCTTCTAATCCAGCTTTGCTCATTCCTTGTCCAATCATTCCTGTACAAGGTCTAGATCCGTATAAACAACTCATATTAATTATGGAAGCACCTTCATTAAGATAAGGAGATAAATACTTTATGAGAAGATATACTGAACGTAAATTTATATCTAAGGAATAATCTACATCTTGTGGATATGATTTTTCAACATCTCCATCTAAAAGTACTCCATGACTTATTATTAGAATATCTATTTTACTTAATGATTCAACTATTGCTGTTTTAAAATCGAATATTGTTTGATCATCTATTAAGTCAAATTGCATGACCGTTCCGTTTTTAAATCCATTTTCGTTACACATGTTTAACATTGAATCCTTGTCTTGACCAGCAAGTATTACATTTGCTCCACAGTTTAAAAAATATATAGATGCACTTCTTCCTATTCCTGATGATGCTCCTGTGATTACTATGTTTTTATTGTAGAATTCATTTTCGGAATCATTTTCGTCTAACATTTTTTTTTATTGTTATTAATTTGAAAATAGAAAAGGTTATTTTTTTGATAATATATATTTTTATTTTTTAATATTTTAAATATTTGATTTTTTTATGGAATTAACATATAAAAACTATATTGATAATGAAAAAAGAATTATAAAAGAAATAGAAGATAGTGATTTTATTTCTTTTGATTTGGAAATGACAGGAATTGATAGTGATATGAACAATTCATTAATTGATACTCCTGAAATAAGATATTTAAAATATAAAGCCTCTGCTGAAAAATATAAAATTATTCAATTAGGGTTAACTTTATTTAAATTTAATTCAAGAAAGAGTTATTATGAAGTTTCTCCTTATTCTTTTTATCTTTTTCCCTGTAATTCTTTTAGTGAAGATAATCTAATAACTTGTGAGTTAAGAAGTTTATTATTTAATAGGAAAAATGGAATTGATTTTAATAATTGGATAAAAAATGGAATTTCTTATTTAAATGATAGACAATATAAAGAATTATATAGAAGAATTTTAGATGATAATGTTAATTTAAATAATGAAGTTATTCATATTAATAAAAATTTAGATGATTATTATGAATGTGAAAAAATAATAAATGATATTAAAACAAATTTTTATAATAGTATGAATATATGTCCTAATTATATGATTAAAAATATTCCAAATTTTCAAATTCAATACATTAAAAATCAATTAAATGATAATTTATTTTTTCAAAGAAATAAATTGGAAAAAGGAGGAACTTATATTTTTATCACTAAATATAAAAATGAAGAAGAAAAGAAAAATTTAATTAAAAAAGATATTGAAAATAATTTAAATAAATTAGAAAGAAAGAAAGGAGTAAAACATTTATATGAAACAATATTAAAAAAGAAAAAAGTTTTAATAGGACATAATATATCATTAGATATATTATTTCTAATAAATTCTTTTGGTAAAACTTTACCTAAAACATATAATGAATTTAAAGAATATATTTCAAATAATTTTGAATTATATGATACAAAATTAATTTTTAATTCATTAAAAGATAAATCACCAATTTTAAGAAATGTTAACCCAATTTTAGAACAAATGTTTCCAATATTAAAATCATTATCTGAAACTTTATTTAATTATAAAATAGTAAATACAAAAGATATTTTTGAAAATGAAAATAATTATCATAATGCTGGTTTTGATTCTTTTATCACAGGAATATGTTTTTTATCATTAAAATATTTAAATACAGATGTTAGATTTAAAGAGAATTTTAAAAATAAAGTTTTTTTTATGAAATCTCTTTATACTTGCTTTGATTTTTTAAATGATGAAATTATGATTGAACAAAATACAATTAATTATTGTTTAAAAGCTATTAAAAGAACAGGAGATATTCAATTAAATATTATATTTAAAAATTCTAAATTTGAAAAATCAATTGTTAAAATTTTAAATTGTGATACATTTAATACATTAATAATAATGGTTAATAAAGATGATTTATTAAATAATCAAAATGAATTTGAAAATATATTAAAAGAAAAAGAAAATATGAAACATTATACTATTTACACTTTAGAAGAATTCAGAAAAAAATACATGAAATAAATAAAAATACACTCACAAATTATAAATAAAAAATAACATAATTTATATAATTACTAAAATTATATTAATAAAAAAAAATGTTTTCTTTCCTACAATTAGCAAAAGAAAAAATAAAAACGACTTTTGAAGAAACAATAGAAACATTAAATGATAAAAGAGAAGATATAATAGATTCTTTATCATCAACAAAAGAAAAAGTAGTAACAACACTAAAAACAGGAAAAGATAAATTTATAGATGTTATATCAACAACAGTAGAAAAAATAAAAGATAAAATAGATAATAATAGCAATGAGACAATAGGAGAATATGATAAAGAAAAATATGAAAAAATAGGTCATAATAAAATTTTTACTTCTGAAGAAAATTGGGGAATTTGTCCAATTACTCAAAATTATATGGAAAATCCAGTTATTACTCCTTCTGGAAATTATTATGAAAAAAAAGCAATTTTAGATTGGATTAAAAGAAATCCTACTGATCCTATTACTAGAGAAAAATTAACTCCTAATATGCTTGTTGAAGATAAAGAATATAGAAATGCTATTAGGGAATATAGGAAATCTATTGAAGAAAATTTATAATTAGTTTTATAGTATTTTATTGCTTTTTTATTTTTTTATTTATTTTAAAATTTTTTTTTTCTTTTTTTTGAAGTTTATAATTAATTAGTTAATTAATAAGATAATTACTTTTAATTTTAAATATTACAAAAAATTTTGAAAAATATTATTTTTGATTAAATTTTACTCTTTCTGAAGGATAAAGATATGTTAAACATTCTTTTATTATCCTAATTTTTCCTTTAAATATTCTTTTTAATATCATATATTTATCTTTTTCTTTTAAAGGAAAATATAATAATCTTTTTATTTTTTGTTCTTGATGAATATCGATGTTTATTGTTTCAGTAAAATTTAGATTTAAAATATTGACAAATTCATTATGTTTTTTTTTATCAATATATAAATTTGAATGAAAATTAATTTCTTTCAATGAATGAATATAAATATTAAATAATTTTTGTATACTTGATTCAATTTTTTGAGGATTACTAATCATAGATAATAATTCAATTGAAATTGAATTTAATTTAGATTGTTGAGTAAAATTAATTTTAGTAATATACTTAATAAAATAAATAAAAGAAATTTCATCTAAATCACCAATTGAAATACTTAATAAATTTGTAGTAAGAATATTAGAAATATTTTTAATATGATAAAATTGAAATTGTAAATATATATGTTGTAAAGTATTATTGTTTTTTTCATAGTTAATTTCATTAAATATTTCTTCAATTGAAGGAAAAGTTCTATTATCAAACCTTGTGTATGGAGATAGAATTTTTAATAGTTTTATATTATTATTATCTCCATCAAATAATAATAAAAAATTTAAAATAAATTTAGTTATTGTCATTAAGTAATAATCATTTGATAATAATATTCTTGGAATATCAAAAAAAATAGATATTTCTTCTAAAGATTTTTTCACTTGAAAAAGAACAAAAAAATTTGTTAAATTTTCTTCAAAAGTTTGTAATAATTCATTTATAATAAATTTATTTATTTCTTTATCAAAATTGTGTTCTTTTTTAAAGAAATTGTATTCTTCCAAATTACAATATAATTTATATAAAGATGGAGAAGAAAAACTAATTTCTTCTGTGAAAAAAGAGATATTTAAAGATTTTAAATTTTGATTACTATCAATTAAAGAAAGAATTTTTAAAAAAGAATTATTATCAAGACTATTAAAATTAAAAAAGAAATTTTTCACATTTTGTATAACAAAAAAAAAATCAATAAAGTGAATTTTTCTTGGAAAATTAATGTATTTATGATAAAATTCAAAATAATAATAAATTTCTCTACTTAAATTAATTGGAAATGATAATGATAAATTATTTAAATTAGATATAAATGGAAGTATTCCAAAAAGATAAATAATTGAATCAAAAATAAGTTTAAAACTATAAATAATATTCTTTTTTTTTATTGAAGGTATTTTATCTTCTGAAATTATTTCAAACTCAAAATCCAAATTTTTTATTTTTGATTCAAAATTATTTTCTTCTTTTTCTTTTATTGAAATAAAATTATCTTTCATATTCCAATCTCTTTTACTTTCTTTTTTTTTTTCTAAATTAAAATTTATTGGAATTATTTGTTTATTATATTCTTTTCCTTTTTCAATCATTTTATTTTGATAATATTCATATAAACTTTTATTTAAATCTTCATTATCTAATTCTACATTTATTCCTTCTAATTTAGAAAATATATATTTTTTATTTAATAAAATTGACATATATAAATATAAATCATCATTCTTCATTTTATCAATAGACCAATTAAAATTTATTGTCAATTTTTTTATTTTGCAAAATATATTTTCTAAAAAAATAAATTCAGGAGGAATAATATAATTATTTGTTTTAGAATGTTTATCAAAAAATTTTTCTTTGGAAATTTTAGAAGGATCATATGATTTATTTATACAAAATTGATAACAATCATTCATAACATTAATTTCTTTAGATCTTGTAATTGAAGTATATTCATTTAATGTATTTTCATCAAAAATATTAAACTGATTTAATTTTTTATAACCATATAAAAGAATTATCCCAATTTCTCTTATTTTATCTAAAGTTAATTCTAAATTATCATAATATTGTAATTCACTTTTTATTTTTAACAAAGAATCAATTGAATGATCACATTTATTTTTGAATTGAGAATTATTTTTTTCGTATAATGAAGAAAAATTCATACTTGAAGATATTATTCCTTTATTTTTTGGTATAATTTTATTGAAATATAAATCCAGACTTTTTCTTATATTATTATCTTTATCATCTGCTAATAAAAATGAAAGTTCCATTTGTTTAATTTTTATTTGATCCAAACCAAAAAGTTCACTTTTATTTTTATGATTTATTTTAAAAAAACAATGAATCATTTCTTTATTTTTTTCTTCATTCATAACAAGTTTTTAAATGGAAAAATGATTAATTTTATATAATTTAATAATAAATAATTTTTTGAAGTATTTAAAAAACTTAAAATTTATTAAAACAAAAGCCAATAATTAAATATTAAAAAAAGGATAAATATCATCAGGGATATCTTCTCCATTATCAATTTTTTCAATGACAGTTTTAGCAATTCTGTCATGGTTATCTACTTTTAAATTTTCTTGAGCGAAATCATAACATTTTTTATATCTTCTACATTTAAATAAATCTAGTTCAATAATAAACACTTTAGCATTTAAAAAATTAGTTTCATTACAACCTCCAAAAATAAATAATTTATCCTGAAAAATTTCACAACAATGTTCAGCTCTTTCTTCATTAATTGAACCAAATAATTGAACAGAAATCCAAGTAAAATTCATAATATCTAAAATAAATAAATCATTAAAAACTTTATTTAAATTTTTTCCTCCATATAATACTATATAATTTAAAGATCTATAATAATTGATAGTTGATGAAAAACGAGGTGAAGGAGGAGTTCCTTTAACATTAGGTTCAAATAATACCAAAGGATTTTTAAATATATGTAATATATATATCGAATTTGTTGGTTGGAGATTTTGATCTAATCCACCAAATATATAAATTCCTTCAAATTTAGGATCAAAAACATGTTTATTTTTATTTGGATCATTTGGACTTAAAATTGAATTATGATCTCTTGTAAATTCACTATAATATATATTTAACTTAGGGCCTTTTAAAACATTATCATTATTTAATACTAAACAACTACAATGGTAAGCTCTTCTTAGTTCTGATTTTGATTTTTTTCTAACTTTATATCTTATATCATTTAATTGAACCCATTTTAATGAATTTAAATCTAACATCATAAAATCACATAAAACATTATTATTATCTTTTATATTATTTGAAGGATCTGGGAAAAAATATGTATCATCATTCTTGTTTGAATATTCTTTTTCTATATCAATTCCTCCATGAACAACCATATTCCAACCTACAATTTCACTTATATGATTTCTTCTATGAGGTATTCTGAAATAATTTTTATTATATTTACCTTGCTCATTTTTAAAATTTTGTATTTTTAATTGTTTATTGGCTAAATTAAATATCATTATATCTTCTAATGGAGATTTTATTTTACTAACGTTTATATTTCCTCCAAATAAAAATAAACAATCATTAAATAAATTTGCAGTATGACCGTATTTAGGATTATAATTAATTTGATTAATAATTAATTTTTTCCATTTTAAAGTATTTATATCAAAAGTCCATACATCAGTTAAAATAGACGTAGATAAACCACCAAATAAATAAATTTGGTTATAATATTTAGTAAAAGTTGCTTGAACTCTTGAATTAGGAGTTCTATTATTTTGATAAACTATTTTACAAAAATAATATTTAGTATCTTTAATTAAACCATTTCGAACAATTACATCATTAATAGATTTATTTGAAGTACTTCCACTGTTATGAGCTAAAAAATTACTAAATTTATCAGAAATATTTTCATGATCCATTTGAAGTAATTTAATATGAGGTTTGGGCATAAGATGATTTCTTAATTTATCAAATTGAACTTTATTATAATATTGATTATATGAATCATATTGTGTAGAAGACATAACACAATTCATTCTATTCATTAAAGCTTTATTGATTTTTAAAGTAAATAAAGAATGTTTTGGTGAATTAAATTGACCATCTCCTGTATTAATACTAAAATCTTTAAATTTACTTCTTTTCTTTATTACTTTCTTTATAAATTCACTTTCATCTCCTGTTAATTTATTTTCATTTACCATATTATTTAAAGTATATCCTCTATCAGAATTTTCTAATAAATCATTTTGATTAATATATGCTTTTTTATATTTATTAATTGTATCATCATATTGTTTTTCTGATACTACATTTGAAAAATTATATTGAGTTAACATTGGAAGAGACTTATTATATTCTTTTTTATAATTTTGTCTTTTTAAACTATGAGGATAATATGCATTGTTATATAAATTTTCTAATCCTTCATTAAAGTTCTGATTAGAGGAAATTGGTGTATAAAAAGATGATAAAGTTTCATTTTTTGAAAAAAATGGTTCTAAACTTTTTTCTCTTTTTTTAGCTTGATTTAATCTTGAGGTAAATGTTTTATTAAAGGATGAAATTGTTTTAAGAGGAATTGGAGAGTTTAAACCATACATTTTTTTAATTTAATTAATTGATAAGTTTTTTAAATAAAATATATTTTATTAAAATTGTTTTATTTTCTAATTTTTCATTGATTATTGCTTCATTTAAAATATTCCATATATATATGTAAATTATCAATGTCATAAAATATAAAATTATAATAAAGAGGAATATTAAAAAATGATAGTGAATCAAGGTATTTAAAATTTTTTTTATTTTTAGAGAAATAAAAAATAATTTCTGTTATTCAATTAAAATTTATTTTCAAAAAAAAAAGTAATTTATAAATTTGTTTTTTTTTAAAGTTTTTAATATTAACGTAAATATGAAAACAATATTATAGTTTAGGTATTTTTTTTATTATTAAAAAAAATAAAATAATATTTAATATAAATAAAAGTATTCCAATTTCATTTAATATTATTCAATTTGTAAATCTAGAAAAAAAAATTTATTAAATCTATTTGTAACATTAAAAAACAATAAATATAACAATTTTATATTAAATCAATTCAAAAAGATGTTTTGAAAAATTATTTAACCAAAAATTAAAAAACAGAGCAGAATAAAATATCACATAAAGATATAAAAGATGAAAAACTGAATTACATTATTTATTTTATTAATTTAGTTAAAATATCTTAATAAATATTAACTAAATTAGTATAAAAAAAATATAAAAAAAAGAAGATTCATTAATAGATAATTCATTATTTATATGAACATATTAGTTTAATTTTAGGATAATTATAAAAGAAAGAGAAAAAAGTCAAAAATAGAAAAATTGTTGATTCTTAATTTCTCAAAAACTTTTCAATTTTTAAATATGTTTTTTATTTTTGAAAATATTTAATATAAAAAATAAACAAAATATGAGTATTCGATCTATTGAATTTCAAGATACAAATCAATTATGTAATGATGCTTTTGATTTAAAATCCTCAATAAGGATAAATTGGGATTCTTTTTCTAAATTTATAAAAAAAAAAGCAAAAAATAATTATACAGAAGAACAAAATAAAAAAATAAATGAATATTTAAAAGATTGTAAGAACTTAATTGGAGAACATATAAATGTAATAAAAGAAATTTCAAAATTAAAAGAAGAAAATGATTTAAAAAATGAAAGTTTATCTATATTTAATGAGAAAGTAACAAAACAATATCAAAAAGAAACTAAAATATATTCTGAATTACAAAAAGAATTAACAGAAAAAAAAACAATATTAAATAATTTAGA
>JAEEGK010031496.1_pt1 | contig 10451 bp, 9 predicted proteins | sample 8958771 | NCBI WGS metagenome assembly JAEEGK01 (sample SAMN16246547, study PRJNA631951) | gut metagenome | biome: gut microbiome; feature: rumen; material: SC-attached | host: Bos | place: Iran: Karaj | collected 2018-10 | reverse complement strand
TCACCCGTCCGCCACTAAGTTTTCTCAATGAAGCAAGCTTCGGCGAGAAAACTTCGTTCGACTTGCATGTATTAAGCACGCCGCCAGCGTTCATCCTGAGCCAGGATCAAACTCTCTATAAAAATATGTTTGAATTTAATCCGTCTTAGAATAATTGCTTAGCTTATTCTTAACGTTTACTTTAGGTTTCTTTCTCTGAAATTACTCTCACATCTTTCGATGTGTTTTTTGAATTTTCAGGGTTGCATTGCTGTTTATTTGTCAAGGTTCTTTGCACTTGCCCGTTTTTGGCAGTGCTTGATTATCTTAACACTTGAGGCATTGAATGTCAACAAGTATTTTCAATTTTTTTAAGAAATTTTTTCATTTCCCGAGACAGCTTAATTTGCTGCTGCTTTCGGCATAAAAAAACCACTCATCTTTCATTGGATAAGTGGTAGTTTTTCAAACGGAGAAAGAGGGATTTGAACCCTCGCGCCGGTTACCCGACCTACACCCTTAGCAGGGGCGCCTCTTCAGCCTCTTGAGTATTTCTCCAAAGTCTTAAGTAAAACGCTTACCAATATGCAGTATGTCAGGAAAACAAGTTTCATTTCCTCGTACACTGTTTTGTGACGCAAAGACTATTATATAGGTACGCATGCCTTTTGTCAACTTGATAATTAAAGCCTTCGCCTCTTAAATCAGTAAAGGTAAAAGAACCTTTACGCTTCTTCTTTTAAGCCCAGGCTCTCTTTGCTGTAATCGGTACCCTTTGTCTTCTTTAATATATCTTTCATATATTTAAAAGCAGCTTCTTCGCCTTCATCAGCCATCGTAGTCAGTGCCTTCTCAAGAACCGCCTTCGTATCCTCATGCATGATGATCACATCTCTGGCCCTTGAATAATAATTCCAGGCATCTGCTTTCGTATACTCATCCTTATTGTAAGCAACGCATGCGGCATATCTGTCGGCTATCATTTCGCCCACAAATCTTAAAGGCATCTTGCAGCCGAATGCATACTCGTCGCTCGAAGACGAATAATCGATCCAGTATTCAAAGTGATGTTTGTTTCTTCCTTTATGATGAAGCCACGCCAAAGAAGCACCGTTTATCTTTCTGTCAACGGCGTTGGGCGAAAGTCTTCCGGAATAATATTTTACACTGGGGATGAATTCGGTGGGCGAGAATTTGCTTAAGTCATGAAAAATGCCCTGTCTGTAAAGGCCCATTTTAAAACACGCCCTGCGCACATACCTTTTATGTTTGAGGACGGTTCCGAGATGCCCAAAGAACCTCTGGGCAAAATTCATATCTTTATATAGGTAGTATTTCTCTTCCTGTGTCATATGATCAAATTCTCTATTTATATAAGTAATTACCCTTTGAATCGGCTACGACTATAACAGGGAAATCCTTTACTTCGAGTTTTCTGATGGCTTCGGTACCAAGATCGTCGTAAGCTACAACTTCGCTCTTGATGATGGATTTGGATAAAAGGGCACCCGCTCCGCCTACTGCAGCAAAATAAACGCTCTTGTTCCTTACAATAGCATCCTTTACGTCCTGGGTTCTTTTTCCTTTTCCTATCATTGCGCCGAGTCCGAGATCAAGAAGGCGCGGAGTATATCTGTCCATACGTCCTGCCGTAGTAGGGCCTGCGGAACCGATAACCTTTCCCTCTCTCGCGGGAGAAGGACCCATGTAATAAATGATCTGGTTAACAATATCAATAGGAAGCGCCTCTCCTTTGTCGAGGCTCTCCTGCATTCTTTTGTGAGCGGCGTCGCGTGCTGTATAAATGGTACCCGTTAAATACACGTAATCGCCTGCGGTAAGATCGAGTTTAGTCTGTTCGTCCATGGGAACGGTAATGTTCTTAGTCATTTTTTCTCCAAACAAAGACCGTAATGCCGGCCTTTCAATATAATAAATACTTAGATAACGCGTTCAATATGTCTGTTAACGTGACAGCAGATATTGATGCCGACGGGAAGTCCCGCGATATGCGTAGGATATGTTTCCACGTTTACAGCCATTGCCGTAACGCTTCCGCCGAGACCCGCAGGGCCTATTCCGAGAGCGTTGATCTTATCGAGCATCTCTTCCTCAAGTTCTTTTACATAAGGAATGTCCGAATGAACACCTGCTTTTCTCGTAAGCGCATGCTTTGCCATAAGTGCACATTTTTCGAATGTACCGCCGATACCCACACCGATGACCATGGGAGGGCAGGCGTTGGGACCCGCATCCTTAACGGCTGTAAGGATCGCATTCTTTACCCCTTCGATGCCGTCGGCGGGCTTAAGCATAAATACCCTGCTCATGTTTTCGCTTCCGAAGCCTTTGGGCGAGATGGTGATCTTGACGTTTTCACCCGGTACGACGGAATAGTGGATAACCGCAGGGGTATTGTCCTTTGTATTGTTTCTTATGATAGGATCGTCTACTACGGATTTTCTCAGATATCCTTCGACATATCCTTTTCTTACACCTTCATTGATAGCATCCTCAAGACTTCCGCCCGTAAAATGCACTTCCTGGCCGATCTCCATGAAAATAACAGCCATTCCGGTGTCCTGGCATATCGGTATCATTTCTTCTTTTGCAATGACCAGATTTTCTTTGAGCTGATCAAGGATCTGTTTGCCGAGTTCGGATTCCTCCTTATTAAATGCATTATCGAGGGCACACTTCATGTCTTCGGAAAGAACATGGTTGACCTCGATACACATGGATGAAACCGCTTCGGTTATTTCGTTTACGTTTATTTCACGCATTGTTTTTTCTCCTGCGTTTTATTTGTCTTCTTTTATCTCAGTATAGGTATACTGGCCGTGATTCTTTGTGGTAGGGCCGTAATTGATCGCATTAACGGGACAATGGTGCAGACAGGAAAGGCAGAGCGCGCACTTCTTTTCAGTCCATACGGGCTTGCCGTAATCAAGCGATATCGCACCTGCAGGACACTGCTTTGCACATAATCCGCAGCCTATGCAGTCTTCAGACACCTTAAAAGGCGAAGTCTTTCTCGTTAACTGATAAACAACCTTTGTTGCTTTTGATGCGGGCCATAATCCGCGAAGATGGTTATGGTATCCGCCTGTTTTGTTATTAATAAGGAAAGCGATGTTCTTAATGCTTTCTTCGGCCTTGATGTTTATGGCCTCATTCTTTGAAGCATTCTTTACGTTAAAAGCGAGGGTATAATTATCCACCATCTTAACTGCAAATGTGGCATGAAGACCGATACCGCGCTTTGCGAGGATCTTTGCAAGCTGCATGTCAGCTCCGCCCGTAGCCACACCGCATGTAGCAACGGAAAAGGTATAATGCTTTCCGTATTTCTCAAGACAGAGATTCTTTGCAAACTCTTCCACTACGGAAGGAAGGCTCCAGCAGTAGATCGGATATACAAATCCGACTCTCTCGCCTTTTTTCAGTTTAAAATCATACTGCATCTTCTTTACGCAGTCAGCCATGTTGATAACGGTATCGTTGGTCTTGCCTGCGATAAAATCTGCTACGTGTTTGCTGTTTCCGGTACCTGAAAAATAAAAAATCATGTCGTTTCCTTTCCGTAGAATAAAACACTTTTCCCGCCCGAAAAGAACGGAAAAAGTGTTCTTTCATCAAAATACAAAGATAGCTGCGCCGTACGAAGGAAGATCGAATTCAAGATGATATTTCCTGTTATCGCACTCTCCTTCTGTTGCGGTTATAACCGAAGGGATATCTCCTCCGTTTCCGCCGAATCTCTTTTCATCACTGTTAAGAAGCAGTTTGTATTTGCCTTTGTTCGGAACTCCCACCCAGTAATTGTTTCTTCTCATGGGAGTCATGTTAAGAACCACAAGTATGCTGTTCTTTCCGGACGAACCTTTTCTTATATAACTGTAAATGCTTCTGTCCGCATCGTCGGCATTGATCCACTCAAATCCGTCCCAGCTTGCATCGAATTCGTAAAGGGAAGGATATTTGCGGTAGATCTTTAAGAGTTCAGCCACATAATCGAGCATTCCTCTGTTCAAATGGTTTTCCAGAAGGAACCAGTCGAGTTCTCTTTCTTCGCTCCATTCTCTTTCCTGGCCGAATTCCTGGCCCATGAACAAAAGCTTCTTGCCTTCGTGGGTAAACATGAATGTGTATCCTACACGAAGGTTCGCATATTTGTCTATCTGATAGCCGGGCATCTTGTTGACCATTGAACATTTAAGATGCACAACCTCATCATGCGAAAGCGGAAGTATATAATTTTCTGCCGAGTTATAACTCATGGCAAAAGTAAGCTTATTGTGATTGCCCTTTCTGAAATAAGGATCCAGCTTCATGTATTCACAGAAATCATGCATCCAGCCCATATTCCATTTGAAAGTAAATCCGAGACCGTCATCTTCGGGTGCAGCCGTAACCTTGGGCCATGCCGTAGATTCTTCGGCGATAGTGCACACTCCGGGGAACGCGCCTCTTACAACGGAATTAAGATGCTTGAAGAATTCGATCGCTTCAAGGTTTTCGTTTCCGCCGTATTTGTTGGGAACCCATCCGCCGGCCTGCTTGCCGTAATCAAGATAAAGCATCGAAGCAACGGCATCAACTCTCAGACCGTCGATATGATACTCTTTGATCCAGAAAAGAGCATTTGCGATAAGGAAGTTTCTGACTTCGTTCTTACCGTAATTAAAAATCTTTGTTCCCCAGTCGGGATGTTCGCCGAGCCTGGGGTCCGGATGCTCGTAAAGACATGTTCCGTCAAATTCTGCAAGACCATGAGCATCTCTCGGGAAATGTGCGGGAACCCAGTCCAAAATAACACCTATCCCGTTTTTATGGAGCACATTGATAAGATACTGGAAATCCTCGGGAGTTCCGTATCTGGATGTCGGAGCGAAATAACCGGTAACCTGGTAGCCCCATGATCCGTCAAAAGGATGCTCTGCGATCCCCATAAGTTCGATATGGGTATATTTGAGTTCTTTAAGATATTTTACGATCCTGTCGGCAAAATCCCTGTAAGAATAGAAACCGTCATTCTCGGGAATGGGATGTTTCATCCATGATCCGATATGGCATTCGTAGATCGCCATGGGTTCCTTGAAAAGATTCTTGGAAGCACGGGCGTTCATCCACACGGTATCGCTCCATTTGAAGTTGGTGATATCGGTAACAACGGATGCGGTGCCGGGTCTTAATTCCGCCTGATTTGCATACGGATCGGCCTTGTAAAGCTTTGTTCCGTTTGCAGTATAAATAAGGAATTTATACATATCCCCTTTCTTAACGTTCTTAACAAAGGTTGTATAAATTCCGATATCATTGATCCGTTCCATCGGATACTGATCTTCTCTCCATCCGTTAAACGAACCTATTACATAAACACTTTTAGCATTAGGAGCCCATACCGAGAAGAAAACACCCTGCTTTCCTCCTTTGGTCGTTATATGTGCTCCGAGTTTTTTATAAATGTCGTAATGCGTTCCCTGTCCGAAAAGATAGCAGTCATCCTCGGATATAAAAACACTTTCTTCATTGGCCATTGCGAAAACCCCCAAAATTTTTATTCAAAATCTTTTTCGCGAAGCATAATCATACCATTTTCATCGCTAAGATTTTTGGACATTTTTCTAAAGAGATTGGATACTCTTCTTCCCTTGTTGTTGTCGATGGCTTCATCGACGATCTGCTTAACCTCTGCGATGGTAACCGTATGATTTCCGGCCTGTGCTTCACGTACGCGCTTGTGGAATGCCATGTTTGCAAAACCTTCGTCGATGGAATAACCGAGATTGTTTGCATACTTCATTCCGTAATCTACCAGAGCGGCTTCGCTCATGGCGATCACATCGATCTTTATATTGAAATAATCGGTAAGCGTACGCTGGCGGCTTACCAGTTTCTTAATCTCTGCCCTTGAATCGATGAGGAAAATGAGGATGCCTCTCTCTTCCTGATTGATTCCCTGAGTAAGTTTGATCAAAGCGTTGTTTGAAAGCTTGTTGGCTTCGGTGATAACGAGTGCACCGTTACTTAATCTGTCAAGGATATCGATAACGTTCTTGTTATTGAAATCCGTTGCGGAGATGCTGGACATCGCACCCGAGAAATTCACATCCGCAAATTTCACAAATTTAACAATCGATTTTGCCAAAGCAAAACCGCTGTCCGCATTATCCGTAGTGATTATCACATTACCGACATAAGCCGCAAGGGAAATATTTTCCAAAGCATTGGCGATCTGAGTTCTCATTGAACGGGGATGTAAGAACTGTGAGAAAAGTTTTCTTTCTTCGGGGCTTAAATCCTTTACGCCCTCTTCTTCCTTCTCGTCTTCTTCCTCGTCATAAGAGTCGCTGCCTTCTTCGGATTCTTCAGTCTCTTTTGATTCTTCCTGTCCTTCTGTTATATCGGATTTTTCTGTCGATTCATTAACATCGGAAGCGGATTCTTCGGTAATTTCTTTGCTGAGATCGGGAATGACTTTTGTAGCTCCTTCGATCTCTTCCGCATTCTCTATAACTTCTTCTGCCTCGGGCTCTTCTTCGGGAGTATCGAGGATCTCTTCAATGCTCTCGGGGATAACTTCGGCTTCTTCCGTTACAGCTGCCTCGGCAACCTCTTCAGCGACCGTTTCTTCTGCAGGTACTTCTGCAGCTTCCTCTTCGATCTCGGTATTCTCCTCATCGAATTCGTCGCTTAAATCGGCAACTTCTTTCCAGATGCTGCCGGGTTCCTCTTCGGGTTCTTCGTATGTATCTTCTTTCTTCTTCTCGAAGATCTTACCGGTCTGTTCAACAACATCGGCATGAATGCTCTTCTTGAGATTCTGAGTATTTCTCTCTTTTATCTTTGACCAGTCGGAAAGAAGATCATCCATTGTGATCTGGCCGGGAGCCTGTTTGTCTTCCGATTCGTCAACTGCGGTATCCGAGAACGAGATCTGTCCGTCGGATTTGCTGTATAAATGTTCTCCCATCTCTTCGAGTTCGGGATTTCTTTTCTTTTTTACGGGTGACTTTACTTCGCGGATATCAGCAGCTTTGCTTGTGGAGATATCATACTGTGTAAAGCTGATGTCTTCGGTCTTGTCCGAGAAAAAGATCTCCTGGGTTGAAGGAGGGATCGTCTGTTCCAGAGATTTGGTGTGGAATTCCGCTTTCTTTCTCTTAACGGGAACATCTTCTTCGGATTTAAGATTCTGAATATCCTTTGCAAGAGAGCTCTCGAGATTGAGAACGCTCATATCCATGGTATTCATCATCTTAACGTTACCGTTGCCTGTATTGCCCTCATCGTCTCTGACGCCGAGGCTTAACTTTCTTAAAAGACTTTCCTGATCGCTCGTAAGAGGAAGGCATGTCTTCTTTAATTCAAGTGCTTTCTTGGCGAATTTTCCGTCATCGCCGAAAAGAAGGATGAGTTCGTCGCACTCTGCGCCGCACTCAGCATACTGTCTGGCCTGATTGTAAAGCTTTGCGAGTTCGAATCTGAACTGCTCTGCCGCAGGCTCTTTTCTCTTTAATTCAACAAGGATATCGATCTTCTCGGTCACGGGAAGATCGTAAGCAAGTGCTCTCTTGTATTTTAATGCATCGTAATGCCAGTCACTCTTGTCTGTCATGCTCTGGTATCTGTCGAGATATACCTGAGCCGTAACCACATCTTTGCTTTCGAAATATGTCTCGCAAAGAAGGTAAACTACTTTCTTGTTGTTGGGCTTCCTGTTATGAGCCATCTTGAGAATATTGACCGCATCATCGTAACGACGGCTTCTTCTGTAGGCTTCGGCAGCCTGTATAAGACGCTTGATGTCTTCTTCCTTTCGCCAGTCTACTTTATCTGCAAGATATACGGCATCTGTGTATCTGCCGGCTCTCATGAATTTCTCTATCTGTTCACAATGAAGTCTGCTATCCGATTTATCCAAAACAACCACCTCGTAAGCTTAACTGAAAATTAGTACATATTGTGTTTATTGAAACCAAAAAACACCCTATATAGTTTATCATAAGCATATGAGAATGTCAAAAATTATTGTCCTAAAATATCCGAAAGTACGGCAAATTCCTCAAGAGTAAGTTCCTCTCCGCGGATATTTACGTTTTTGCCCATTTTCACGAGTGCATCTTCTATATTTTTCTTGTCCGTCTTATATGCCGAGGAGTGCGATAATGCATTGGTTAAGGTCTTTCTTCTTTGTTCGAAAGCCCCTTTAATTATGCGAAACATCTCGGACTTGTTCTTAACTTCCACTTTCGGCTCTTTAAGCTTATCGAGTCTTATGACAGCACTGTCCACGTTTGGACGGGGGATAAAGCAGTTCGGAGAGACCGTCATCTTAACTTCGGCATCGCTGTAAAAGGCTACCGCAAGCGAAAGGGCGCCGTAGTCCTTGCTGCCGGGTCCGACCTGCATCCTTTCGGCAACTTCCTTCTGAATCATGACCGTGATGCTTTCGATCGGAAGATCCTTTTCCAGAAGTTCCATTATTATGGGTGTAGTTATGTAATAAGGAAGATTGGCCACGACCTTGGCACTTTCCGCGCCGTGTTCGGCCAGTATCCCCTTGATGTCGGCCTTTAAAACATCTTCATTGATGACCGTAACGTTATCGAATTCGGAAAGGGTGTACTCAAGCACGGGGATCATGTTTTTATCTATCTCAACGCAGATCACCTTTCCCGCCGCTTCGGCCAGATGCTGGGTGAGCGTTCCGATCCCGGGACCTATCTCGAGTACTGTATCTTCTTTTGTTATATCCGCTGCTTTTACTATCTTATCGAGGATGTTCGAATCGATAAGGAAATTCTGTCCGTATCTCTTCTGTGCCGAGATCCCGAATTTGTTTAAGATCTCCGCGGTTTTTGACGGATTTCCGAGGTATGCTTTTTCACTCATTTTTTCATCCTTAACTGTTTATTCTGTACATATCAAGAGCGTTCTTATATGTCTGCTCCATGACGGTGTTTTCATCGATGCCTTTAAGTCCCGCTATCTCTTTTACCACGTATTCAAGGTAGAGTGACGAGTTTCTTTTTCCCCTGAAAGGATCCGGTGCAAGATAAGGGCAGTCCGTTTCAAGCACTATCTTTTCAAGCGGAATGATCTCAACGGTCTCTTTTAATTTCTTTGCATTCTTAAAAGTCACCACTCCTCCGACTCCGATGTAAAAGCCCATCTTCACGGCTTTTGTCGCTATCTCGGGAGAATACGAAAAGCAGTGGACTACTCCGCCTGCTGTCCGGCCCGCATCTGTTTCTTTAAGGATATCCATTGTATCCTGAGCGGCTTCCCTTGAATGCACTAAAATAGGAAGAGACAATTCTTTGGCAAGTTCTATCTGTCTTCTGAAAGCTTCCTTCTGAAGATCCATGTTGTCTTTATTCCAGTAATAATCAAGCCCTATCTCGCCGATGGCAACAACTTTCTTTGCTTCGCTTAACTTTCTTAAAATTACGATCCCTTCATCGGTCACTTCGTCTGCATCATCGGGATGAACTCCGACAGCCGCATAAAAGAGATCGTATTTTTCTGAAAGATCCACACTGTTTTTGCTGGTCCTTAAGTTGGCACCGACATTGACGATCCTTTTTATATCGCTTGCTTTAAGCTCTTCAATAAGTTGTTCTCTGTCTTCGTTAAACGCCTCATCGTCGTAATGGGCATGCGTATCAAAAATCATATCTTTATCCTGTCTTTTTATACATCTGCTCTGAAATGATATCATACTTTGGCTTATTTTAAAGCACCCCGTCGAAAAATTTTCAAAAAAAGTATTGCAAAACAAAAAAACTTATACTATAATCTGTTTTGTTCGCGCGATTAGCTCAGTTGGTAGAGCACCTGACTCTTAATCAGGGTGTCCAGGGTTCGAGCCCCTGATCGCGCACTAAGTACTAATTTTGTGGACGCAGGAGCCATGGGGTTGGTGCTTATTTTTTTATACGGAGGGTTATTATGAACAGAAGAGAAAAAGCAATGGAAAAGTTCAAAGAAGGCTATAACTGTGCTCAGGCTGTAGTTCTCGCCTATTCGGATCTGCTTGAAATGGATGAATCCACTCTCGCAAAGATATCTTCTTCTTTCGGAGGCGGTTTCGGAAGGATGAGGGAGATCTGCGGAAGCGTCAGCGGAATGGGAATGGTGCTCGGTCTTTTATACGCGTGCGACGATTCATCGAACAAAGAAGCAAAGGCAGCCCACTATGAAAGAGTTCAGGAAGTTGCGCGTGCCTTCGAAGAAAAGAACGGTTCGATAGTATGCAGGGAACTGCTCGGCCTTAACGAAAAGCACGATACCCCGACACCCGAAGCAAGAACGAACGAATACTACAAGAAGCGCCCCTGCGCAGAACTCGTCGGCGACTCGGCCGAGATACTGGAAGAATATATTTCCAAACATCCTTATAAGTAAAAAATAAGAAGCATCATCACTGAAGTGAACCCCAAATGTTGGACACTTTAATTAATTGT
>JAEEGK010031494.1_pt1 | contig 10451 bp, 5 predicted proteins | sample 8958771 | NCBI WGS metagenome assembly JAEEGK01 (sample SAMN16246547, study PRJNA631951) | gut metagenome | biome: gut microbiome; feature: rumen; material: SC-attached | host: Bos | place: Iran: Karaj | collected 2018-10 | reverse complement strand
AAAAAAAGATAATAATAATAATATAATAAATAATAATAAAAGAAAACTTAATAAAGATTATAGTATGAAAAAATTTAAAAAAAATGTTAAAAATAATAAAAATAATATTAATAATGTTGATAATAAAAATAAAAAAATTAATAATAATAAAAATAGTAATAATAATAATAATAATAAAAATAGTAGTAATAATAATATAAAAAATATTAATAATGTTAATAATAATAAAAATAATAATAATATTAAAAATATTACAAATGTTAATAATAATAAAAATAATAATAATAATAATAAAGATTATAAAAAATCAAAATCAACTAAAAATCTTTTGGAAAAACATATGGAAAAATCTAAACAAAATTTAAATAATAAAAACAATAAATTAAATAGAGGAAGAAGTTTTTCAAATAAAAATAATAATAATAATAATAAAAAAAGAAGTTTATCAAAAAATAAAAACAATAATAATAGTCAAAATAATAAAAAAATTAACAATAATAATAATGATAAAAATAAAAATAAAATTATTAATATAAAATCAATAACAAATAAAAAATTAAATAAAAATAACAAAAATATTGAACAAGAAAAAGAAAATAAAAATCTAAATGAAATTGTAAATAATATAAAAATTTAATATTATAAATAAATTTAAAATATATAAATTTATTATTTTATATTAAAATGTGATTATTATTAATTTTATAATTATTATTATTTATAATAATGAATATTTATTAATATTTGAAGAAAAAAATATTATTATTATAAAATAATAAATAATAATTTTTTAATAATAAAATTAATCATCATTTTCATCTTTTTTATTTTTTACTACATATTCGCCATTAATTTTTTCAACATCAAAAGAAAATTTTTTTAAATTTTTATACCAATTTAAACTCGTAATAGGCAAAGTGACATTAAAAATAATTTGTGGTAAATTCATTTTAAAATCACTTTGAGTTAAATTATAAAAATAAAAATTATTTTCATCTTCAAACAACATTAAAAAATTAATTGGATTAAAAATTCTAATAACATCTTCTTTTTTATCAAATAAATCTTCATCAACAGAACTTGAAAACAAAAAATATTTTTTTTCATTTTCACATTCATATTCAAACATAAATCTCTTTTCAATAGAATCTCTTTCACTAATTAAAAACATAGGCGAATTTCCCCAAGTTGAAACAAGAAAATTTTTTCCATTTCCTTCATAAACATCAAATTTTTTAATAACACCATCCCAATATTTTCTTAAATCAACATTATACATATATTGCATTAAATCATTACAATTTGTGCCTGATTTAAGTTCGGTTTTTGAAAGTTTATACAAAGTTTTTATTAAAGGAAAAGAAGATGAAAGAGAAGTTCCTTCAGAACGGATGCTAATTGTTAGATTTGAGTTGTTGTAAAATTGAGAGAAATTTGGTAAGGAAAATAATGAATTGTAAAATGAGACTAAAGAAGATTTTGTGAATGTGAGATTTATTTTTTTTTCGAGAATGTTTATTAAAGGAGAAGATGGAAGGAGTAAATAATCAGAATCGGAAATGTTTTCGCTTATGTTTATTTCGTTTTTTGTAAATTTTTGAGATGAATTTGATTGAAAATTTGTGTTTGTGTTGTTATTATCTTTTTTTTCTTGATTATCATTAATATTTTCTTTATTTTCATTAATATTTTCTATATTATTATCATTATTATTTTTATCTTTATTTTCATTATTATTATCTTTTATATTATTTGTTTCTTTAATATTATTATTATTGTTTTTTTTTTCTACATTTTCATCATTTTTTATAATATTTGAAGATTTTGTGAAAGTTTTATTATTTTTTATTTCTAATGTTATAGGTGGAACAATAATATTTTTTGAATTTAAAGGTTTTTTTTTATTTAATTTTTCCGTTTCTATTAATTCAGGTACAAATATTTTTTCTTCATTTATAATTTGATATTTAATTTTATGTATTGTATTCAAAAGTGTAAATTGAATTTTATCAAAAATTGAAATTTCATCATCAACTTTTTTTTCAATAATAACATTATTATTATTATTATTTTCGAAAGACATTTACAAATTATTATTTATAAAATTCATATAAAAAAAACATAAAATAATAATATTTTATAATAATATAAAAAATATATTATAAATATTTAATTTTTATTATTTTATCTTCTATATGAATACCATTCAATATAACTTTAAATCAATTCCTCCTATTCCACCTTCATCAACATTAATCGACATCGTTCTCTCCCGAACTCAATCAAAAACACCAACAGTCGTTCATCCTGGTTATAAAATAACACGTATACGTAAATTTTATATGAGAAAAGTTCGATTCACCTCAACAACAATTTCCGAAAAACTTACAAATATTATAACAACATTTCCCAAATTAGATAACATACACCCTTTCTATGCAGACCTAATAAACATTCTATACGATAAAGATCATTATAAACTTGCGTTATCTCAATTAAATACCGCAAAAAACATATGTGATAAACTTTCTACTGATTATGTTAAATTATTAAAATATGCCGATTCATTATATCGTTGTAAACAATTAAAAGTAGCTGCTTTAGGAAGAATGGCAACATGCTTAAAAAAATTAAATTCAAGCTTATTATATTTAGAACAAGTTAGACAACATTTAAGTAGATTACCATCTATAGATCCAACAGGAAGAACACTAATATTAAGTGGGTTTCCTAATGTAGGAAAAAGTTCTTTTATGAATAAAATTACCTATGCAGATAGTGAAGTTCAGGCATATCATTTTACAACTCAGAGTTTATATGTGGGGCATACCTTTTTTAAAAATATAAAATGGCAGGTTATAGATACCCCCGGAATATTAGATAGGTCTTTAGAAGAACGAAATATTATTGAAATGCAAACTATTACTGCTTTAGCTCATTTAGATGCATGTATTTTATTTTTTATAGACATAAGTGAAAGTTGTGGCTATTCAATTGAGCAGCAAATTAATTTATTTTCGAGTGTTAAACCTTTATTTAAAAACAAACCTTTAGTTATTATAGCAAATAAGATAGATCTTAAAAAATATGAAGACCTATCTTCTCACGAAAGAGAGGTTATAGAAAAAGCGGCTAAAGAATATAATACATATCTCATTAAAATGAGTAACGAAAATGGAACAGGTGTATTCGATGTAAAAAAAGCCGCATGTGAGATACTACTTAAATATCGAGAAATAACAAATCACGGGGCAGCAGGAAAAGATATAACAGGTATGGATAAAGTATATGTAGCATACCCTAAAAACATACGAGATAATAGAAAAAGAGAGCCGAATATACCAAAAAGTTTTATAGAAGATAAAAATAATAAAATAGAGATAGATGAGGATAATGAAGAAACAAAAAAAAAAGATATGGAAAAATTTTTGCGAGAAGATAATATAGATGCCCTCGAAAAAAAATTAGTAAATAACCCCGTTCGAGATTATATAGAAGCTCATGGGGGGCAGGGTATATATTACAAAGAACAAAGAGAAGAATTTGATTTACCTCATCCTGAGCAAGTAAATGACATTTGGCCGGAAATTTATAATGGGAAAAATGTTATGGATTTTATAGACCCAGACATATTAAAAAAAGTTGAGGCATTGGAAAAAGAAGAAGAAAATAATAATAATGAAATAGATATTCAAGAAGATGATATGAACGATAGTGAAAGTGACTTAAGTGAAGATTTAATAGAGGCTCATGAAAAAGTTATGGAAAATCAAAAAAAAATAAGAGATAGACATCAATTAGTAAAAAGAAGTAGGGTTCCTAGAAGATTGACCGGTTCAACGGCAACAGAAAAATTTATGGAAGAGGTTAGAAAAGATTTCAAAGAAAAGACAAAAAATGTTAAAATGATAGGTGAAAAAATGAGAAGAGAACAAAAAGAAAAAGTAAAAAGAAATTTAAAAAAAGAAAACGAAGAAGAAGAAGATGAAAAAGTTAATGAAGAAGATAATATGGATATAGAAGAAGATAATATGAGATTAGTTAAAAAGAAAAAATTATCCCCTGAAGAAGAACAAAAAATAAAAATTCAAGAACAAAAAAATAAAGTTATTGAAAGAATGAAAAGAAAAATTCAAAAAGGTTGGAGCAGACAAGCAAGAGTTAATGAAGCAGATAGAAAAATAGGTGATAAAAAACCAAAGTTTTTCAATTCAGGAAAAAGAGGAATTGGAAAAACAGATTGGAGATAAAAATATATATTTAATATTAATATTATATATAGATATATAAATTAATATATCATTAATTTCTTATATTTTTAATTGTATTGTGATTGATAGACCTTAATTATAATATTTTTTTATAATAAGCCACCCAATCATAATTTTTTTTATTATTGAATTTGTTTGACTTGAATAATAATAAATATTAAAATATTAATCAAGCTTCGAAAAATTCATTTTAAATATTTTTTATATTTAATTTTAAAAAATAAAAATAATATTTTTATGGTTTTTAATAATTTCTCAATTAAAAAAAAATATTAAAATATTATTAAAATAAAAAAATTTAAATTAATGAATCAAAACAACGAAGATGATGATTTACGTTGTTTCAAATGTAAAAATTTTTTTTCAAATAAAACTAAACCTTATCTTTTGCCTTGCAATCACAATCTTTGTATTTCTTGTATAAATGAAATAAAAAAAGAAAATAAAAAATTTTTTTGTCCAATTTGTAAACAAACGTTTTTTAATATTGATAATAATAAATTAAAAGTTAATTATTCATTTTTAAATTTGGTTATTAAAATTTTAAATAATAAACTTATTTTATGTAAAAATTGTAATAAAATTTTTTATTGGAAAGAACATAATAATTTTTGTAGTGAAAAATTTTTTATGAGTGACAATAATAAAATTTTTTCGAAAATTAAAGATATTTGTCATAAAGCAATTAAAATTTTGAGGGAAAAAAATTCATATGAAAATTTATTAAATAATACTAAAAATGATATTTATAAATTAATAAATGATGTGATGATAAAATTTAATAAAATTTCAAAAAAAATTTTTGAAGAAAATATTTATAATTTAATTAATGTTAATAATTATAATTTTAATGATGATGTTAATAATATAAATAATATTTCTTTATTTAAAAAAGAAATTATTAAATTTTTAGAAGTTTGTAAAAATTATGAAAAATTATTCAAAAATGAAAATGAAAAAAATTTATCTGATTTTTATAATGATTTAATAAATGTAATTGAAATATTTAATAATAATAATAATAATAAAAGAAATAATTTAAAAGATGAAATTAAAAAATTTGAAAATGATTTTGTTCCTGTTGTAAAATACACAAGTGAAAAATTAAATAATAATTTTATTTTAAATAATAATAATTTAAACAATAATGATAAAAATAATTTAAATAATATTGTAATTAAAAATTTTGTTATTAAAAACAATAATAAAAAAAGCAATTCAAAAAATAAAAAAGAAAAATTTGAAAAATTTTTTGATAAAATTCAACACAATCGAATAAAAATTTTTAAATTAAAAAAAAATATTAACAAAAATATTCGAAATAATAATAATAATAAACAATTGCATATTTATGCTTTAGATAATAATAATAATAGCGAAGATTATTTTAATGACGATGAAAAAACTGACATTTCAAAAAACATAAATTTTAACTCAAAAAAAAAAATTAATAATGATAATAATAATTCTTTTTATAAACATAAAAAAAATAAAAGTTTAATTATTATTCAAGATTTATTAAAAGATGAAGAAATAATTAAAAATAATAAAGAAATTAAAAATAAAAGTCCAAATAAATTAATAATTAGTCAAAATTATATTAAAAAAATAATTCATAATAATAAAAAAGAAAACGAAAATAAAAATTCATATTCAAATTTTAATGATGAAGATTATGAAGAATTTTATCAAAATAATAATAATAATAATAAAAAAAAAGTTTATGAAGGAGCAATAATGAAACCCATTGAAAAATTAAATAAATTAAGTATGAGAAATTTAAATAATCTTAAAATTAATAAAACAGATTTTAATAATAATAATAATAATAATAAAAAAGATAATTTAAATAATTCATTCAATATTATAATTGAAAAAAACGAAATTAATAATAATAATAATAATAATAATAAAAACTTATCAAATTTAAATAAATTACTAAAAACATTCAATAAAGTCAAAGATTACACAAATAAATTAAAAATTTACAACAAATCTTTAAAAGAAAAACTTTCTTCAATTCCAAATCAAATAATTTCAAACTCATCAACAATAAAAAACAAACTTTTATCAGATTATAATTTACTTTTAGAAGACATAGCATCAAATTACATTCAATCAAACATTAGATATCTCTTACAATTTGAAGAAAACACCCAAAAAATTTCAATATATGACACACATTTAAAAACAAAAGATACAAAAAATTTAATTGATATTATTGGAAATTACATATCATTCAATCGTTCAATAGGAATTAATTTTGATGACTATGATTTATTATTTATTTCAGGCGGAATTGATTTAAATACATTACAACCAAATGATTTATTTATGTGTTTAAGAATATCAAATTATAAAATCGAATATAAAATAAAAATGCCATGTAAAAGAGCATTTCATTCATCGATTTATTTTAAAAATAAAATTTATATTATAGGCGGAATAAATGAAAAAAATATCGAACAAAGAGAATGTTTATTTTTTAATTTAAATACTAAAACATTTGAAAATCTTCCTATGTTAAATTATCCAAGACAAAACGCATGTATATGTGTTTATAATAATAGATATATATATGTTTTTAGGGGAAAAGAAAAAAATGTTCTTTTAGAAACTATTGAATTTTTGGATTTAAGTAATATTAAAAATGGATGGAATGTTTTTCATCCTTTTGATCCTGGAATGTGTTGGATAGGATGTTTAAATTGTTGTTGTTTGTCTATAGAAAAAAATAAAATTTTAATTTTTGGGGGAGAAGATTTTAATGGAAAATTATTACATCATAGTTATATTTTTAAACCGGAAGATAAAACTATTTTTAGAACTAAAGATTTAAAAATACAAGCTAAATTTAGAAATTATTGTACTGTTTATTTAGGAAAAGTTTATGCTTTTGATTTAAAAAATGGAATTGCAAATAAAGAAAATGGTTTTCATAGTTTTGATATTAAAAATAATTGTTGGTTTTTTGAAATTAATTAAAATGTTTTTTATATTATTTATTATAAATAAAATTAGTATTTTGCTTATATTAAAATTTAATTTTATTTTTTTATTTATAATATAAAATGGTAAAAATAACTAAAAATAATAATGATAAAGTTATTATACTAAAAATTTTATAAAAATTTTGAATAGATTGAGAATCATTTTGAAATGGATTTATTATTAAAGAATAATTAATTTCATTATTTTCTTTTTCATATTTTTTAATTTTTTTATCATTATTTTCATTTAATAATAAATTATATTTTTCATTATTTGATTCAATAAAATTTTCTTTTTCATTGTCATTAATAATATAATCATTATTTTTAATATAAATGTTATTACATTTGTTATTTTTTTTATTTCTTTTATTTTCTTTTTTCATATTTGAATTATTTGAAATTGTTTGTTGCTTAATTTCAAAAGAATATAAATTATTATTATTATTATTTTCATTCATAATAAAAGGCTCATTATAAACTTTTGTTTGAGTTTCCATAAATATTTAATTAAATTTTTATTAATATTTAAATTTATAATTTATTAATTATTTATGATTTATTAATAATTATTTAATAAAAATATAATAAAAATAAAAAAAAATAATTTTAATAAAATTCAATTCTTAATAAAATTATATATAAAATTTAAAATAATAATAATAAAGTTAATAATAATGAAGATATTTTTAAATAATTCACATTATTATTTTTCTTTTTTTCTTCTTCTTTATTTATGTTATCTTCTTCATTAACATTAATATATTTTCCTGTATTAACTCCATCAATAGTAATATAATAATCATCTTCATTATTAAAAACTCCTGAACATTGTAAAACATAATTTGAATCAGCTGTACATTTTGTATCAACAGTTTCAGTTCCAACAGCAAATTTAACTTTATCAACATAACTAGAAATATTTTCCTTGAAAGTTAAAGTTATTGTTTGTTCTTTTGAAGAAGGAGAAATTGAAATAGGAGAGAAACTATTTAATGAAGGAATATTTTTTGCAGTCACTTTTACATTTTTAAATTCAGTTCCATTTCTAAATTTAACATAATATACTCCTTCATTTTCAATATAACCACTACAAATTGCTTTTGTTTTTTCTAATGAATCAGCTTTACAACTTAAACTATTATAAGAAGTATCACTATCATCATTTTCTTTTTTAAAAGTAAAACCAGTTTGTTCAACTCCTAAATTTGTATCAACTGTTAAAGTAAATGTAATATATTTTTCAGAAGGTACTAAAGTAGGAGAAATAGCAGTAACTTTAGATGTAAAATCGTCTTTTGTTACAATAATATTTGCATCTTGTTTAACATCATCAATATAAACATAATATGTATCAACAGCTGGAAATGTTGCTTTATATTCTACAGAAGTTGAAAATTTCTCACTTATTTTTAAAGTAGCTTCATTATTATTTCCTTTTAATGCTATTTTTTTTGAAGAAAAGTTTTCCATTGTATCAAAATTTATTGTAATATATGATTGAGTTTCTGGTTCTAATTTTATAACTTTAGGATAAACATATAATGCTTTTGATAAAGATGAACTTGCTGCTCTAACATATATATCTTCTTGCTTTACTCCATTCAAATAAACAAAATATAAACCAGCATTTTTTATTGTTCCAACACATGTTATTTCATTCTCTGAATTTTCAACTTTTTTACAATTTGTTAAATAAACTTTATTAGTATCATCATATTCATCTACTAAAGTAAAAACTGCTTTATCTAAATTAACAATATAATCAACTTCTAAAGTAAATGTAGTTGCTGATGAAGAAATTACTAATTTATATGGATCAATATCATAAACTTTAGTTATTGCTGTCCGAACTGGATAAACTAAAAGTTTTAAATTAGTATTTGTATTATCAACATATACATAATATGCATCAACTTTATTTAAAGTTCCTGAACATTTACCATATCCAATTCCATCATCATAATATGTACATTTTGATAAAGTAATATTTCCATTAGTTGATGTTTCAGGAACTAATATAAATTTATGATCATTCATTTTATAAGAAGAATCAACTCTAAAATAAACGTCTTGTTCAGATGAACTTACATAATATTCTTTGACATCTAATTTATTTATTGATGAAAATTCTGTTGGAGTCTTAATAGTAATTGAGTAATCTGTGTTTTCACCACCAAAATTTAATTTCAAAGTTTTTCCAGCAGAACTTTCTGGAAATTCAAAATAACAATTTATATAACTTATTGAATAATCACTCACTGAACAATTTGTGATTGAATATTCACCAAATTTAATAGAAACATCAGATTTATATAATTCATTTAAGTTTACATAAAATTTAAAACTACTAACACCATAAGAATAAAATTGTCCACCATTAAAATTTAAAAGTTCAAGAGTTTTAGGTTTTTCAATTGTAACAGTTAAATTTGTATTTTCACCATTTAAAAATAAAGTTTTTGTGAGATTATTTAAATCTTCTTTATAATCTAAACGTATATTAACATTACATTTTAATGTAGTAGAAGACTCACTTGAAGGTGGGCATGAAAACCTAATTCCTTCATCATCAAAACCATTTCTTAAATAAAAGTAATAATAAGATTGAGTTGGATCTAAATCTTGAACAGTCAAAGTAAAATTAACATTTTCTCCAAGAGTCACAGTTTTAGGTACAATATTTGTAACTTTGAGTGAAAAAACATAAGAAAAAAGGCAACATAAAAGGAATATTTTTTGAAATTTATTCATTTTAATTTATTTTATATTGATTAATAATTCTCTTATATATGAATTAATTAATATTAAATTATTTTTATCTAAATATAGTAAAAATAATATAATAAGATAAAAAGATATTAAAAAATTTTGTTTTTTAAAATAAAAAGTATATTTTCATCAGAAAAATAGTAAATATTAAATATATATTAATTAAATCAATTTATTTTATTTTATTCTTTGATAAAATATCATATGAATCAATAAATAATTTCATAATTTATTCATTTTTTATTTTTATTTTTTTATTAATTTATGATTTTTTTTTCAAGAATTCAAAATAATTATTTTTTTATTTTTTTATATTAATTTTTATTAAAAAATAATTATATAATTTATTTATTTATTTAAAATATGGGGATTGGGGATTGGGGATTGGGGATTGGGGATTGGGCCCAATCCCCAATCC
>JAEEGK010031492.1_pt1 | contig 10452 bp, 4 predicted proteins | sample 8958771 | NCBI WGS metagenome assembly JAEEGK01 (sample SAMN16246547, study PRJNA631951) | gut metagenome | biome: gut microbiome; feature: rumen; material: SC-attached | host: Bos | place: Iran: Karaj | collected 2018-10 | reverse complement strand
AACAGATCTTGTTGCCAGAAAGATTATGGAATATCTTACAAACACAGATCCAATGGCAAAGACAATTGTTTTCTGTGTTGATATTGAACATGCAGAACGAATGCGTCAGGCACTCCTAAAATATGCGCCGGAAGAAATTACCGCCCGCTCAGATAAATACATAGTCCGCATTACTGGTGATGATCCGGTTGCAAAAGGTTATCTGGAAGATTTTATAAATCCCGAACAGAAGTTCCCAGTAATTGCCACAACTTCAAAACTGATGAGCACAGGAACAGACGCTCAGACCTGTAAAGTAATTTGTCTTGATGAAAACATCGGCTCCATGACAGAGTTCAAGCAGATTATCGGCCGTGGAACCCGTATCAACGAAGAATACGGAAAGCAGTATTTTACGATTATCGATTTCCGCAATGTAACAGACAAATTTGCAGATAAAGATTTTGACGGCGCGCCGGTACGCATAAAAGAATCAAAACAGGATGACAAGCTTTCGGAAGAAATCATTGACGAAGGCACTGGCGAAGAACAGATTGACCCGGTTACCGGAGAAGAAGTTGAGTTTTCCGAAGCAGTATATGGAAACGAAAATCTTGAAGGATATGAACTTGGCGAAGAAACTCCTTCTTATGGTCCAAAGCCAAAGGTTTATGTAAAAGGCGTAGATGTAAGCATCTTAAGCGAACGCAAACAGTATCTGGATGCAGACGGCCGCCTTATTACAACAAGCGTAAAAGAATACTGCAAAACAGGAATCCTCACTTCATATCGTTCACTCGACAATTTCTTGCAGACCTGGAACGATGCAGAAAAGAAGCGCGCCATTATAGAAGAACTCGAAAACCAGGGAATTATCTTTGAAGAGCTGAAAGACGAAATCAAAAATGACCTGGATGTTTTTGACCTCATCTGCCACATCGCCTGGGATGCTCCAGCCCTTACAAGAAAAGAACGTGCCGAAAATGTCCGCAAGCGAAACTACTGGACTAAATACGGTGACAAAGCACGAAATGTCTTAAATGCAATTCTTGATAAATATGCCGAAACAGGAATCGAAGCCATTGAAGATATGAAAGTTCTGACAGTTCCACCAATTACAGATATTGGTACTCCTAAGGAAATCATTGATTTCTTCGGAGGCAAACCCCAGTACCTTCAGGCAATCCGCGAACTCGAAAATGAGATTTACAGTGCAGCTTAAATACACTGTCATTCCGAACTTGTTTCGGAATCCCATGTACCAAAAATTACACTTTTGGTACACGTAAAATAAACATGTACCAAATTCATATTAGAGAGGTCGAATCTTATACCTTTGATATGATATAATAGGTTTAATAATGAGCGAATGGAAAAAAGTAAAAATTGGTGATTTCTTAAAGAGAAAAAGAATTCCCATCCAATTAGAATCAGACAAAGAATATAAACTCATAACCATAAAACTTTATCATAAAGGCGTTTATCTCAGAGGCAATAAAAAAGGTTCAGAGATTCATTCTAATATGTACAAAGTTTCAAAAGGCGATTTCATTCTATCAGGAATTGATGCAAGAAACGGAGCTTTTGGAATTGTTCCTGATTCCTTAGATGGTGCAATCGTTACAAATGACTTTTGGTATTTTGATATTGATGAATTAATTATCAAGAAAGAATTCTTTTTATGGCTTACAAGTACACCAGTATTTCTTGATGCCTGCCAAAAAGCAAGTATGGGAGAAACTCAAAGAATCCGTTTGCAAAAAGATGCTTTTTTTAATTATCAGATAAAATGCCCGTCTATCGAGTATCAAGACGAGTTTCTTGCTAGAATAAATCCAATAATTGAAAAAATAAAAATTATTCAGTCGGAAACAGAAAAGCAGACCGAATACGCAAAACTTCTCCGCCAGAACATTCTGCAACAAGCCATAGAAGGAAAACTCACCGCCGACTGGCGCAAACAGAATCCAGTTCAAAAAGGTAATCCCGACTACGATGCAGAAGCATTGTTTGAACAGATACAGAAGGGGGAAGTCTCCCCCTCGCTCCAACCTGCTTCGCAGTTTTCCGCTACCCCCTCTGCGGGCTCAAACGCCGCCCGCAACGCCCGCTCAAAAAAACTGTCTCCAATAACAGATGAAGAAAAGCCATTTGATATTCCAGAAGGATGGAAATGGGTAAGATTGGGAGATATTTGTGATGGTTTCATGTATGGAACAAGTAATAAATCTGTTCCTTCCGGAAAATGTCCTGTATTAAGAATGGGAAATATCCAAGATGGAAAAATTGATTGGGAAAAACTTGTATATACAAATGATTCAGAAGAAATTGAAAAATATAAACTAAAAAAATATGATCTTTTATTTAATCGTACAAATAGCCGTGAAATGGTTGGTAAAACAGCTATTTTTGACTCGGAAGAAATTACAATTTATGCTGGTTATCTTGTAAGATTCCATCCAATATTTTCAAATTCGTATTTTATAAATTTCGTCTTAAATTCAAAAACACACAGAGAATGGTGTAATAGCGTAAAAACAGATGCTTTAGGACAATCTAATATTAATGCTGAGAAATTGAAAAATTTTGTAACTCCTTTACCATCTTTATATGAACAAGAAGAAATAGTAAACAAAGTAGAAATCTTACTTGCAAAAGTAACAGAATTAGAAAATCAAATCCAAGAACGAAAAACACTCTCAGAAAAACTCGCTTTTGGAATAATTAAAGAAAAGTTGGAGGGGGAAAATGAGTAATACAATATATCGTAAAGCTTTAGAAGACTTGAATTCATTAACTACTGGCTGTGATACTTTTGAAGCAATATGCCATATATTGGTTAGAAAAATTAAGCGAGATTATACATTTATCCCTCCTAGTGGTGGTAATGGAAGAAAAGATGGCGGACGTGATGGCTATGATAACAAACACAATTTCCGAATGGCTTGTTCTATTGAAAGAGATTATGAAAAAAAACTTTCTGTTGAGTTTGGTAAAATTCAATCGAAAGATAAAGGTCTTTTGTTTTTTTCAAACCAAGTAATATCTGAGCCCAAAAAAATCCAATATGAAAAAGAATGTAAACAAAACTATAATATAGAGTTAACAATTTACGCTATAGATAACTTAGTAGCTTATATAGATATTATAGATAACATAAATGATCTTGATGAAATTGATAGACTATTAGGACTTTCTTTTAAGTCATTTGATTTTCTTTGTAATTCTTATGGAATTAGAAAATTTTCAAATCAAGAACAAAATATATATAAAACAAAGATTATTGTAGAATCAACAATGGAAACAATTGTTTCCGATAATCCATTATATGATTTTTTATTAAAAAGAATTAATTCATCTGAATGGAAGTGTATTCCAAATATTTATTTATCAGGAACCTCTGGTATTGGAAAATCACGTTTATTGAAAGATACTTTTAACAAGATATTTGATTTAACTGAAAGTTTAAGTAAAGAAAAACCTATTCCCATATTTATTTCATTAAGATATTCAATTGATTTTGAAATAATAAATAAAAGAGAGAAATCAATTGTTTTCTTTGATGGATTAGAAGAACTTTCAGAAGAAAATAAAATTAAATTTCGAAATTATATAAAAATTCTTACAGAAAAATATGAAAATATAAAAATTGTAATTTCTGGAAGAGTGGGTTCTTTTATATCTGAAATTCAAGATTTATTTAGTAATATTGATTACCTGAAACTAGTGCCATATTTTGATATCACAAATCAGAATATGAAACTATTAAAAAATCAATACGATGATTCACCTATAAAAGATTTATATACAATTCCAAGATATGCAAATTTTCTAATAAACAGCGGAAAAGATAGTTATTTTTCCATAAGAAACTTTTTTAATGACTTTTTTATAAAACAGTTATTTATGGATAAAAGAAAATTTGATGAAGCGAGATATATTAGTACAAATGAACCAAATAAATCGCCTGTTATACTGAACAATGATTTTTTTTCAAAATTAACTAAAGTTTCTTTTGAAAATTATATAAAAAAGGAAAAGATAGAATTATGTAATATTTTCTCTTCTGACGAAATATTATTTTTAAAACAATCTTCACTATTTGATTATGATAATACCTTCGTTTTTTCAACACAATTTTATTATGATTATTTCATTGCAACTTATTTATTATCTCAAAAAGAAAAATATATTTTAGATTTCTTCTTTATAAATAAAAAATCCCAAGTTAATTATTCTAGATTAAATATTTTAAACATTTTTATCCTACTTTTAGATATGGGGTCAGATATATACAAAAAACTAATTTCTGTGTTGAGCAAAATTGATTCAACTTATATATTTTTGCTAAATCTAAATTTGATTTCTGATAACGAAAGAGTAAAAGCTTACAAAGATATTCTTGAAGATTACAATAATAAAGGGAAAATAATTTATTATACAAGATTTAGAGAAAGTCATGATATCTTAAACAATATTTCTTCACTAGCAGGAAGAATGATAGATTTAATACCTTTAACTTATAAAGATGAAATTTTAACTATTCATAATGATACAATTGTTGATTTCCTTAATAATCCTCAAGAAAATAAACTTGTTAGTTTTTCAAATTCACTTATATTATTAGGTATTTATCAGAATCCAATATGGAATACAGAACAGCAAAATGTTCTACGGAAACTTTCAATCCCTCTTATTTCTTTCTTTCTTAATAATCCATTGGCTAATAAGTTACAAGGTCTATTATCAATAACAGTCATATTAAATTGGTATTCAACTTATGAATGGACAAAAGAATGGGATGCTTCAGCGTGGACAGCCTGGATAAATCAAATAGATTCTTCTTTTAATTATATAAATAGCAAAATTCTTACTAGTAAAGAGTTTTCCTTCAAATTAAAAATTTTCAATGAATTTAATGCATCTCGTTGTGTATTTCCTCTGTTTGAAAAACTCATATCCTATTTAATTGAGAATAATTCAAATGAAAATGAGTTTGATGATGGAGTAATGCCAAGAGAATTGGATGATGAATACAGAACTCCAATTATTCAATTTGATAATGATTTATTTGTTCTAAAGTATTACATTGAAAATAATGATTTTGATATTGATGTTTTAATTAATATTTGTTTATATATCACCAAACAAAAATTACAAGTATACCAAATTGAAAACTATCAATTACAAGAGATTTTAAATGCTATTTATCATAAGCTTGAAAAATCAATTGCAACTGCGGCACTTTCTAAATCTCAAATTGTAAACTTGTATCAGTTTATTTTTTCATATGAGAATACATCATTTGATGTATCTATTGTTTCAAGAATACCAGACTTAATAAAAATCCAGATTTTTACTTATGCAATCGAGGATGTAAAGAAAGCAAAATTATCATATTTGTACTTTCATGCAAATATCTATGTTGAATTACTCAACCTTAAAATAGTCAAAACAGCATATGAGTTATTACAGAAATTACAAAGACCTAAAATTACAAGAGGAATTTATATTGATATAATTCTTAGTACTAGAAATTCTTCTACTCATATACTACAAAAAAAATCCGCACAACTTTTTAAAAATTCAAAGATTTTTAAAAATTATAAAAATATTGAAAAACAACATGAATTAAAGCTAACATCATTTAAAAATCAAAAGAAAAAGATGCTTGATAAAGAGATTTCAATTATTTCTAATTATGCAAATATTAAGCAAGAAATAAAGAAGGTTTATTCATTTATTGATAGTAATAAGGAATTCAAAAAACTATCAAACGATAAAGAAAGAATGATAAAACTAAGACTAGATCATATAGAACAAATGCTTCTTTATGATTTTCAAAATCAATATACACCTCCTAAAGTTTTTTCTGATTTTATTGTTAAATTATTATTTGATTTTTCATTTAATGATAAAAGTACGATAGAAAGAAAAAATTTAGATAGTATATTAAACGATTGGGAAAACAGTCCTAATTCTTTCTGGCGTTTCTTCTATATATTTTATATTAAACACAATAAATTAGAACAAGTTAAAGATTGTATTGAGCAAAATGAAATAATACGTACAAAAATAATTTCAAGTATGGAAACAGAATTCACAGATTGGTTAGATAGGAGAGTAATTGAGGATTTTGATAAACGTCAGGTTCATTCTTTTATTCATCCATTTATTAACTATATCTCAATATTATATGACAATAAATGTCCACAATGGTTATTACAACATGATATAACAAAATTATGTTTTATATCTTGTTGGGATTTTTCAAGTGAATACAGTGTTAGAACATCAAATGATTTTTCAGCCAAGAGCTTTGAAAGTGTGTATGACTGGATAATCCAAGTTTTCGATTTATCTAAAAATGAAATTTTAGGTATTCTTTCTGAAAACTATGAAATGCTTTCAAATGATTGGTTAAAAGGGCAATGTTTATCATTTATATTGCAGAATATAAATAATCAAAAGTATAAGTCATGGATTGAAGAAAAATTGATTTTATTTACTGCTGAGGAATCTAAAAAAGATTATCATTCATTTGAATCTATATCTTGTGTAAATAATGTATTAGCAAAATTTTGGAGAGAGTGCCAAGATAATTCTTATATTAATAAAATGAATTATCTTATTACTCCTAATTGGGTAAATAAAGAATTTAATTATTGTCAAAATGAATTACAAAATTATTTCTTAACTTATTCAAGTAAGGAGATAAAAAAGAATATAATAAATAAATTAAAAAAAGATAAAACACAAAATGTTATTCAGTTATTAGCAATATTAGGAGATGTAAAATCAACTGCAAAGTTAATAGATGGGTATCTTAACGGAATCCAACTTTCTTCTGAATCGTGGATGGGGGTTTCTTATAAACCTTTAAAGCGTACAAGAAAACTATTAAAAAAATATATTCAATTATTTGAATATTCTCTACAGAATGAAAGTGACAGAAGGAGAAGTTTGTATATAACAGCACAAAATGGAATAAAAAATAATATCTCAAAAGCAAATTATTCTTTCTTCAAAAAGCATTTTAATAAAATAATTAAAAAGCAAAGAAAAATATCAACTTCTGTTGAATATTTAATAGATTTTGAAAATGAAATTCATCATATTGCATATAATAAAACTAGAAAAAAACTTTCATGGAAAAAACAAGTTGTATTTTTAAGCTTATTTTTAATAGGAATTGGAGGTACAATTTATTCGTATAAGAATAATAATTCTTTAGCAAAAATTTTTACTTGGGTATTTACAGTTTTTGCAGGATTATGTTCGATTTTTCCATTCTTTGGTATTACATCTATTTCTGCATTATGGAAAAAAATGAAAGGAATTATTAAGAAATAAGATATTATCACTGTGTTAGGGATTGTAGGGGCGCGAAGCGTTCTTGCGCAGCAAGAATGAAGGCGAAAGCCGGAACCCCGAAAAGCCCGACCCGAACGAAGTGAGGGGAACACCCAAAAGAAAAGAAGGAGGAGCATCAAAAGTGTCAAATGAACTTGTAAAACAAATATCATACATCCTCTACAGCGATCCAGAGGAAGATGTAAAAATCAATGCTGTAATAAAAGATGAAACAATCTGGCTGACTCAAAAAGCTATGGCGGAATTATTTGATGTGAATGTTCCTGCTATTTCAAAGCATTTGAAAAATATCTATGATGAAAATGAATTGAGCGAAAAGGCAACTGTTTCCATTTTGGAAACAGTTCAAAATCGGGGCGTTGCGGGGTGTCCCCGCTAGAAGGGGTAGCGGAAAACGCCGCAGGTGGTTGGAGCGAGGGGAAGGCTTTCCCCTCCTGAATGAAAAATAAAAGGAGCACAAAAATGCCAAATATATCAGGAATCATAAAATCTTTGCAGAATATCATGTGGAAGGACCCGGGTGTTTCGGGGGATGCGCAGAGGCTTGAGCAGCTGGGATGGATGATTACGCTCAAAATCCTGGATGACAAGGATGCGGAGATGGAGCTTTTGAACGATGATTATGTTTCTGTGATTCCTGAAAAGTTGAGATGGCGTGCATGGGCTGGGGATAGTGAAGGCATTACCGGAGACGCGATGAAAGAGTTTGTGGATGGTGAGCTTTTTCCGGGGCTGCAGAATCTTGATGTTTCTTCTGGTAATGATGGTGTGAACCGACGGGCTGTTCTGGTGCGTGATATTTTTGCGGGCACTAACAACTATATGAAGAACGGTACGATTATCCGCCAGGTTGTGAACAAGCTTAATGAGATTGATTTTAATGCCAGCGAAGACCGTCATACTTTTGGTGATATTTATGAAAGTCTTTTGCGTGATTTGCAGAGTGCGGGTAACTATGGAGAGTTCTATACACCACGTGCAGTTACAGAAATTATGACAGAAATTATTAATCCGCGGCTTGGAGAAAAGGTTCTTGATCCTGCCTGTGGTACGGGCGGATTTTTGACGAGCGCTATTGAAAATATCAGGGCACAGGATGTGCATTCGGTTGAAGATTTGAAGACTCTGGAAGAGACGATTCGTGGTCAGGAATTAAAGCCGCTTCCTTTTATGCTTTGTGTTACTAACCTGATTCTGCATGATATTGAAGTTCCGAATATTATTAACGGCGACAGTTTGAACCGTGAATATACTTCTATTGGCGCTAAAGACAAGGTTGATGTTATTCTTGCTAATCCGCCTTTTGGTGCGAGTGTAAGTGATGGTGTTGAAACTAACTATCCTGCACAGTTCCGTACTACAGAAAGTGCCGACTTGTTTTTGCTTTTGATGATTCGTTATCTTCGTGATGGTGGTCGCGCTGCTATTGTTCTGCCAGACGGTTCTTTGACTGGCGATGGTGTAAAGCAGAGAATCCGCGAAGAGTTTTTGAAGCAGTGCAATGTTCATACTATTGTGCGTTTACCTAACTCGGTTTTCCAGCCTTATGCTTCGGTTGCGACAAATCTTTTATTCTTTACAAAGGGAGAGCCTACAAAGGAAATCTGGTATTGGGAACATAAGCTGCCTGAAGGTCAGAAATCTTATTCTAAAACAAAGCCGATTCAAAAGAGTGAGTTTGCTTCTCTTAAGGAATGGTGGGGCAAGCGTGCTGAAAACGAACAGGCTTGGCGTGTTCCTGTAGAGAAGATTGCAGAAAGCGGCTGGAATCTTGATATTAAAAATCCGTTTGTAAAAGAAGAGGAAGTTACTCATACTACTGCGGAACTGCTTGATATGCTGAGTGTGTCGTTTAAGAAGAGTGATGAACTGATTGAAGAATTGAAGAAGGGGTTGAAGTAAGTAAACTGTCATTCCGAAACAAGTTCGGAATGACGAAGTTCTATTTCACCTCAATAACCCGAATCGCAAAATTGTCATCGGCAATACAAATTTCCCCGGTGGCAATTACTTTTCCGGCGCGGATAATCAATGAGGGATCTCCAGCCCGCTGCTTCAAGGTGATGTATGAGCCCTGGTGCAGTGCTGCGATTTCTTCCTTCTTCAATGACGCGCTTCCGAGCTGAATCGAGATATAATCTTTTTCGGTATATTCGATTTCTGAAAGCTGTGTTGTTTCTGCAATCTCAATTCCAAAGAGTTCATCAATGCTCACGGTCTTACCGGTATGAATTACACGGTTTTCGTACACAACATCAAGGGCTTCTGTTTCTTTCTTTTCGAGAATCAAAATTTTTCCAGGTTCTAGTTCAACGTTCTCAGGATTGAAACGTCCGAGCTCTATAAAAACATTGTCCGGAGAGTCTTTCTTTTTGATGTTTTTGAGATTTTGAAATTTAATTTTGCCCGGAATAAAATTATTAAACCAGCCGTTCTGTAACAGGTCGTCTATAACTGTGTCACTGAGCTGAATGTTTATCCAGCCCTCTGTACTGTCCACTTTTCCAGTGAGTCCAAGAAGAAGCATCATTCGGTTTTCTTCCTGACGGATCAGATTTGTATTTGCAGAAGCTGTAACCTTGTCTGTTTTCAGCCCAGTCTTTTCATTAAGCACTTTGCAAATCTTACTAAGAAAATAATTCTTAAAAACATCAAGGTCAAAATCTGTAATTACCTCATGCTTTGAAAAATCCTGTTTCATAAGAACTTTTGCAATCTGCGGGTCAATTTCAATTGTAAAGCCTCTATTCGCGAAATCAAAATCATAGAAAAAGCAGTTCTTTGGAATGGAGCGCAAAAACTCAATGTTCACCATTTGATCTACCATTCCAACGCTAAACTCACAGCGGCCATTCAAAAGCGCTGTAAATTCCTGATTGATTGCTTTACAGATATCATCTCCAAGGATTGCGAGTGTACGGTGCATTGCACGTGAATATCTGTCTGGCTGACGGAAGTTGTAAACCTTTATCGTCTTTCCGCTCACATCCTGACTCAATGGAATCTCGCCGTTCATAAGGCTTTCTACTTCGAGACCAAAGATTTCAGCAAGCTTCGGCAGAACAGTAACATCAGGGCAGCCTTCTCCGCGTTCCCATT
>JAEEGK010031489.1_pt1 | contig 10452 bp, 10 predicted proteins | sample 8958771 | NCBI WGS metagenome assembly JAEEGK01 (sample SAMN16246547, study PRJNA631951) | gut metagenome | biome: gut microbiome; feature: rumen; material: SC-attached | host: Bos | place: Iran: Karaj | collected 2018-10 | reverse complement strand
CAGTTACCTTTTTTGAAAGAAGGCGGCTGTGTAGACCAACTGTAACAGTCATTCCCTGGAAGTAATCACAAACATAAGGATTGAAAATCGGTTCAAAGTCGAGCCCTGATATTTTTTTGATTTCCGGTAAATGTTTGTGCTGCTGTGTCAAAGCATAAAGACGTGGAGAATCAAGACCTGGATCACGGCCTTCTGCTTCATACTGTGCAATGGCTTTTTTTCCTGCTCCGGAATATCCGCTGACTGCGTGAATCACAACAGGATAATCAGCTGGCATAATTCCTGACTTAACAAGAGGGTAGCAGATGGCAATTGAGCCTGATGCGTAACAACCAGGTACGGCTACACGGTTTGAAGTCTCAATTTTCTTTCTGAAATCAGCTCCAAGCTCTGGAAATCCGTATGCCCAGTCTGGATTTGTACGGTGAGCTGTAGAAGCATCGATAATGCGTGTTTTAGGATTTGTGCACAGAGCAGCAGATTCAATTGCGGCGGCATCTGGCAGACACAGGAATGTAAAATCCGATGCATTGATCATTTTTGCCTTTTCAGCAGGATCTTTTCTCTTATCATCATCAATAGTAATGATTTCAATATCATTGCGCTTTTCAAAACGCTCAAAAATCTTAAGGCCGGTAGTGCCTTCTTTTCCATCAATAAATACTTTGTAAGCCATGCGGTTATTATAGAAGAATGCAATTGTTTTCACAATATAAAAGTTTGACCGTAGTGATTTTGTAGATTATAATATTTTGTTAAGGAAATCTTACATTTGGCACAGATTTATCAGTATGCAGTTGCGGCTCTCTTTATTGATGCAGTAATCATCTTTTTCTACTTTCAGAAAAGAAGTCTGCCAACCTTCCAGAATATAGTCTTTTTCGTAATTCTCTCTGTTGTTACTCTTAATACAGTTGCAGAGCTCGGTGCCGGCTATATGGAAGAGCATCTGTCTTCATTTTCTATAGGGACAGCTTATATTATAGAATGTCTCTATTTTACATTTAACCTTACATTTGGTGTTCTTTTTACTATATATAACCTTTCTGCCTTTGATATTTATGGCAGGCTTAACAAAAAATCAATAAGGATTGTTCATTCGGTTATTCTTTTTCCGTATTGTTTTTTTTTGATTTCCGTATGGCTTACTCCGCTTCTACATAATTATATCAATCTTGTTTTTACTTTTGATTATGTCAACGGATATCAGCGCGGAAGAAATTTCTGGTTTTATGGTCTTTGCTCAACAAAAGCTTTCTTTATAATTTTTTCTTTTGCTATCATTCTTTGTTTCAATCGATATATTGCCAGATCGAAGATGCAGATTATGTACTTTTTCATTGTGACTATGTCTGTTACTTCACTTATGCAGCTTTTTAATTATGGTCTTTTGATTGAGTCTTTTGGAATGTCGCTTGTTACACTGGTCTACTTTTTCTTTATTCAAAAACCGGAAGAGATGGTAGATTCTTCAACCGATACTTTGAATCAGTCTGCGTTACAGCGCATGCTCAGATATAATCTGGCAGTTGGACGAAGGTTTTATTGTGTTGCAGTTTTTATTGATGACACAATGTTTATTGCCAATACCTTTGGTATTCCAAAACTGAATGCTTTCCTTACTGATGCCGGTAACTTTTTGAAGCAGAATTTTTCTTATGCAAATGTTTTTAGCCGTCAGCAGGGTTGTTTCTGTATTCTTTTACGGGAAAGTGATGAAGAGTCTCTGAATAGAGTTATAACTCTGCTTAATAATCGTTTTCAGAAGGCCTGGGTTCGTGAAAATGTAGAATTAAAGCTTTATATCCGCCTTTGTATTATTGACTGTCCGAAGGATGCTGAAAGTCCGGAAGAAATTATGGATATCATCAATATGATTTCTTCGGATGAGCGATATCGTCAGAGCGTTGTTTTTGCCAGTGAAATTGATTTGAAATACCGCCGTCGTACAATATATATAGAACATTGTTTACGAAATGGTCTTACAGAAAATCGTTTTGATGTTTTCTATCAGCCTATCTGGTCTACAGCAGAGAAAAAACTGATTGGTGCAGAGGCTTTGATTCGTCTGAAGGATGAAACTGGACATTTTATTTCGCCGGAGGATTTTATTCCAATTGCAGAAAAAACTGGTGCAATTCTTCGTATTGGAGAATATGTGTTTGAGTCTGTTTGTCTGGCTCTTTCTCAGATTGATGTTGATGCATACGGTATCAAAAAAATTGATATAAATCTTTCGGTTGCTCAGTGTATGCAGGAAATCCTTGCCGAGCAGATTTTGAAAATCAACAGTATCTATAAAATTCCGCCTTCAATTATTAATCTTGAAATTACAGAAACGGCGGCTGCCCATACACCGGAAATCCTCTTGAAAAACATGCAGGATCTTGCAGATGCCGGTTTTGAGCTTTCTCTTGATGATTATGGTTCTGGATACTCGAATATGAGTTATATGCTGAACCTTCCATTCAAAATGATTAAGATTGATAAGTATATTGTCTGGGCTGCCTTTACAGATAAGAGGGCAGAAAAGGCACTTGCTGCTACTATCAAAATGATTAAGGAAATTGGAATGACTGTTCTGGCAGAAGGTGTTGAAACTCCGGAGCAGGCTGAATGGCTTACAGCTTCCGGCTGTGATTATCTGCAGGGCTTTTATTATTCCCGGCCTATTCCAAAAAAAGAGTTTTTAAGTATAATGTTAGATAATAAAAAGGGGGATGCAAATGCAGATTAGAGAATCAGCAGAGATGTATCTTGAAACAATACTTGTGCTTTCAAAAAAGGGTGACGTGCGTTCTATTGATATTGCACGTGCTATGGATTTTTCACGTCCTTCTGTAAGTGTTACAGTACATAATCTTGAAAAAGAACATTATATAAAGATAAATGAAAACGGAACAATTTCTCTTGAGCCTGCTGGTCGTGAAATTGCAGAACGTATTTATGAACGTCATACAGTTCTTACAGATCTTCTTATTGCAATCGGAGTTTCTGAAAAAACAGCTGCAGAAGATGCCTGTAAAATCGAACATGATCTTAGCGTAGAAACTTTTGAGTGCGTTAAAAAAGCAATCAAAAAAATGGGCAAAAAATAACATGACTAATCTTAGGAAAATCAGAACAAGACTTACAGCCTTGTTCTTTCTTTTAATATTCAGTGGAGCAGGGCTTTCTGCCGCTACTTTTGATTATGAACAGCCTTTTTCACTTAATCCTGTAAATGAAAGTATTCAGCTTGGGGTGGGTGGGCTGCTTTCCGGTTCTGCACTTGTCTGCGATAAAATTCTTCATATCAAAAATAATGATTTTAATGCAGCAGATTTAAAACTGTCAGAAATTTCTACACTTGAACAGATATTAATGAAACCATACAGTAAGCCTCTTCATATTGTTGGAACTGGTACTATGGCACTTGCTCTGGCAACACCTGCTGTTTTTGCAGTGTTACCAGCTAAAGAGTGGCTTACAATTGGAACAATGTATCTGGAAACTATGCTGCTCGCTAACGGAATTAAGGAATGGATGAAGCTTCTGGTTTATCGAACCCGACCTTATATGTATTTTGATGATTATCCGCAGGATATGGTTGAAGATGGAGACTGGAACTGTTCATTCCCTTCTGGACATACAACACTTGCATTTGCTGCGGCTGCATTCTCAACTATGGTATTCTGTCAGTGCTTCCCTGATTCAAAATGGAAATATGCTGTTGCGGGAGGAGCCTTTGGTCTTGCAGCTACGACAGGTATTTTCAGAATGGCATGTGGAAAACATTTCTTTACAGATGTCCTTGCAGGTGCCGTTATAGGAACTGCCTGTGGTTTTATAGTTCCATACATGCATACAAAAAACTTTTACGGAAAATTTGAAAAGAAAAGCGGCAGAGCAAATGCTAATTTAACTCCTGCAGGCTTAACTTTTTCTTATAATTTCTAATAAATTTAGGTTTTGTCTATTGACAAACTTTAGAAAAATCTCTATATTATTAAAACATTCGCAAGGATGGATGGGCTACTAGCTCAGTAGGTAGAGCAACGCCCTTTTAAGGCGTGGGTCACTGGTTCGAATCCAGTGTAGCTCAGTAAAGGACTTCTGGTTTCAGAAGTCCTTTTTTTTATTCTAAACAGAATTACGCTGTATTAGTCTTTTTTCTTATATTCCTGAATTATTTGTCTATAAAAATACAGTACTGGAATTATATCCTTTCTTATGAAGTTAAGCGTTTATCATTGGAGCTTTTGTAATCTTTTTAATCCATTAGACATTAAGGGTTAGTTGACACTAACTATTCTGATATATATACTGAAATTATATGTTAGCTAGTGCTAACGATAAAAAAACGAGGTTTTTATGAAAAGTTCAAACAAACTCAATGGTAAAGATTTAATCAACATCGGAATTTTTACTGCAATTTATTTTGTAGTGATTATGGCTCTCGCAATGCTCGGCTTTATTCCGATTTTTATGCCAACCTATTCTGTGCTTATGCCTTTATTTGGCGGTATTCCGTTTATGCTTTTTCTGACTAAAGTCCGCAAGTTTGGAATGGTTTGGATTATGAGCATTCTTATGGGACTTCTTATGTGGCTTACAGGTATGTCTTATTATGCTCTGGTTATTGGTAGTATTACAGGGTTGATTGCAGAGTTTGTTCTTAAAGGCGGCGAATACAAGAGTGCAAAAAGAGCAGTTATTGTTCATGCAATTTTCTGTTTCTGGATTGTAAGTAATTACATTCCATTATTCTTCTTTGCTGATAAATACTGGTCTACAAGACAGAATTTTGGTCAGGAATACATTGATGCACTTACAAAGTTATTTCCTAAATGGATGTTCCCGGTTCATATTGCTTTATGCTTTTGCTTCGGTATCATTGGCGGACTTCTTGGCCGTAAGATTCTTAAAAAGCACTTTGCAAAGGCTGGAATTGCATAATGGAAATCTTAAGCGCTACTTCAAAAAAATCTGTTTTGGATCCGCGCACTAAACTAATTCTGCTTGTATTTGTTTCAGTGTTTGTTCTGGGAAATGCAGGTGGAGACTGGGCGGCTGAGTTTCGTGTTGCACTGAATTATCTGCCGCTTTTTCTACTACTAAGTGCCCGACGTTTTAAGCCATTTTTATTTGGTGTCTTTTTTTATACCTTTGCGTATGTCTTTGCAATGTTTGTTATGCCTCATTGCACTGGTTTTCTGAATTTTCTGATTCTTGCAATGTGTGGAATTGTCTTGAGATTTATGCCGGGCGTTTTTACCGGAATGTATCTCGTTTCTACAACAACTGTCAGTGAGTTCATGAGTGCAATGGAAAGAATTCATATGCCAAGTCAAATCACTATTCCGCTTTCCGTTATGTTCAGATTTTTTCCTACAGTTATGGAAGAAGCTTCAAGCATAAACAAGGCAATGGCTATGAGGGATATCAGATGTGGCGGAGCAAAAGCTTTTCAAATGATTGAATATCGCCTTATTCCGATGGTGACCTGTTCAGTGAAAATCGGCCAGGAATTGTCGGCAGCTTCACTTACACGCGGTCTTGGCGGACCAGGTAAACGAACAAATATCTGTAAAATTGGTTTTGGATTCTGGGATTATTTTACTTTTATTGCTTTAGGAGCAGGACTTACTATAACCATTCTACGTGGCTTCAAGGTGATTTAGATGATTGAACTTAATAATGTCAGTTTTACATATAGTAGTGGAGAGGGGATTGAACGTGGAGCTGCTGGAGGTGTCGGAGAAAGATCTTCAAATGGCAGTCTCTGTAACATTAATCTAAAAATAGAAGAAGGCGAATTTGTTTTACTAACCGGAGGATCCGGCTGCGGTAAGACTACTATTCTTCGTCTTATTAATGGACTTATTCCAAACTTTTTTGAAGGTGAGTTACAAGGACATGTTTTTGTTAATGGCAATGATGTTTCACAGGTAGAATTATATGATACTGCAAAAATTGTAAGCACTGTATTTCAAAATCCGCGTTCTCAGTTTTTTAATGTTGATACAACTAGTGAGCTTGCTTTTGCATGTGAAAATCAGGGAATGGAAGAAAATGAGATTTTACGGAGAATCGACAAAACAGTAAAGGATCTTCAGCTTGAACCTCTTATGGGAAGGAGTCTTTTTCAGCTCTCTGGCGGACAAAAGCAGAAAATTGCCTGTGCGTCAGTTGCGGTTACAGGAAATAAGATCATTCTTCTGGATGAACCAAGTGCGAATCTTGATTTGAAAACAATCGAAGGACTTCGTGAGCTGCTTAAGAAATGGAAGAGTGAAGGGAAAACTATTGTAGTTGCAGAACACCGTATATCTTATCTTTGGGAACTTGCCGACCGAACGGTAGTTTTAAAAGATGGAAAAATTATCCGCGAAATGTCTCGAGCAGAAATGGATAAGATTTCGGAAGAGGAATTGCATAAGCTGGGGCTACGTTCAAACTGTCATTCCGAACTTGTTTCGGAATCTCATAGTCAAAAGATGCTGAAACAAGTTCAGCATGACGTGTCACTTCAAGATGGTATTGAAAATATCATAATTCATAACTTCCGCTGCAAATACCGCAATGGCCTCCTTGCTTTGAATATTCCACATATGGAAATCCCTGCTGGAAAAATCACTGCAATTACCGGTAATAACGGCGAAGGTAAAACAACCTTCCTTAATTGTCTTTGCGGATTAGGAAAACATTCAAAAGGAATTATAGAGTTTAATGGGAAAACTTATAAACGGCATGCCCGTCAAAAGAAAATCTTTCTTGTAATGCAGGATGTAAATCATCAGTTGTTTACAGAAAGCGTTCTGGATGAAGTTATCATCAGTCAAAAAGAAGAGAATGAAGATAATGCACATCTCATATTGAAAAGCCTGGACCTTGATGATTTTGCAAACCGACATCCACAATCCCTTTCTGGCGGTCAGAAGCAGCGACTTGCCGTAGCCTGTGCAATTGCAAGCGGACGAGAGATTCTTCTTTTTGATGAACCAACAAGCGGTCTTGACTACACACATATGCTTCAAATCGGACAAATCCTGCGTAATCTTAAAAAACTTGGAAAAACTGTAATCGTAGTAACGCACGATCGTGAACTTATCAAAGAATGCTGCGATTTTGAAATACCATTAAAGGAGTTTAATTTATGGGAACTGTCATCTTAATTGTGATTCTTTTAATAATTATTCTTTTTGCTGTAAAAAGTACTCTCAATAGGATACAGCATGGTTCAGCCTGCTGTGGTGAACGAGATGCACCTGAGAAAAAAGTAAAAGTTCAGGATAAAAATAAATCACACTATCCTTTTAAATATGTTCTTTCGGTTGACGGGATGCATTGTTCTAATTGCACACGGCATGTGGAAAATGCTCTGAACTCGATCGACGGGATATGGGCTACTGCAAGTCTTGAAAAGAAGTCTGTCACAGTACTTTCGAAAATGGAGCTTGAGGCTGCTGATTTGGAATGTGAAGTACGGGATGCAGGCTACACGGTTCTTTCTGTTACAAAAAATCAGGTTATTACACAAGGAGATATATAATGGCAATTTCTGAATTGAAAAAAGATCAAAGCGCAGTAATCGCCTCTGTAAACGGCGATGCACGTTTTGTAAGCAGGATTACATCTATCGGACTTACACCGGGATGCAAGATTACAATCGTAAAAAACGAAAAGCATCGTCCGCTTTTAGTTTATTCGCGCGACACTATGATTGCTTTGAACCGTAATGAATGTGAGAACATCACAGTGGAGGTCGTTGCATGACAGACAAGAATGAAACAGTAATTGCATTGCTCGGTCAGCCTAACTCTGGAAAATCCACACTTTTCAATGCGCTTACAGGTCTTAAACAGCATGTCGGAAACTGGCCTGGAAAAACTGTAGAGAAAAAAGAAGGAAATTTTGAATACAAGGGAACAAAATATCTTGTAGCAGACCTTCCTGGAACTGACAGCCTTTCAGCAAACTCAGATGAGGAAATCATCACCCGTGATTATATTGCAGGTGGTAAGGCAGATGTTGTCTGTATTCTTGCAGACAGCTCTCAGCTTCAGAGAAGCCTTTATATGCTTGCTGATTATGCAGGAATTAAAGTTCCAGCTTTCCTGATTTTGAACATGAGTGATGTTGCTGCTGAGCAGGGTAAGCAGATTGATTTTGCTGCAATTTCTAAAAAACTGGGAATTCCGGTTGTTCTTTTTTCTGCTCAGGATAAAAAGAATTATGATGGATTTTATGCAGCTCTTGAAACTGTAATCAGAAAAAAGACAATTCTTGATTCTTCAGCTCTTGAGACAAAATATAATTCAATTGAAGCTTATAAAGAAATTAAACCTCTTGTGCCTGAAAATGTGATTCCTGGCTATTCTTCAGTCTGGCTTGCTGCCAAGGTTGTAGAAGGAGACTTGCCGGTTACAACAAAAATCAAAGCTGCATTGGAGGGAGAAAAGAAAAAGCAATTTGATGAAGAGGTTGCAAAAAATCTCTTGAATTCAAAAGAAACAAATAAAGGTGTGCTCCTGACAGGCGAAGCAAAGTTTGCCTGGATAGATGAGCTTCTCGAAGGTTCTGTTGCATCAAAAACACAGACACGTAAGCTTGGAAAGTTTGACCGTATGATTACTCACCGTGTTTGGGGAAAGCCTGTGGTAATTCTTACAGTCCTGTTCGGTCTTATTGCTTCATTTATACCAGCCCTTCCTTTTATGGGAGTAGGTAGTGCTATCGGGGCTCTGATTAATCCTGTAACAAATGGGCTTACTGCAATCGGTTGGCCAGCCTTTATCATAGCTATCATCTGTGATGTTGTAATTAACTCTCTCAGCTTTATTTTCAAAATGCTTGGCTTCGTATTTGGTGTAACTTTAGTATTTGGTCTTCTTGAAGAAGTCGGCGTTATGGCACGTATCTCTTACGTTTTCGATAACACAATGGCAAAGCTTGGACTCCAGGGAAAATCAGTTATGCCTTTCCTTGTAAGCTTCGGATGTACAATGGGTGGTGCCGCAGGTGCGCGCGTTATCGATAACTGGGGGCAGAAGGTTCTCACAATCGCACTCGCATGGGCCGTTCCTTGTGGTGCTGCCTGGGCAGTTGTTCCAATGCTTTCAACAGTATGGTTCGGAGGGGCTGCTCCTCTTATCATTGTTGCAATTCTCGCTGTGATGATTCTTCATATGTGGGTTACATCAAAAGTATTTGGACGCAAGCTTGTAAAAAAAGAAGACCGCTGCGGAATGATTATGGAACTTCCTCCTTATCATAAACCAAAGTGGGGTGCACTTTTCCGTTATGTTCTTGGACGCACAAAGGATACCTTCTTCCGCGTTCTTAAAATCATTCTTCTTGTGTCTTTTGTATTCTGGCTGCTGACATTTACAAACACAGGTTCTATGGATAACTCAATTCTCTACAAGATTGGTCAGTTCATTGAGCCTGTTACAAAGATTTTTGGACTTGGCTGGAAAACCTTTATGGCCTTCATAGTTTCTTCTCTTGGTAAAGAAGGTGCAATCGGTGTTCTCAGTTCAATCTTCACAGATCACAACATGATTACCGTAGGTTCAACTGTAGCAGGAGGTGCAGCGGCCAATATCAACGAACTGCTTGTTGCTAACGTTGCAAAGCCTGAAGCTCTTGCGTTTATCTTTGCAATTACATTCAATATGCCTTGTATCGTTGCTCTTGCTGCTACATATCAGGAAACTCACTCTGCTAAGTGGACAGCAATTATTGCACTTTACTATACAGTGGGAGCGCTTCTGATTGCGTGTGTTGCTTATCATATTGGTTTGTTGATTTGGTAATATGGAAGAATTATTAAACCTTCTACGCGACGGGCATTCCCGTTCAATCGAAATGCTCGCCGAGGAGCTTAATACAAACACTGATGATATCAATCGTCGCATCGAGTTTCTCGAGCGTGCCGGAATAATTCGTCGTGTACTGAATATTAAAAATAACTGCTCACAAGGCTGCAACGGTGGACACTGTCCCGGTTGTAAAGCACATTTCGGCAGTACACCATGTAAAGGCTGTCTCCCCGAAGGCGGCTTTAAAAACATGGGCGAAATGTGGGAACTAGTTTATAATGAAATTAATTAAATGAGGTGAAAATATGTTAAACAAAGTTGCAATCAGCAATGTTATTGGACGTGAAATCATTGATTCACGTGGAAATCCTACTGTAGAAGTAGATGTAATTCTTGAGAACGGAATTTTCGGCCGTGCTGCAGTTCCAAGTGGAGCCAGCACAGGCGAGAATGAAGCTCTTGAACTTCGCGATGGTGACAAGGCACGCTATGGTGGAAAGGGTGTCCTTAAAGCTGTAGAAAATGTAAATAAGGTAATTGCTCCGGCACTTAAGGGTGAAAACGTTTTTGAGCAGCGCGCAATCGATATGAAAATGCTCAAGCTCGACGGCACACCAACAAAGAGTAAGCTTGGTGCAAATGCAAT
>JAEEGK010031488.1_pt1 | contig 10452 bp, 10 predicted proteins | sample 8958771 | NCBI WGS metagenome assembly JAEEGK01 (sample SAMN16246547, study PRJNA631951) | gut metagenome | biome: gut microbiome; feature: rumen; material: SC-attached | host: Bos | place: Iran: Karaj | collected 2018-10 | reverse complement strand
ATCGTGATGCCTGCCATCCATCTGAATCACGACGATGTGGGTGAGCTCTTTGAGGAGAAAGGCATCTCTACAGAAAAAGGCAACCACGATCCCACCTACCTCACCTATCGCGCCCGTCTGAGTCTGAGGAACGAGTTCCTGACTGCCGACGCAGGTATGACGGGCGGCAACTTCGGCATCGCTGCCACAGGTGACATCGTGGTGTGCACCAACGAGGGGAATGCCGATATGTCAACCTCATGTCCGAAACTGCATATCGCAGCCATCGGTCTGGAGAAGATTATCCCCAACTACGACTGTCTGGCTGTGTTCCAAAGGATGCTCTGCCGTGCGGGAACTGGTCAGCCGACAACCACCTACACCTCCCATTTCCGCAAGGCCCGTCCTACGGCGCAGCCCATGCATATCATCCTCGTGGATAACGGTCGCAGCGAGTGGATCGGTAATCCTGAGCACTGGGAGGCCCTGAAGTGCATCCGCTGTGGTTCGTGTATGAACACCTGCCCCGTCTATCGTCGTAGTGGTGGTTACAGCTATAGCTACTTCATCCCTGGTCCTATCGGCATCAACCTTGGCATGCTGCGCGACGCACAGAAGCATTCCGGTAATGTGAGTGCCTGTTCACTGTGTAACAGTTGTCAGACGGTATGTCCCGTCAAGGTGAACCTGGGCGATCAGATTTACCAGTGGCGCCAGCAACTCGATGAGTTTGGCACAGCCAACCCACAGAAGAAACTGATGTGTCAGGGCATGAGCACCCTCTACGGCAGCAGTGCCATCTACAATGCAGCCACCTCGATGGCACCATTAGCCAATCTTGTTCCTGCTCCGCTGATGAACCTGAGTCTCAACCCGTGGGCTGAAGGTCATGAGATGATGAAGTTCCCGAAAGAGACCTTCCATTCGTTATGGAAGAAAGGAAAGGTTAAGTAAAGGTAAAAAAGTAAATACCCCATGAGTAACAAAGAAGATATTCTGAAGAGATATAGGGCAAATGTCAGAGAGAAGTTTGACATGCCTGACCTGAGTGATATTAAGGCCATCACCTACCCCGACCCATTGGTGCAGTTTATCAAGATGACCGAGAGTGTGGGTGGTCATGTGATCGAACTAAAGGAGGAACAGGACATCAACGCTGTTGTGAAGGAACTTTACCCCGATGCCAAGGAGATTGCCTCCAACTTGCCAGAGATTACGATTGCCACCAGAAATCCAGATACGGTAGGCAGTGCCAATGACCTGAACGGTACTGACGTGGGCATCATTCGTGGCAAGTTTGGTGTGGCAGAGAATGCCTGCGTGTGGATTCCCCAACAAATGAAGGAGAAAGCCGTCTGCTTTATCTCCGAGAATTTGGTAATCCTGTTGCCGAAGAGCCAGATTGTAAACAACATGCACGAGGCCTATAAGCGCATCGAGTTTGACAAGACCTACGATGGCTACGGCACGTTTATCAGCGGTCCGTCGAAGACTGCCGATATTGCGCAGGTGCTGGTGATGGGTGCCCAAGCCGCCCGCAGCGCTACCGTGCTTCTGCTACCCGAATAAGAATAAGCGCCTCGTGTCATCACTGCCATCACAATAGTTTTTTTGCTACTATTAAATGTAGCAATTGCGCGAATTAAATGTAACAATTGCGCGAATTAAATGTAGTAATTGCAGGATATTAATAGCCGAGAAGAGAAAGATAAGTCTATCTAAAAGCTTTGAGAAACTCCACGACTTGATCTATTTCAGCATCGTTTAGGGCTTGATGACAAGGGATGGAGAGTTCTTGGGTGTGGATTCGCTCGGTGATAGGCAGGGAAAGGTGGTTCCATTCGGCAAAACAATGCTGTTTATGAGGTGGAATGGGATAATGGATCTGCGTCTCGACTCCATTGTCCAAGAGGTACTTCTGCAGGTCGTCGCGCCGCTCGCAGAAGATCGGGAAGATATGGTGCACAGAGTCGCGTGACTCCAACGAAGCACGAGACGTATTCTCGTTGCCCTCGAGGCGTATCCTCACAAGGTCGTTGCTTACTTCCCGTTCATAGCGGGCGGCAATCTCCTTACGGCGCAGGTTGTCGGCATCGAGATGCTTCAACTTCACACAGAGCACAGCTGCCTGCAACTCATCCATCCTACTGTTGCGCCCAAGATAATCAAAGACATACTTACGCGACGAGCCGTAATTGCCGAGAGAGCGCACGACAGCAGCCAGTGCCTCATCGTTGGTGGTCACTGCCCCAGCATCGCCCAGTGCACCGAGGTTCTTACCGGGATAGAAGCTATGACCTGCTGCATCGCCTAACGCACCCGTATGCGTACCTTTATATAAACACCCATGCGCCTGCGCATTGTCTTCAATCAACTTCAAGCCATAGTTTTTACAGAGTTCACTGATATGAGCGGTATAGGCACAACGGCCATAGAGGTGAACGATCATCACGGCTCTCGTGCGAGGATTGATGGCTTGTTCGATGAGCGCATCGTCAATCTGGAGCGTATCGGGCGAGGGTTCTACAAGAACAGGCTTTAGTCCACATGCCGACACAGCGAGTATCGAGGCGATATAGGTGTTGGCAGGCACGATGATTTCATCGCCTTCGTGCATCACACCCAGCTCGATATAGGCGCGGAGGATGAGCATCAGCGCATCGAGCCCGTTGCCGCAGCCGATGCAATGACGGGTGCCGATATACTCTGCATAGTCGCGCTCAAACTGGCGTGTGGCCTCACCCTTGAGATACCAGCCGCTGTCGAGCACACGGCCGACAACCTCACGCAGCTCAGCATCGTAAAGGGCATTGATCTTGTGCAGGGGCAGATAGGCAATCATAGGTCGTACTCGTATATATCGTAACACAATCCGCGTCCGCCAAAACCTTCTTTCTGGAAAACCAGCTGCTCGTTGAGTCCACTGCCGTCTGGATGTTCCGTAGACCGTCCGAAGTCGAAGTAAGGATAGTTCCCGAAGTCGCTGAAAATACGGTTGTAGAGCAGGTCGATGGCTCCCAGCTTCTTGCCCTCGGGCGTGGCTGAACTATACTGGGCATGGACCACCTGAGGGGTAATATACAGCACCACCCCGCCAACGACCGTTCCGTCTTTAACAGCCTGATAGAGTCGTATATTTTCAGGGAAACGGCCATGCAGCAGCTCGATCTCCTGCAGGGTATGAACAGGCTTCACGCCATATTTCGTCTGAAGGTTCTGCGTCAGGACTTCCCAGAAAGCCGAATAGTCATCAGAGCGCTCTATAGAGACGCCTGCCTTCTGGGCACGGGCAACACCACGACGGCGCACGCGCTCCCACCGCATATTGCCAGAGAGGAAGACGTTCGTAGCAAAATCCCTCGCCACGATACGGGCCCTGCACTCATGATAGAGCGCATAGAGGTCTTCCTCAGCCGAAAGGCGATGATAGATCCAGGGGATGCACTTGTAGCTGACGTGATGGAAGCCATCGCCACGCAGACAGTCGTTCAGTTCGCGAAACAACCAGAGCGTTTGAACCACCGTCAGACGAGGGCTCATCACCAATCCGCCATAGGTGAGGCCATTGTGCGAGCAGAGTGTATCGCCAGACTTGTGGGCAGGCAGGACAGCCATCAGACGGCCATCATCGTAGAACATCAGCGAATGATCCTCGAAGCGGTCGGCATGATAGTCCATATAGCGGCGGTCGAAGAGAAAGGTTCCATTCTTCGACGCTGCCACAAACTGATTCCACTCATCGGCCTGCTCAGGGGTATATCGCTTTATCTCGAACATCCGATATACTTGAGGAACTCATCGTAATCGTAGATATAATCGTCCTCATCATAATGCTCAGAGGCCAACACCAGGCACACGCCGCCTGAAGAGAAATCATCGAGTGTACGCCAGATATTCGTATCTATCAGCAAGCCCTGCCAAGGGTGGTTCAACAGCACCGTCTTGCGCTCGAAACCATTATCCAGCGTAACATGAAACGAACCGCTTAGAGCAATCACAAACTGACGGAGCTTCTTATGTGCGTGGCCCCCCCTACTCTCACCTCCAGGTACATCGTAAACCCAGTAGGCACGTTTGATATCGAAGGGAATCATCGTCTGCGCTTCTGCAAACGTCAGATTGCCACGAGGATCAGTGATCTTAGGCAATTCTATGATTTTAACCTCTAAGCGGTTCATTCTATTGTAGCAAAATTACTTAATGCTCGAACTTCGTGTAGGGATCGGTGCCAAGAACGGTCTTTGCCAGACGCTTCGCCTTATCACGCAGGGCATTGACATCGTCGCCCACCTCACCATAGCAGAGCACCACACCCATGCGGCGACCCTTGTGAGCCTCAGGCTTTCCGAAGATGCGGATACGTGTGCGATCCTCCTTCAGGGCATCCTCAAAGTTATAGGGCAGCAGTGAGCGGTCAACGGGGGTCTTAGCCTCTGTCGGCGAGAGAATCACAGCCGAAGCACCGGCATGCTCCAGATGGATACCGGCAATAGGCAAGCCCAGTACGGCACGCAGATGAAGCTCAAACTCAGAAAGGTTGGTGGTGTGACCCAATGTCACCATACCCGTATCGTGCGGACGTGGTGAGAGCTCAGAGAAGATTACCTCTCCCTGCTTGGTCAGGAAGAACTCCACACCCCAGATGCCAGCACCCGTGAGGGCCTTCGTCACCTTGTCGGCCATCATCTGAGCCTGTTTCAGAGCCTCATCAGAAATCTTATAGGGTTGCCAGGACTCACGATAGTCACCAGCCTTCTGCACATGTCCGATAGGCGGACAGAACAGGGTTGGCCAACCATGCTGCTGCGTAACGGTGAGCAGGGTGAACTCTGAGTCGAAGTCGATAAATTCCTCGATGATCACCTCCTTCACGTCACCACGACTGCCCTCCATCGCCTCCTTGAAGGCCTTTTCCAACTCGTCGTCGTTATGCACATAGCTCTGACCATGACCTGAAGATGACATCAGAGGTTTCACCACACAGGGGAAACCGATCTCATCGGCAGCAGCCTTGAACTCCTCGAAGGTCTTGGCGTAGAAATACTTCGCAGTACGCAGTCCCAGCTCCTTAGCAGCGAGATCGCGGATAGCACGACGGTTCATGGTGAAGTTGACAGCACGAGCCGAAGGCACTACCTGGATACCCTGCTCCTCGAACTTGAAGAGGCGCTCCGTACGGATGGCCTCGATCTCAGGCACGATGATGTCGGGCTTGTGCTTGTTGACGACAGCCTCGAGAGCATCACCGTCGAGCATTGAAAACACCTCACGTTCGTCAGCAACCTGCATCGCAGGCGCATTGTCGTAACGGTCGCAGGCAATCACATACTGACCTGCACGCATGGCGGCTATCACGAACTCCTTACCAAGTTCACCAGAGCCTAATAAAAGAATCTTCTTCATATTTTTACCTTTTTACTTTTTTACCTTTCAATTGTTTGTTTAATCATTTGCCATTCGGGAGTGACGGCGAGCTTACGCACACACTGGTCAATGCAGGCCATCGCGTCTTCTTGCGACATCTTCAGCATCTTGGCAATCTCCTGAAGCGATTTCCGCTCAGCACCAAAGAGTCCGTAGTAATGCGTCACAGCCTCTTCTTCCTCAGGTGGCAACAGATAGAGCAGATGCTCCAGATAGTGTTCCATCTGAGGGGAGATGCTTATGGGCTGCATACCGATGCGAACCAAGAAGCTATGTAGTTCACGTGAGAGATTATCTGTTGGCATACATGTTATCGTAATACTTCTGATAATCGCCAGAGGTCACATTGTCGAGCCACTCCTGGTTATCGAGATACCAGCGGACGGTCTTCTCGATACCCTCCTCAAACTGCAACGAGGGCTCCCAACCGAGTTCCTTCTGTAACTTGCTAGAGTCAATCGCATAACGCAAATCATGACCGGCACGATCCGTCACGAAGGTAATCAGATCCATATCCTCGCCTTCCTTACGTCCTAGCAGACGGTCAACAGTCTTAATCACCACCTTGATGATGTCGATGTTCTTCCACTCATTGAAGCCACCGATGTTATACGTATCGGCAATCTTTCCCTCATGGAAAATCACGTCGATAGCACGTGCATGATCCTCTACATACAGCCAGTCGCGCACATTCTCACCCTTACCATAGACAGGCAGTGGCTTGCGGTGACGGATATTGTTGATGAACAGTGGGATCAATTTCTCTGGGAACTGATAGGGACCATAGTTGTTTGAGCAGTTGGTCACTACTACTGGCATGCCGTAAGTATCGTGGAAGGCGCGCACAAAGTGGTCGCTCGATGCCTTCGAAGCCGAATAGGGAGAATGAGGGTTATATTTTGTAGTCTCCAGGAAGAACTTATCACCATAAGCCAGATGATGCTCTGCGCTCGATGCGGTCGTCGTAAATGGAGGTTCGATACCTTCTGGGTGTGTCAGTTCCAATGCGCCATACACTTCGTCTGTACTAATGTGATAGAATCGTTTATTTTCATATTTCTCAGGCAGAGACTCCCAGTAGAGCTTGGCAGCCTGCAGCAGAGAGAGCGTACCCATCACGTTGGTCTTCGCAAAGGTGAAGGGATCCTTGATAGAGCGATCCACATGGCTCTCTGCAGCCAGATGGATGATACCATCTACCTTCTTATCCTGCATCAGCTTGTAGAAGGCATCAAAATCACAGATGTCCATCTTCACAAACTCGTAGTTGGGCTTATTCTCGATGTCCTTCAGGTTTGCCAGATTGCCAGCATAAGTCAGTTTGTCGAGGTTAATGATGTGATACTCTGGATACTTGTTCACAAACAGGCGCACCACATGACTTCCGATAAAGCCTGCGCCACCAGTAATAACGATTGTTCGCTTCATATTTTAATCTCCTAATGTTATAACTTCTAAATCTTTAAATTCCTTGCCATCGATGGTGAGACGGATGAGAGTTCTCTCCTTATGCCAACCCTGGATGCCCGCAGCACCAGGATTGATGTGTAGAAGGTTCAGTGTCTTGTCGTACTTCACCTTCAGGATATGTGAATGACCAGCCACGAAGAGCTGTGGCGGATTGGCATAAAGCGTACTCCTGACTGAGAAGTCATAGTTGCCCGGATAGCCGCCGATATGTTTGATGAGCACATCCACATCTTCCACTTTGAATCTATTCAGTTCCCGATACATCAGTCTGAGGTCGCCCCCATCGCAATTGCCATAGACAGCCCTGAACGTACGGAAGGCAGCGAGCCGTTCAGCCACCTCCACACTTCCTATGTCGCCTGCATGCCAGATCTCGTCACATGGCTCAAAGTAGTGCAGGTACTTATCGTCCCAATAACTGTGTGTATCGCTTAATATGCCTATCTTCTTCATTTCTCTAGCTTCTTACGGATAAACTCAGCAATGAGCTTCTCAGTCTCTTCCAGCCCCAATATGCTGGCATCGATACAGAGATCATAGCTCTCTGCAGCACCCCATTTCTTACCAGTATAGTAGTTGTAATACTGTTGGCGCCTACTCTCCACCTGCTCAATCAGCTTACGGGCATGCTCGGCATCCAGCTCTTTTACCTTCGACACCAGCTTCACACGGAAGTCCATCGAGGCTGTGATGAACACGTTCACCACGTTTTCAAAGTCTCTCAGTATATAGTCGGCACAACGGCCTAAGAACACGCAGTTGCCCTCGGATGCCGCCTTGCGGATGGCATCGCTCTGAAACTGAAACAGGCTCTCCTGCGAGAAGTTTGAGTCGTACAGATTTCCTCCAACGAGATGTGGCATCTGCACATTGAGCAGTCCCTTCAGAAATCCTTTCTTCTCATCGTTCTGCTTAAAGATCTTCTCAGAGAATCCACTCTCCTTGGCAGCCAGATTCAACAGCTCCCGATCGTAGAACTTTGCATCGAAATCCTGTGCCAGCATGCGACCAATCTCCTGACCGCCAGCACCAACCTGTCTGCCTACATTAATAATAACATGCTTCATAACTTCTCACTTCTAAACTTCTTCATATACCACATCAGCATCGGTATCGTCATCGCAAACGAGCCGAAGTCGCTGGCAGGCATCGAGTACCACACACCATCCAGTCCCCAGAACATAGGGAACACATAAGCCATTGGCAGCAACAAGAACAGCTGGCGCGATAAGGACAGGAAGATCGACACCTTCACCTTACCGATACTCTGGAAGAAATGGGTGATCGTAGCCTGTGAACCTACCACGAAGAACACCAGCATGTCGAGTGTGATACCCCTTGCCGACATGTCCATCAGGGTGGGATCGGTCGTAAAGATACGGGCAATCTCCCTTGGGAAGAGCATCGAGAGTGCCCAACCTATCAGCAGGATCAGTGTCGCATAGCCGATGGCCAGAAACAGACAGCGCAACATGCGGTCATATTTCTCTGCACCGTAATTATAGCCCACAATGGGTTGCATACCCTGACACACGCCCATCACGAACATAAAGAACATCATCACCACCGAGTTGGCTATCGAGTAAGCACCCACAGCCATATCACCGCCATAGCGTACAAACTGGTTGTTCATAATGATCACGATGACACAAGAGGTAACGTTCATCAGGAAAGGCGATATACCAATGGCAATGATACTCGTGACCAACCGCTGCTTCAGCTTATAGATGCCTCGTTTCAGGTGCAGGATCTCCCGTTTGTCAGAGAACAGCCACAACTGCCAGCACATCGCCAGCGTTTGCGAGGTGACCGTCGCTAAGGCAGCGCCTCGGATGCCCCATCGGAACCACCACACAAACATCACGACCAACACGATGTTCATCGCCACCGTAAACAGCACCGAGTACATCGCATGCTTGGGCTTTCCCGCCGCTCGCAGCACGGCATTCATGCCAAAATACATGTGAGTCATCACATTACCCAACAGGATGATCGTCATAAACTCCCGGGCGTAAGGCAATGTCACTTCGCTGGCACCGAAGAAATACAGGATAGGATCGAGAAACAGCAGACTGATCACCATAAACGAGAAACCAATAATCAGGTTCAGCGTGACTGTGTTTCCCAGCAAGTTCTGAGCCGTTTGATAGTCTCTCTGTCCCAGCTTCACGCTGATACTGGCTGATGAGCCCACACCCACCGCTGCACCAAAGGCAGCACTCAGGTTCATGAGAGGAAACGTGATACCCAGACCTGCAATGGCCTCTGGGCCCACTATCTGTCCGATTAAAGCGCGATCGATGATATTGTAGAGACTCGAAGCCGACATGGCCACGATAGCAGGTAAGGCATACTGCCAAAGCAACTGTCCTACGGGCTTCGTACCAAGTTCAAGTGCGACTTGCTTATTATCCATCTTTACCTATTCTATTTTTACGGTGCAAAGGTACATATTTTCTGCGATATGACCAAACAATAACCCTAACATTCCAAGAATTTTCAAGAAAGGTTTGGTTCACATGATTATTTTTACTACCTTTGCACTATGAATTATAACAGATATTTATACGGACTCATCGCTTGTTTCGTGCTTTCATGGGTTATGGTGCAATCTGCCATAGCCGACACGAACCAGAAGGCAAAGTATCCAGGTGGGAAATACTATATCTGGCGCTATACGCTGAAGGATAAGCAGGGATCGCCCTACTCCATCGCACATCCAGGTCGTTTCCTCTCTCACAAGAGCATTGAGCGCAGGAAGCGCCAAGGACTGGAACTGGATTCTACAGACCTGCCCGTAAGCAGCCGTTATCTCAGACAGATTGAGAAGACGTCGACAGAGACCATCCGTGAGATGAAGAAACGCTCTGCCGAGTGGACCATCATCGGCACCTCACGATGGAACAATACGGTATTGGTAAGAGCCAACGATACCACGATCCTGCAACGTATCGCTGCGCTCGACTGTATGCGTAAGGCTGAACATGTATGGACCTCACCCGACAGTATTCCCCGAATGATCCGCCAGAAGGCACACACCTCGTTCAATCCCTGGGACAGTCTCAAGGGAGAGTTCTACGGATGTGGCAAGGAACAGATAGAAATGCTCTATGGCCAACGCCTCCATAATATCGGAATGAAGGGCAAGGGTATGACGATTGCCATACTCGATGGTGGTTTCCAGAATGCGGATGCCATCCCTGCCTTGCAGCATATCAACATCGCTGGGTTCAAGGACTTTGTCTTCCCTAACAGTCTCTATTTCTTCCAAGAGACGGATCATGGCACGAAGGTGCTCTCTGCCTTGGGGTCCAATGAGCCACAGGTACTTGTTGGTTCAGCACCAGAGGCCCGTTACTGGCTCCTGCGCTGTGAAGACCAGCAGACAGAACAGCCTGTAGAAGAAGACTACTGGGCGATGGCAGCTGAGTTTGCCGACTCGCTTGGCGTAGATATCATCAGTTCAAGTCTGGGCTATAATGATTACGATGATTACCCCAATTATTACCACCAGCGCGACCTTGACGGGCATACAGCCCTTATCAGCCATACGGCTTCGATGCTAGCTCAGAAAGGTAT
>JAEEGK010031487.1_pt1 | contig 10452 bp, 8 predicted proteins | sample 8958771 | NCBI WGS metagenome assembly JAEEGK01 (sample SAMN16246547, study PRJNA631951) | gut metagenome | biome: gut microbiome; feature: rumen; material: SC-attached | host: Bos | place: Iran: Karaj | collected 2018-10 | reverse complement strand
TTAAAAAGATTCGGATTTGAAGTTGTACGCATTGTGTCTACAGGACATCATCCGGAACGTTTCCCGATATTTAAAAAATACGGGTGGAAAAAAGGTTCACTAATGTATAGAATGCTATCGTTATTCAGCCGTTTGTTTAAATTGGGTGATACCTTTGAAGTTTATTGCAGGAAGATAAGATAATTAAGATAAGGTCAATTTTATGGAAAGTATTTTAATATTAGGCGCAGGCCTTATGCAAAAGCCTGCAATTCTTGCCGCAAAAAAAGCTGGTTATAAAGCTGTTGTTGTAGACGGAAATCCTGATGCTGTGTGTGTTCCTCTTGCAGATGAATTTAAGCCGGTTGATTTAAAAGATGTTGATTCTCTTGTTGAACTGGGGATGGAATTAATAAATAAAGGTGGTTTAAAAGCCGTTTTTACAGCAGGAACAGATTTTTCTGCTTCAGTAGCAGCTGTTGCAGAAAAATGCGCTCTTCCTGGGCATTCTTTGCAGGCTGCAAAAAACGCGAGTAATAAAACCGTTATGCGCTCCTGCTTCGAAAAAGCATCAGTTCCTTCACCGAAATTTATTAAAATTACAGAAGAAAATTCTGACAGTGAACTTTCTGTGCATAATTTTAATTTTCCGGTTGTTGTAAAACCTGTAGATAACATGGGCGGACGTGGCTGCCGCCTTGCAAGGAATTTTGAAGAACTAAAATCAGCCTGTGATTCAGCCGTTCATAATTCACGTACTTTAACAGCAATCCTTGAAGATTATATGGAAGGCCCTGAATATTCTATTGATTCACTTTTATATGACGGAAAATTATTTATTACCGGTTTTGCAGACCGCCATATAAAATATCCGCCGTATTTTATAGAAGTAGGGCATACAATGCCTACAATCTGTTCAAAAAAAGATTATTGCCGTCTTGTTTCTGCATTTGCACTTGGTATAAGTTCTTTAGGTCTTACTCGTGGAGCGGCAAAGGCGGATATAAAACTTACAAAAAATGGCCCGATGATCGGCGAAATTGCAGCCCGGCTTTCTGGTGGTTACATGTCCGGCTGGACTTATCCGTATGCGTCTGACTGTCCGTTAACAGAAGAAGCTCTTTCTGTTTCCTGCGGGCTTGATGCAAAATATCTTGAATCTCATAAAGAAGAACTTGAATTCATTCCGCCGGAAAACAATAAAAATGCAAAAGCCCCGTTTAAGATTTATGATATCCGCTGTGTCCGCACAAGTGCAGAAAGGGCGTGGATTTCCATCCCTGGCATAATAAAATCTGTTGAAGGACTTGAAGAAGCTTCAAATGTAAAATACGTAAAAGATGTTTTACCTCGTCTCCTTGCAGGAAAAAACGTAAACTTTCCGCGTAACAATGTTGAAAAATGCGGAAACATAATTACATGCGCACCTTCAAGGGAAGAAGCTGTTTTTGCTGCTGAAGAAGCCATAAGAAAAATAACTGTAAGGCTTCAGCCAAATAATCATTATACGGATGCATTCCTTTCTGGCTTAACGGAAAAATCAGAAAAAGGATTCCCTCCGCCTGCTTACGAACTTGATGAAAAAACAGCACATGAACTTGAAAAACTGCATTCTGAGATTCATATTATTCCGGCTGACGTTCCGGTTTCTGAATTTTTACCGTCATTTTTAAAAGAATATGCAGAAAAAAATATTGTTGACTGGAATTATTGTACGATAAAGCAGACTTTACAAAGATTTGATAAAATTTGTCCTAAGCATAGAAAATTTGATTCTTACCGCTTCTGGAATGCACTGATTCGTGGTGGAATTCAGGGAGTTTTGTATGTTGCAGACATTGAGTAACATAAGGCATTTCTGTTTTCATTTGGTTCGCCGTTTGTTTTTACAAAGTTCTTCTCATCAACGCTGCCTGTACAAGTATTTTTTGACTTTTCTTTTTATCTGTGTTCTTTTTGTAAGACCTGTTTTCTCTTTAGATTTGCTCACAGAATCTTCAAAAACAGGAACGATGGTATATTATGATCCGCTTTCAGGTTCAGGTATTCTTGAAAAAAACGGACATCAGATTTCTTTCAGGGCAGGGGATAATATTGCTCTTTTAGATAACAGGCGTCTTGTTTTGATTGAACCTGTTTCACTTAATGAAGGAAAACTTGAAATTTCAAACCAGTTTTTGCAGCAGTCTGAAAAATTCTTTCAGACTGAAACGGATGGTACTTCGTTTAAAATCGGGGCTGTTATAGTAGACCCTGGCCACGGAGGTAAAGATCCGGGGGCAATGGGAACATATACTGTAAACGGCAAAAAAATTACCGTTCGGGAAAAAGATGTAACTCTGGCTGTCGGAAAAATGCTTTATTCGCATTTAAAAGCCGGCTATCCGGATAAAAAAATTTATTTAACGCGCAGTACGGATACATTTCTTTCTTTAAGTGAACGTACCGAAATTGCAAATTCAATTGAATTAAAAGATAACGAAGCTGCCATTTATATTTCAATACATGCAAATGCTTCGCTAGACAAAAAAGCATCCGGCTATGAAGTCTGGTTTCTGAGGCCGGATTATAGAAGAACTGTATTATCTTCAGATAAATCGCAGGATAATTCACTTTTTACAGTGTTGAATTCCATGATGGAAGAAGAATTTACAACAGAAAGTATTCTTATTGCAAAATTCGTAATGGACGGACTTCAGGCACAGTTAGCCGGTAAATCTGTAGCCCGCGGAATAAAAGCTGATGAATGGTTTGTCGTGCGTAATGCAAAAATGCCGAGCGTTCTTTCTGAAATAGGTTTTGTTACAAACGAAAAAGAAGCCCTTTTATTGAATGACACTGCGTACTTGAAAAAGATTGCCAATGGCATTTATAATGGACTCGGTGCGTTTATCGTGCATTTTGAACGTTCAAGAGGATTTACCAAAACTAATGAGTAAAAAACAGAAAAAGTTTCTTATAATCATACCAGTTTGTGCTTTTATTTTTTCTCTTCTGCTATGGTTTATTCATAAGCCGGTTGTAAGAAAAACTTTTCTGTTTCAGTCTTTTGATTCCGGTCGAATTTGTCTGGAAGAGCGAAAATTCCCTCTTGTTTCAAAAGATAAGCAGCTGAAGCTGTTTGTGGAAGAACTTCTGCTGGGGCCGCAGAATCCGCGTTATCGCTCTGTTTTTCCGCATGGTACAACCACATTTTTTTGTTTTTTTAAGAACAAAACATTGTTCATAAATTTTTCAGGTGATATAATAAAGAGTGACAGTAGTTCATCTGATATTAATTTAGGGTTTGTGTTATTCAGAAAAAATATTCTGCATAATTTCAAATATATTAAGAATATTAAGATGTTCGCCGATGGCCATGAAATCCCGGAAACGATATTTGTTAATGGATAAAAAAACGTTGACAAAAAGCGGTCGTTCATGGATACTATTATATATAAAGGCTAACATCTAGTTGTTTAAAAAGGAGCTTCGGAATGAAGAGAAAGTCTTATCTAACGGTTGCGCTGTTATTAGCGGGAGCATTTGTTTTTGCTGAAAAAGCAACGCTCATTGATTTTTCATTGCTTAATGCTGACATTGTTCAGAAAACTGATCTGAGCGGCGAAGCAGTAACAGACAAAGAAGGAAATCCTGTTTACGCTCAGAACAGACGTACTTGTATGGATTATTCTGTTTCAGCTGGTGCATCATTTACAGAAGAACAGAAAAAGTTGATGCTTACATCTCTGGCTATGCCGGAATGGGAAGTTAAGTTGAACTCTTCTGCACAGAATGTTCAGAGCCTTAACCTTTCACAGGTTATTGCTGCTCCTGTAAAGAATGATAAAAAGGACATCACAGTTCCTTTCAAAGATAAAGTTGTAATGGGTGTACGCATTGTATTCCCGGTTACAGCTAACAATGCAAATGCAAAAATTGTACCTCCGTTTGAAATCCCTGCTTATGAACCATATTCAGAAGCAGATGATAACGGTGCTCGTGGTGAACCACAGGCTGCTCCGGAAGATGAAAGCGGTACAGGCGAGTACAGAAATATTGACAACACATTGTTTGAAGGTGGATACGGTGTTCTTAAGAATGTAGGAACAATCAAATCTATCGCTGTTACAACTCAGGGTATGAATTATCCGCACGGATTGTATGTATGGCTCAAAGATACAGATGGTATCGAACGCCGCTACTTCATGGGTTATCTCGGCTTTGACGGCTGGAGAACATTACAGTGGAACAATCCAAACTACATTACAGAATTCCGCAATCGCGAAGTTCGTCTCGTTCCAATCTATCCACGTGGACTTCCATTTGTTAAGTTCGCTGGCTTCCAGATTACACGCGACGGTGCTCATGTTGGTGGTGACTTCGTAGGTTACTTCAAAGACGTAAAGATTATTTACGACAAAGCACTTCTTTCTGCAGAACGTGATATCCGCGATGAAGATTTGTGGGGAATCATTGGAAAGAAAGAAGCTCTTAAACAGGCTCAGGAAATGCAGAACTTCGGTACACGTCAGGTTGACCGCTATATTGAAAAGGTTAACATGGCAGCTGAATCACCATTCCAGAAAGAATCTTTCATGGAAGACGGTTCTTCACAGCAGTAATGCATGACTGATCTATAAATAATCATATAAATGCCCGGAACGAATTGTTCCGGGTTTTTTTATGCCCGTAAAGGTTTTATATAAACTGCTTGGATTTTGGTCTTAAAATAGACCATCCTTTGTATTATTTTTCTTTTTTATTGTCGTCTTGAAAATTTAATGATAAATTTAAAGTTATGAGTATTGAATTGCAGCAGGAAAAAAAATTATTTCTTCCAGAGCGTAATAAAATTAAAGAGGTTTATGACAGCTATTCTTCTTTGTTGAATGAAATATTAAAGAATGTTGAATCTGATCTAAAACAAAAGCTAAATTTACGCTCAAAGCCTAATTATAAATCCCGTGTAAAAAGTTTTCCAAGCTATTATCGTAAGATTCTAAGGGTTAAAAAGCCAGAAGAACTTGCTACCTCAGAATCTTTGATTTGTATTACCGATATAATAGGAATTAGGATTATCTGTCCTTTTCTTGAAGATTTGTCGGTTGTAGAAGCGCAGGTAAAGGAATTATATAACGTTCTTGAAATTGAGCATAAGGGTAATCCTAATAATTTTAAGGAATTTGGATATGAATCAGTTCATATTTTAATAAAAATCCCAGATTCTTGCTTACCGCAGGATAATCTTATGGATATTCCATCTGATCTTGTTTGTGAGTTACAGGTTAGAACAATACTGCAGGATGCCTGGGCTGAAGTAGAACATGAATTGATTTATAAAAGTGAGTTTTCGCCATTTGATATGCCGCTGCGAAGAAAATTAGCGTCTATGAATGCTTCTTTAAGTCTTGCTGATATAATCTTTCAGGAAATCCGGGATTATCAGAACAAGCTTCAGGTTGAAATGGATGAAAGACGGCAGACATTCTATTTGAAGGCTGATAATCTTACGAGCGAAGTTTCTGATTCTGATGTTTCTGAGAACACAAATATTCAGCGTGTTTCTCCGTTTGTTCGTGGAACTATTGATGATTTAATTCTTGAAGCATTGCATGAGCATAATGCAGGTCATTTTGAAAAAGCCATCGAAATCTATACTACTGTTCTTTCTTCTAAGCCACAGCCGCCGGCACCTGTTTTAACGGTTATGCATAAGCATCGTGGAATGGCTTATTTTGCTAAAAATGATTTTGATTTGGCACTTGATGATTTTAGGGCAAGTTATGAAAATGATCCTAATAATTTCAGGGCATTGTATTATGAAGGTATTGTTTACTCAATAAAAGGGGACTATAAAAAAGCAATTGAAGTGTTTACTGAATCTCTGAAGATTAATGAATATCAGTCACATACTTTGTATCGCAGGGCTCTTTCTTATTACAATCTGGGGCAGTATGAAAAAGCTCTTTCTGATTTGAATGATTCTATGAAGCTTGGTCTTGATAATGAAGAAACGAAAAACCTTCATGCCAAACTGATTGAAAAATTTGATATGATTGTGTAGAGGACGGTGCTGATTAAAAAAATAAAAAAAATTGCAAAAATTTGCATTTTGGGTGTTGACTCTTTTTTGTGAAGAGTATATATTCTGTAAACGTCACGACGCGAACGAAAGTTCGACAGTGAATGGGCTACTAGCTCAGTAGGTAGAGCAACGCCCTTTTAAGGCGTGGGTCTCGTGTTCGAATCACGAGTAGCTCATAAGTTAAGGTTTTACTTTAACTTGAACGTCTCCCTCGTCTAGTGGTTAGGACATCGGGTTTTCATCCCGACAACATGGGTTCAATTCCCGTGGGAGATGCTAGATATAAAAGAGTTGAAACTTCGCTTTCAACTCTTTTTTTTATGCCTGTATATATCCTTCGTATTATATCGATTTTTTTCTTTTCTTTTTTCTGAGAGTTTGAATTTATTTTTTCAAAACATTATAGTAATTGCATGTTAATTGCAAATTATCATACTCATACCGATTTATGTCATCATGCAGACGGCACGGCGCTTGATTATGCAAAAACTGCACAAAAGGACGGCTGCCTTGAACTTGGTTTTTCAGATCACTGTCCTTATCCTCATGATGCAAAAGATAACTGGCATTATTGCCGTATGGATTTAACAGAAGTTCCTCTTTACAAAAAATATGTAGAAGAGGCAGGAAATGCAGTTGATTTTCCTGTTTATTTTGGTTTTGAATGTGAGTGGGATTCTGATTACAAATCATGGTATGAAGATAAACTTAAGGGAGAATTGGGCGCTGAATACCTTGTTTTGGGTTCTCACTGGGTTACGGAAGGTAATGAACACATATATATAAAAAATGTGGATTCAGATGCACTTTTAAACAAATATATTGATCAGACAATTGAAGGGGCTAGAAGCGGTTTGTATTCATTCCTTGCACATCCTGATTTGTTTATGGCCGGGCGTGGTGATTGGGATAGTCAGGCTGAAGAATGTTCAAAAGCCCTTCTTTATGCGGCAAAAGAATTAAATCTTCCTCTGGAAATTAATGGATATGGAATTATAAAAGCTCCGGTTGTAACAGCTAAAGAAACAAGATTTCAGTATCCTGTAAAAGAATTCTGGCAGCTTGCAAAAGAAATTGGTAATACGGTTATCTGTAATTCTGATTCTCATAGCCCGAAATATGTAATTGAAAACAATGTAAAGGCTCGAAAGTTTGCAGAAGAGCTTGGAATTACAGTTATGGATAAAATCAATCTTTGAAATTCTTTGAATAGAAATTCAAAGATTGCTTGACTATTATTGCGATTTTAGGGATTATAAAAACACCTATGGAAAAAAAGTTCCTTACCAGACAGTATCTTGAAACTTTATCATCAGCTGACCTTATGGCTTTGGCTGATGATTATGATATTGATGTTCCTGCTGATTTGAACAGACGCTTTGTTATAGGCGAACTTCTTGAAATTGCAGAAGAATTGAATTCTGCAAAAGATAATGAAATGATTATTTCTTCAGAATCGGTTACAGAAGATTCTGTTGAATTGCCAAAAAGTTATAATGAAACTTTTATGGATGTTGTTTTAAGAAATCCTGCATGGGCTTTTGTTTATTGGGATATCAGTATGGAAAATCTTTTAAAATTAAAAAAGACAAGTTCACTTTCTGTAATGCTGCATGTTTCTTTTTTTGAAGATAAAGAAGAAATGAAATCTGATGATTCATTTGATATCCAGGTTGCTCTTGAAGACAGACAGCAGTATATTCTTATTCCTTTTGGTAAAAAATATATGCGTGTTGATTTGATTTATTCTTCAGACAATCACCGCGTTAATGTTCTTGCGTCAACAAGGAAAATTGAGCTGATACACGGTTGCAAAGCCTTGTTTGAATGCGCGCCAGGAAAAGAATTGAAGTTTTCTCCGGTTATGGAACTTTCTGGAATGAATGATTTGCTTCGCATTCATTATGAACGACATAGACAGTCATTTATGGAGTAGGGTAAAAACATGCCTAAAAAGAATTTAGCTTTAATACTTAATGCACATCAGGTTTATTTCCCTCTTGATGATAATCCTTGTAATGAAGGAATTGTTGATTTTTTCAGGACAATTTCCGGTACATATATTCCTCTTTTAAACATGTTTGAGTCCCTGGAAAAAGATGAAATTTCATATAAAATTTCCATGGTTTTTTCTTCTTCATTATGTACGATGCTTGCAGATCCTGTTATGCAGGAAAAATATATTGAATGGCTTGACCGCCGAATTGCTTTTGGTCAGACAGAAGTAAAACGTTGTGCAGATAAACCGGAACTTTTGAAAACAGCAAAATTCTTTTTGGATAAATCCAAGCGCGATAAAATTGATTTTACAGAAAAATATGAGCAGAATCTTTTAAAATATTTTGCCATGTATGCAAATAAAGGCTATGTTGAACTTCTTGCAACTACAGCAACTTCTTTGTTTTTGCCTTATTTTGCTGATTTAACGGAAGCTGTAAATGCCCAGATTGAAACCGGTTTGTATGCCCATAAATATTTTTTCGGGCAGTCCGCCAGTGGTTTCTGGCTTCCTTATCTGGCTTATTCAAACGGACTTGAAAGAAATTTACGCTCGTATGGAATTCAGTATACAATTCTGGATTCTCAAAGTATTTTGTTTTCTGAAACAGAACCTGAAAAAGGTTTGTTTGGTCCTGCAAGATTTTATAATTCCCTTGCAGTTTTTGGCAGGGATTCGGAAAATCAGATAAAAGGCGAAGATTCTTTTATACATGATTCTGTTTACTGTGACTGTCTTAAGGATGCAGGTTTTGAACTTTCTTCAGAAGATTTAAAGGCCTTCCTTGAGCCTGGTGCAAGCCGTCAGGCAACAGGCTACTGTTACTGGAATAACGGTTCAAATAACAAATCTAAAGAAAGCACAGAAGGTTTTTATAATCCTGAAGCTGCTTATTCGCAGGCAGTGGCTGATGCAAAAAAGTTTTTGAATAAAAAACTTGTACGTTTGGAAAAGGCTTCTAAAATTATTACAGACTCAGATGTTTCTCTTGTATGTACATATGATGCAGCGGACATTGGAACAAAATGGGCAGAAGGTGTTTCCTGGCTTGAAGCTGTAATCCGCTCATGTGCAGAAATGGAAATCTGTGTTACAAGCCCTCAGGAACTGCTTGTTTCTGGTGTAAAATTACAGAAAATTGTTCCATACACAAGTGCTGCGTTTGGGGACGGTTACGGAGAAAACTTCCTTGACAGTTCCAATAGCTGGATGATGCTTCATATCAGAAAAGCAACAGAACGCATGATGGATCTTGCAGAACGATTCCCTGATGATACAGGGCTTAAAGCTCGGCTTTTAAATCTTGGCTCAAGGGAACTGTTTATAGCCCAGTCCAGTGAATGGGCAAGAATGATTCAGGAAGAAAATAATGCAGATTATGCAAAAGCAATTTTTAAAAAATGCGTGGTTTCTTTTACTATGGTATTTGATTCTCTTGGGTCAAATACGGTAAGTACTGAATGGCTTACAAATCTAGAAAGAAAGCATTCGATTTTTCCGTGGATTAACTATAGAATTTTCAGCAAGAAAAAGTAAATCATATCAGCAGTTATTGCTTAGTCGAGTGACTGGATATCAAGAATATACTGATACAGGTTCAGTGATGTTTGAATGGTTTCTATTCCTTCTTTTGCAGGATCGAAACCTTTATCTAGTTCAAGAGCTTTTTGCCAGCATTCACTTGCTTTTTGAAGTTCACCTTTTGCGTAATATTCAAGGCCTTCTTTATAATAATTATCTACGGCATCTCTAAGCAGGGCTCGTCCTCTGTCGCCTAAATTTATTTTTGCATTAAGGCTTATGTGGTTTACAGGATTGAGAGAACTTGTAAGGTCAAAAGTATAGTTTACATTCATTTTAACCTTTCCAAGTATGAATTCGCTTCCTGTGCTGATTCTTGGATTAGCCCCCTGTAATAAAAATCCTGCGAGAAGAGAAAAATAATCTGTGAATTGTATTATTGTTCCTGTTCCTATTGACCATTTTTCAGAAAGAGCCGGGTTTTTAAGGTTTACAGGCTGCTTTATGTCAAATGTAAATGTGAGCGGTTGAATTGGTTTATATGAAATGCCTGCGGCAATTTTTGTAGGCAGAGGATCATCGGACTTTAGGGAACCTGAGCCAAAGCCTGTAAGTGCTGTTCCTACGTTCAGCAGGCTTAAGCCAAAGCGGAAATTCGGCTCGCGCGATGAATAGTGTTTTGCGATGTTGAATCGTAAAATCATTCCAAAATCCAGCATAAATGCCGCCGCAGACTGGGCAAGTCCGGAACCGGAAATTATTTCATCTGTGTCGTTATCTGTATAATCTGGAATACTTCGCCAGGCGGCTTTTACATTGGCGCCTGCGGCAAGACCTTTAAAATTGTATCCGTTAAAAAAATTGTATGATGCATTTAATGTTGCTG
>JAEEGK010031480.1_pt1 | contig 10454 bp, 9 predicted proteins | sample 8958771 | NCBI WGS metagenome assembly JAEEGK01 (sample SAMN16246547, study PRJNA631951) | gut metagenome | biome: gut microbiome; feature: rumen; material: SC-attached | host: Bos | place: Iran: Karaj | collected 2018-10 | reverse complement strand
TATAGGAACATTTCCTATAATTTTAGGCGCTTTAGAAAAAACACCTCTCTCTAATATAGAAAGGAATTCAGCCATTATTGGCATCAGCCTTATAGCAGTAGGCTCTTTCCTATGCTACCGCGGTCACCATCTCGCAAAGAATTGCGGCGACAAGTATAATGCAAAAATAAAGCTCGGTCCCACGGAGAATGGAATCGGGCTTACCTTAAACTTTTAATGACCGGGCGTCAAAGGCTGAATTATTCGCCTTTGACGTCTGTCTTTATCTGAAGCTCGTCGAGCTGGATCTGGTCGATCTCTGAAGGGGAATCGATCATTACGTCGCGTCCCTGGTTGTTCTTAGGGAAGGCGATGTAGTCACGGATAGAATCGCTGCCGCCGAAGAGGGCGCATACGCGGTCGAAACCGAAGGCAAGGCCACCGTGAGGCGGAGCGCCGAACTTGAAGGCGTTGATGATGAAGCCGAACTTGTATTCTGCCTCCTCGGCGCCGATTCCGAGCACCTCGAACATTCTCTTCTGTACGTCCGCATTGTGGATACGGATAGAACCGCCACCGAGCTCGGTACCGTTGAGCACGAAGTCATAAGCATTGGCGCAAACCTTCTCGAGGTCCTCTTTCTTGTCGCTGTAGAAGAGAGCCTCATGCTCAGGCTTCGGAGCGGTGAAAGGATGGTGCATTGCGTAGAAGCGCTGTGTCTCGTCGTCCCACTCGAGAAGAGGGAAGTCCACTATCCAAAGAGGAGCAAAGACCTTCGGATCCCTGTAGCCGAGACGGTTGCCCATCTCGATACGGAGCACGCCGAGCATGGTCTGCACCTTGCGCTTGTTGTCGCCGCTCATCACGAGGATGAGGTCGCCGGCCTTGGCTTCTGCTGCCTCTGCGATCTTTGCGAGATCTTCTGGGGCGTAGAATTTATCGATAGACGACTTGAACGAGCCGTCGGCATTTACCCTTATATAGATAAGCCCCTTGGCACCGACCTGAGGACGCTTTACCCATTCGGTAAGCTCGTCGATCTGCTTGCGGGTATATTCGGCAGCTCCCGGAACGGAGATGGCTCCGATGTAGGATGCACCGTCGAGCACGCTGAAGCCCTTGCCCTTGGCGGCATCGGTGATCTCATGGATGGTCATGCCGAAACGGACGTCCGGCTTGTCGGAACCGTAATTGTCCATCGCGTCGTACCAGCTCATGCGAGGAAGCGGATTAGGGATCTCGACGTCGAGCACATTCTTGAACAGGGTTCTCATCATGCCCTCGAAGGTGTTGAGGACGTCCTCCTGCTCTACGAAAGACATCTCGCAGTCGATCTGGGTGAACTCAGGCTGACGGTCGGCACGGAGGTCCTCGTCACGGAAGCAGCGGACGATCTGGAAGTAGCGGTCGTAGCCGGCAACCATGAGAAGCTGCTTGAAGGTCTGAGGAGACTGCGGAAGCGCGTAGAACTGGCCCGGATTCATTCTTGAAGGAACGACGAAGTCGCGGGCTCCCTCAGGGGTCGATTTGATGAGATATGGGGTCTCGATCTCCATGAAATTCTGGGCATCGAGATAGTTTCTTACTTCGTGGGCGATTCTGTGACGGAGAGTCAGGGCCTTTTTGAGCGGATTCCTGCGCAGGTCAAGATAACGGTACTTCGCGCGTATATCTTCACCGCCGTCGCTCTCGTCCTCGATTGTGAACGGAGGGGTTACCGATTTGTTGAGTATCTCGATTGATGATACCTTTATCTCGATGTCTCCGGTCTCCATCTTGGAGTTCTTGCTCTGGCGCTCGAGGACTTCACCTTTTGCCTGGATCACATACTCGCGACCGAGTGAGGTGGCGGTCTCTACGAGTTCTGCCGGGGCATCTGCCTCGATTACAAGCTGAGTGATTCCATAGCGGTCACGGAGGTCAATGAAGGTCATTCCTCCGAGTTTTCTGGACTTTTGCACCCATCCGGCGAGTGTAACGTTCTGTCCGACGTTCTCAATGCGGAGTTCTCCGCAAGTGTGCGATCTATACATATATTTATATCCTATTTTATTCTGAAACTGCAAAATTAACAATTTTCGTGTAATTTTTTTAAATATCGCTTGCGATATAAAATATTATTTATACCTTTGTGTCGTAAACGATATAAAACACATTATTATGAAAAACGAAACATCAATCAAGATTCTTCAGTATTACGCAACTAATCTTGCTGCCCAGTCTAACGCGCACAAGGTTCAGGGTAAAGTATTCGCCGCCCAGGGCTTCTCCGCTCTCGGCTCAAAGTATGCGGAGCATGCGACAGAGGAGATGGGCAATGTTGACAAGTTCATCGACAGGATCATCGATCTCGGCGGTGAGGCAAAGGTAGAGGCATCTCCGGAATTCCCTGTCTTCAAAGATGTCCTTGATTTTCTCAAGGCTGACCTCCAGATCTCCAAGACAGGTATCGAAGAGCTCAGAAAGCATATCGATTCCGTCCAGCAGGACTACACAACCTTCGACATGCTTAAGGAATACCTCAAAGATGAAGAGGAAGATATGTATTGGACAGAGCAGCAGCTCGAACTGATCGACAAGATAGGTCTTCAGAACTGGCTCATAAAACAAATTTAAAAAAATGGAAAGAATATATGATTTCAAAGCGCTGGACAACAAGGGCAAGGAGGTTGATTTCGCCGCATTCGAGGGGAAAGTCCTTCTGATTGTCAACACGGCCAGCAAGTGCGGGTTTACTCCGCAGTACAAAGGGCTTGAGGCTCTTTACAAGAAATATAAGGACGACGGTCTTGTCGTCATAGGCTTCCCCTGCGACCAGTTCGCCCACCAGGAGCCCGGAGACGATGCGGAGATCGCCCAGTTCTGCGAAATTAATTTCGGGGTGACATTTCCTCTGATGAAGAAGATCAATGTCAACGGAAAAGAAACCCATCCGATCTTCAGGTATCTCAAGTCGAAGACCCGCGGTCTTCTCGGAGGTACGATCAAGTGGAACTTCACAAAATTCCTGATTTCGCGCGACGGTACGAAAATTGAGCGTTTTGCTCCGACGACCGAACCGGAATCTTTCGAGAACAGAATAAGAGATTTTTTAGGTAAAGATGTATAATCAGTTAAGGCTAGACAAACAGCTGTGCTTCCGTTTCTACACGGTATCGAGGCTGATGACGCAGACTTATCATCCGATGCTCGAAGAGCTGGGGATAACCTATCCCCAGTATCTTGTGCTTATGGTCCTGTGGGAGAAGGATGCCCAACCGGTCAACGATATCGCCAAACGGCTATTCCTGAATACCAATACGGTCACTCCCCTTCTCAAGAGGATGGAGGAGGAAGGTATCATCTCCCGCAGGAAGGACAAGGCCGACGAGCGCAAGGTTATCGTAAGCCTTACGGCCAAGGGAAGAGAGATGGAGGAGACGGCCAAGGGGATTCCGGCAAGGATGCAGAAAGCCTGCATCGACGGGACAGTCAGCGAAGAGGAAATGGAGCAGCTATATCCAATACTTGACACATTAATCAATAAACTGAAATAATAATGAAAAAAATGTCACTCGCATTTGCAGTATGCCTTGCTCTCATTGCCGGAGCATCATCCTGCAAGAACGGATCCGAAAAATCCGCTGCAACTAATGAAGGAGGTTATATGATCGAACAGACAAAACCGGATGCTGACAATGCCGCAAGAGCTCAGCAGTTCCTGAAGAAATGCGGCACATATTATCTTGCCACCGAAGAGAACGGCCAGCCAAGAGTGCGTCCTTTCGGAACAGCAGAGATCTTCGAAGGAAAACTCTACATCCAGACAGGAAAGGTAAAGAACGTCTATAAGCAGCTGGTTGCGAACCCACGCGCCGAGATCTGCGGATTTACAGGCGGCGAGTGGATCCGTATCCAGTGCGAGCTTATCCCGGACGAGAGGATCGAGGCCAAGAGGGACATGCTTGACAAGAATCCTTCGCTGAGGGGTATGTATAAAGAAGACGATGATAATACCATCGTCCTCTATATGCGTAACGCTACGGCTACTATAAGTTCATTTACTTCAGAACCGAAGGTCTTCCAGTTCTAGAAGAAGAGATTACCAGATGTTGAAGTTTCCGGCATGGCCCATGTTTGCATAGCCTGTCGGAACTTCTCCGTCTGCACTATAGAACACTTCGTAGCGGCCCTGTGTTCCAGTAATATCTATATCGATTGCGGTATCGCCTGCTTCTGCGATATCGTAGAATTCCTCCATTGTATCAAGATTGATAATAAATACCAGCACGCTCGAAGAAGACGGTACTACATCGACGTAAACTACTGGAGTAACGCCGTCATTGTAGAAATCGATCAAAGACTGGGAGCCTGGAACCTGCGGGACGCGTGAATAATGATCATTAATATCCCTAAAAGGAGGCGGGTCCTCAATATTGGAGAATGCCGGAAGAACTAGGCAAGATAAAAATAAAGATAATAATACCCTTTTCATAATCACTGTTTAATTTATATATACCTGTAACAAATATATTACATTTAAAAAAAGAAAAAAACAGGTCGTTAGGAGAGCGAACAAAGCCAACCCGACAGAACCTCAAAAAATTATTGATATCCAACAAGTTACATCCCAGAAGAAAAGCAGAGACCGTTAGGATTTTTATAACTTGTTGAATATCAATAAATAAAGCCAGTGTCAAAGTTGTTAATGTTTAAGAAACGATAGGTAGTAACGGGTCGCCGAGTTCCAAAACTTATTCTATTTTATGCGAAGACACTGGAAAGTTCTTCATAACAGATCAAAACATAACTAAATACCTTTCTATATATTCCCAATGGCGTCCGTTTTTCAAACATATCCATTATCTATTTCCTAATGCAAAGTTACAGATATCCTGACCTAAACTGCAATTTTCCCCATCCGAAAGGCTAACGATAAAACCGAACGGAAAACGCAATAGAAAGCGCCTGGAAGCGTTTTTTTAATTTCCCGTTAGAACAGAAATCTAACGGGAGAGATTTATTAGTGATATAAACGCTTGAATATTAAAAACTTACGCGCAAAGAGAAAGGCCTTTGCGCGTTAGCTGATTTATATCTTATTGATTATCAAATGCTTATAACCTACGAAAGCATCCTCAAATAGAATTCCTTGTACTGTGAAGAAGACTTAAGGATATTATTCTTGATCCTGTTCTTTTTCATATAGACCGCCGACTGGGACGGCATGCCGAATATCACAAGAAGAGTAGTAGAGTCGAATCCGACGAACATATAACTGATGAAACGGTAGTCCTCCTCGCTATAGTGAGGGAAGTCCTCCCTGAAATGCTTCATTATATTGTCGAGATTCTTGTCTATCATCCTCTCGAACCTCTGCTGTCCGACCTGGTCTCCACTGATATCCTTGATAAGACGCTGGACCTTCTCATAGACATGCTGCTGAGGCTCCTTGAACTCCGAAGCGCGGAAATAAGTCTCGCTAAGTTCTCCGAGATAGCGGAATTTCTCTTTGTACATATGGGAATACTCCATTCTAAGGTCAGAAAGGGATTTATCCCTGTCGCTTACTATACTCTCGAGAGAAGAAACGGTCTTCTCTGTTCCGGAGAGCTTATCTCTCAGACGAGCAGTCTCTTCCAACAGTTCGTCGAAATGCTTTTTCTCGATGAGTCTGGCCTCCTCGGACTCCTGAAGCTTGGATCGGGAAATCTCGGCGAATTCGGCATAATCATTCTTCTCTTTCTGCAGTTTTTTCCTCTGTCTTCTGAAGAACAGCAAGAACACCCATAGCAACAGAAGACTCGCCAGTGCCATATACATCATTCTGGCGCGCTGCTTTATGATTATATTCTCAGCCAGAGTCTTCTGAGTCACAAAGAAGTCGCGTTGCGCCTTTACAGCCGAGTTCTGTAGTCGTTTATCAATGTCTTCATTCTGATAAGCAACGGATTCTTTCAGAAAATGTAAAGATTCTTTGTAATTTCCTCTTGACTCTTCTATATTAGAACGGACACTATTGTAGTGTCCCTTATAGGATTGATTTTCAGAAATAATATTCGCCGCTTTAAGCAGAATTTCATCAGACTCTTTATGGCGTCCGCACTTATCCAACGTATAAGCATATGAGCACAAACTGCTAAACTGAATATCGGCTCCTAAAGAAATCAACTCTGAATAAAACTCATTTGCAAGAGCATAATCATGGTCGGGAGCATAAGTGTAATACCACGCACGTGACTCATAAATCCCCTCACGTATTGACGTTGGAAGGTTTTCTCCCTCAACAGAACAGAATACTGAATCAGCTTTGGACCATTCCTTCTGATTCATATAAATGGTCACCAAAGGAATAGCAGCATTAAAATTAAATACTGACAGATTGCCTTTCTCGTAATATTCTTTGGCTTTCTTTAAATATACTATAGCTTCATTCTGATTGTATGTATTTATGAAACACCTTGAAATATCCTCGCATAATAATCCGCAGTACTTATAATCCTTACACTTATCAACATACTGATAACCTTCCATATAGGAAAGTATTGCTTCATCGTAATGGGCATTATAAAAGGATATCCTTCCTTTATAGAAAAAGGCCTTAAGCCTGGTATCCGGATCCCCATGCTTACTATAGTACCTGACAGCGGGCTCTATCAGGGAATCCTCCTTTGGATCTATGTAATTCTTATCCAGCGCCATCGTTTTCAACAGCGAAAACAGAGCCTTCTCCTTCCTCCCGGAGAGCCTCGTCCTGTCTATACTGTCAAGGACAGCAAGAGCGCTGTCAGGACGCTCCTGGATATAAGACTCTATATCCTCAAGGTGCGCAAGCATCCTGCTTCTTCCACATGAAAAAAGCACGAACGGAACTACAATAGATAACAGAAACAGGTGGACCTTCATCAGCAACCGCAGATATCTGTCGCAAATTTATAAAAAATCCGCAATACACAATCCGCCCTAGAAACTGAGTTTCCACCGTATCGACGGAAGAATCGGAAGAATACTTATCTGCTTCCAGGTTCCATCCTCATTGAAGTACATATATGGGTTATGCCGGTTAAGCACATTATACACCGAGAGAGAAATATCATGGGAAACCTTCCGACCCTTGATACAGAATGCATAACCGGCATCCAGACGGAAATAAGCCGGAGTCCGGAAACCGTTCAACGTCGTCATCTGAGTTCTGTTGAATATATTGTTGAACAGCATTCTGGCATGCTCCATCTTATCATATTCATATCCAAAACTGATTTTCTCGCCTCCATACTGGCCGAAGGCGACAGTCATAAGATTACCAGAATAATAGCTCAGGTCGGCGATTACATGTTGGGTAACCTTGCGGCCACTTCTCGTAGTCCTGTCAAGTAAAGTATAATCAGCCTGTATATTCAGGATATGAGGTCTGTCGAACTTGAACGGGAAAGTCTTCCCGTCATTGATATGGGTGAAAGTCCTGTCGGTATGGGACCATGTATAAGCTAGGTTTGCAGTAAGCCTGTCGGCATTAAGAAGCACGGAAGTCTCGAGACCATAAGAACGCCCCCGCCCCAGATCCGTATCCCGTTCCCAGGTCTTCGCGGAATTGCGCAACAGATTGACAGAGGAAACATAGCTGACCAGATTACTCATCTGCTTGAAATATGCTCCCACATTGAAATTGACCTCCATCGTGCCCAGATACTTCAGCGCTGGAACATCGAAACGGGAAAAGGCTCCGGCATACAACTGATTGGAAGTTTCCTCAGGGAACCGGCTGTTGATCGGGACTGAAAGATTCAGGGCCCATCCGGTCGGAAGGCCTTCCAGCATATGGAAATACTGATTCATTCTGTCAAACGAGAACTCCAAGCCGACCCGGTCAGTGAGATTGACGTCAGCCAGGACATGGGCGTCGGTATTGCTTCTGGAATCGTCGCCGCTACGGATGGCGGTCTGACGCAAGCCTAGGTTCAGATCCACCGCCTTCCCGAAGGAAGCGTGGGCATCGACGAAAGCAGATACCGAGTAGCTGTCGAGTATACGCTTGAACTCAGCCCCGCCACTGAGATCGACCTTGTCCCTGACTTTTCCGGAGAAAAGAAGTTTGCCGCAGACTTCGTACATATGGCCATCGACGAAGATAGAGGATTTTTCACCATCTTTATTTACGCTGAATTCGCCCTCGCGGCTGTCAGAGCCTGTCGCATAGACAGACGTCTCCATCTTAGTGGCCTCACCAATCATAGTCTCGAACTCAAGTTTGCCCATCCATGTTTCCCAGCCGTTCTCGGCTCCGAACTGCGGTCCGTTAGTTATAAGCTTGTCCTTCGCATAGAAGAACGAGGCCCTGAGACAGTTTCTGTCGCTGAACCGGTAGGAAGCATGGCCATTGTAATCATATACAATGCCGCCCACTTCGATTCCGTCGAGATCCAGTTTGCTGCCATATTTGTCTATTGCCAGGCCTGCGAAGGTCGGCATGAATGAGTAACGGCCGCCGAGCCGTAGGGAGAAACGGCCCGGGATCTCCACATAGACGCCCTCGATATAAGGAGAAACTGTCAGAGCCGCACGGAAACGGTCGACAGGGGCTGCATGGCCGGTGGCACGGATAAGGCCGGAAGTAAAGTTGCCGGACGATGCCTTGAAACCGCCGGTGTAGATCTGCGATGAGCCGACCATCTCGGCCTGGAGCGAAGACATGATCCCGAAGGCGTGGGTCGCATTATATAGCGGGACTCCGTCGAGCTCGAGCCGGCAGGTGCTGCTGTTGCCGCCGCGGACGTAAAGCCCAAGGGAGCCTTCCATTCCGGCAGAGACCCCGGGAAGGGTTGCCATCTGGCGGAGTATGTCAGGCTCGCCGGTCACAGAGATGACACTGGCAGCCTTTTCGACGTTGAAGGAGTATATGTTTCCACGGCTTACCATCTTGGCAGTCTTTGCCGTAACGACGGAGCTGTCGATCTGCTGCGTGGTGGCAGTCGTATCGGCCGACTGGCCGGAAGCCAGGGTTGGAGTCAGCGCCAGGAACAGGCTTATGAAGCCTTTAAATTGTAATCTTTCGCGTAACATAGGCTCCAAATATTCCTGTTCCATTTTTGATATTGCTGTAGACCACGTTTTCTTCGAGGAAGTCAGTGAAGTCTTCTCCCGTGTAGGCTTTGATCTTCTGGTAGGCACTTTTCCGGTAGAGGTCATAGTCGTCCGACATCGTCATGAAGACGATTTCAGCGCCTCGGTATATTGAAGATCCTTCCAGCAGGAATGTCAGGTTCTTCTCGAGGGTGACAGGACTTATGCGTACATAATCGTCGCATACAGTAAACCTGGATTTGTAGCCTTCCGGATAGAGAGAGCCGTGGATTTTCTCCAGTCTATTAAATTCGTCCCTATAGGGGTGATCCGAACCTATTAAACGCGATTTATCTATTGAAATCCAGCAGGCGGACGAGGTGCCGGCTTCATGTATAAAAGTCTGCAGGTACTTATCGATATCCTCCGGATTGCTTGCCATCCTGATAGGGGCCGGCTCCGGAACAGTAGTTTCTGCGGTTATCTTCTTTTCCCCCGGGACCTGGATTTCGAGCCGGTAGGTTACTCCCGGTTCCGGCTTGAGGTCAATTACCCATCGGGAAAAGGCGATTTTCTTCAGATGCCCCAGTTCTTTTCCATCGGCGAACATTACGACGTCAGCATCGGGGACTCTTTCGAAGAGGATTTCTCCGAAGTCTCCGTTGTATTTTATGTCGACCGACTGGGTCTCGGCGTCTGCATTGAGAATGCAGTTGACGGTAACTGTCTTTTCGAAGGCCTTGTCGAGATTGACTTCCTCAACACATGCGGACACCACCAGCGCCGATATGATTATAAGCAGTTTTCTTTTCATTCCGTAAGTTTAACATGGACAGTGTCGGAGAGGGTCTTGCCGTTACTGAGGGTCATTTCAACCGTGAGGTCAGTCTCTACCGGCAGCTCCGGCGGAAGTTCGGAAAATGATAGATCGAATAAAGGCAGTATCATCGGTTTATAGGCAAGATAGTCCGTAAGCGGCATTCCTTTCTCTATCTGTCCGATGAGCTCTTTATCATATGTAAATATGAAATGGTTGTTCCTTAGAGGTAATTCGCAGAAAACAAGTTTGTCTGATATATCGGAATTATTCCCGCGGCCGAACAGAGGAGCAGAAGATCTGAGAGTCATTTTCTCGATATAGTCGCTGCGATACTCATATAAATCATTGATATCCTGAGGGTCAGATTCTTCAAAACTAGCAATATATAATCTTTTAGCCTTATCCCGCTGCATTTCAAACCAGTGGACAATCTGTTCTTCGATTATTTTGTCCCCTTGTTTATTGAACTCTTTTTTGCACGCATTCTCCATCATGTAGTCAGGCTGTAAAAACTGTTCGTCGCATAACGTGAACACCTCAAACCTGACTTCTTCAGCCTTTACAGGTGTTCCGGTGACAACAGAGTAAATGTCTGTATGGTCTATTACTGCGCCAA
>JAEEGK010031479.1_pt1 | contig 10454 bp, 5 predicted proteins | sample 8958771 | NCBI WGS metagenome assembly JAEEGK01 (sample SAMN16246547, study PRJNA631951) | gut metagenome | biome: gut microbiome; feature: rumen; material: SC-attached | host: Bos | place: Iran: Karaj | collected 2018-10 | reverse complement strand
AAATTAGAATTAAAAGATAAAAAAAATTTTACTTTACATGATACAAAAAAAATTTTATTATATATTACAGGAAAAAAATTTAAAAAAGATGTAATATTATCTGAATTAAAAAGTTTAAATAATTTTAATAATGATTTTAAAAATTGTATATCTAAAGATAATATAAGATTTTTATATAATAAATATTTAAAGATGAATACATATAAAGATTTATCATCTGCATTTAATGAATTTTTAACAGAAAATAATAATGATAAAAAGGAAATAAATATAGAAATGTTTATAAATAGAATTAAAGATATAATGCCAAATTTATCTGATGAATTATTATCTCAAATTTTTATATATTTATCTGAAAATAAAGAAACTATTAATTTAAATATTATTGAAAAAAAAATAAATCATTATTTATTAGAAAATAATTAATATTTTATTATCATAATAAAATTTAATATTAAAATGAAATATATTTAAAATAATATTTAAATTAAATTATTTTTTATTAAACTAATTTAAAAAATTTTTATAAATTGTTTTAAAATTCATTTAAATAATTAGTGAATTTTTATAAATGGAAGAAGAGAAAATAAAAAAATTAAAAGAACTTTTTATTTATTATTGTCAATTTGGTGAGAGATTAAATACAGGAATAATGAAATCTCATAGTTATATTAAATTATATAAAGAAAGTGGAATTATGGATAATAAATTAAATAATACTAGATTAGAATTGATATATAAAACAGAAAATAAATATAATACGTTAAATTTTCAACAATTTTTAAATACAATAGTCAAAATAGCTCAATTTAAATATCCAAATTATTCTAATCCTAAACAACTTAAATTTAATGTGGATAATATAATAAATGATTATTTATTTGTTTTATATGAAAAAATATTTGTTAATAATTTATCAGAAAAAAATATTAAAAATTTAAATGATAAGAATTTATATGATTCAATAATCACTCCAAAATTTTTCCATGAGATTTTTTATTGCAATTTTACACAAAAAGTAATAAAACATATTTGTTTATTATTTTATAAAATATACAAAAAATATTTCGAACATGAAATTTCAATTTCTGAAAATTATGAATACATTAAAAAAAATTCCGATAAAAATTTTTTAGAATTTATTAATGATTTTGAACTTGCTCCAGGAATTATTTCAAAATCTTTAGCTTATCAAGTTTATCAATCCGAAATAAATGAAAATGGAAGTGAAGTTGATATATCAAAAAATATTGATTATTATTATTCTATATGTAAAAAATTGAATTTAGAAAAACTTAAAAAATCTGAAATAAAAAATTCAAATATTTTGGGAATTCATTTTACATTTTTTAAATTTTTGAGAAGTTTAATAAAAATGAGCCAATTATCTTTTATAAAAACTCTTCCAATTCAAATATTAAAAAAAACATCAAATTATGAAAAAATAATTTTATTTTTTCAACAAATCGAACAAAGTGAAGGATTAAAAAATTTTCAATTAAAAACACATTCAACAAAATCATATGAAGATTCTTTAATAATTGATACAGAATTATTAAAACAAATAAAAGAAGATATTAATTATTTAACTGAAGAAGAAAGAGAACAAATAAATTCAAAAAAATTACAAGAACAAATTAGACAAAATTTAAAAAATAGAATTTTAGATAAAGTTTCATCATTTGAACCTGAATTAACAAAATATATAAATGATATTTATGGAAATGATTTAGCTGATTTATTTAAAAGTTATTGTAATCAAGGTGATCCTTTTAATTATAATTATATGAAATCAAAACAATTTTTAAAATTTTTAATTGATTCTAATTTAATTATTGAAAATAAAAAGAAAAATTTAGGATTTGAAATAACTGAAGTTGATACATTATTTATAAAATTAAATTTATTACAACAGAGAATTAATAAATTAAATAATTTTGAAACGAAAAAAAATTTTTCTACTTCAATTGATAATATTGATAAATTATTTTTAAAAAAAATAAATAAAAATATGATTACATCAAATAATTCAAAAGCTTATATTGATTATAATATTTTTTTAATTTTTATTGAAATTATTTGTTATATTTTATTTCCTGATTTAAATATAAAAAACGGAGTTAATAAATTAATTAATGAATTTATTTTAAATAACAAAACAGAAAATTTGAATAAAATTAAAGAAATTGAAAAAAAAATAGAATTTTTAAAAAATATTCAAAATAATGAAGAAGTTGTTAAAGCTTTAGAAATAACTTATAATGTAATTACACCATTATATAATTATTATACAAAAGATACAAATGGTTTATTAAGTAAAGAAAATTTTTTAAATTTTTGTAAAGATTATGAAATATTTCCTTATTTAATTAGTAAACCAAAATTATCTAGTTTTTTTGAAGAAATTTCTTTGTATTCTTCATATGAATCTAAAAATAATAATATATTAATTGAACAATCTCTTTTTATTGATTTGTTAACTTTAATGGCTTTTGAAGTATCATGTTTAAATGATGAATTAAATTATGTTGAAAAAATAATTAATTTTCTTCTTTTATTAAAAAGTAATAATGGGAATAATAATATAATTAAAAAATTAGGGAGTAATAAAAATTTATTAAATAATAATTTTGTTGATGAATTTATTAATGAATTTCCAAAATATTTTGAAACTGAATCTGAAATAGTTGAAAATTTTGAAAATATTATGAATATAAAATTTGATGAAAATAATTTATAAATATAAAATATTAAATTAAAATAGTATTTAAATATGTAAATATTATCAAAGTATAATAAATATATATAATAATAAATTGAAATTAAATAATTTTTTTAATTCAAAAAATAATAAAAAAATTTATAAATAATTAATTTAAAAAAAAATAATTATCTATTATTAAAATATTAATAATAAATCATTAAAATAATATAAAATATAAAAAATTTTAAACTAATATTTATAAAAGTCTATTTTTAATTTATGATTTTATTAAATTTTTCTCCATAAATTTCTTCTAATTTTTGACTATTATGTATTAAATATTCTACATCAATTTTTTTTAAATTTTGAAGCATATCTAATATTTCACTTAAATCACTAACTAAAATATCATCTTTTTTTATTAATAATATAGCTAAAGATAAGTAATATATTTTTTTAAATTTATTATCTTCACTAAAAACATAATCCCATAATCTTAAAATATCTATCATTAAAAATTCTTGTGAAAAAAAAAGAATAAACCATCTATAAGAAAACATAGAAAATTCAATATTATATTTTTCTAAATGATTATAAATACTAAAATCCATTAATTTTAATAATTTACTTAATATTTTTGCTTTTCCTTTAATTCCAGAATCATTTTCATCTTCTTCTCTAATAAAAACTTTTTTTATTTTATCCATTAAAAAATAAAATGACCAAAAAGTATCTGCTTCAATTTCTTTATAATCAAAAATATCATATATTTTATCATAACAAAAAGTATAATAAATTGGAGCTAAAATTTCATTCATTCCTTGAACATATGAAACATCTGGAGAAAATTTACAATAAATAAATAAAATTCTACTTAAAACATCAGCATGAGTTTCTTCAATATTAATTTTATAAGTTGAATTAATATCAATATTTGTACAATTTCTTCTATTTTCTATAATATTTTTTATTTCTTTTTGAGAATAAATTTTTTTATCATCCAAAGGTTGAAAAAAGAAACTCATTGTTGTATGTGTTCTATTAACATCTTTATTTATTTCTTCTAATAATACTTTATTTGTAGTTTTTTCTAATTCTTGAATTTCTTCTTGACTTTTATTTTCAAAAGATTTTAATTCATTTTTTAATAAATTATGAAATTGAGCTTTATAATAATCATATAATTTTCTTTTTTCTATGAATGTTTTTGTCCATTCTTCAGAATCTAATGGCAAATAACCTAAATTTATTTTCCAAACTAAAGAACGTAAAATTGGTAAATCTTCAGGTAAACCATTTTCACATAATTTTTTTAGCTTTTCTTTATCTTGAGATATTATACATTCTAAAAACGAACCTGATAATGTAGTTGTGTGTTGGTTATTACAATTTAAAGTCTTTTCAATTATGGTTTGTAATATTTTTTTCTTAAGAAGATCGTTTTCCATTATTTAAAATTAATTAGATTAAAAGAAAATAATTATTTCTTTAATAAATTTTTTATAAAAATTTAATATTATAATTTTTTTTATATTTTTAATAAAAAATTATTAAAATTATTTAATAAATTTAAAATTAAATTATTAAAAATTTAAATTAAATTAATTTAATTATCTTTAATATAAATTAAATTTTTCTAAACAACAAAAATTTTTATTAATTCTTTAAAATATAATTCATATTTAAAAAATTAAATATTTTAAAATAAATAATTTATTTATGGAATTACATTATTGTGATGTTAAAATATGTCCCAAACATAATAGAAAATTTGAGGCAATATGTATAACATGTGAATGTCCAATATGTGCATCTTGTGCAATGTTTGATGTAAATATTCAATATTAAATAATAATAATAATAAAGTCGATTTATTTATATATAAAGATAAATTAAATAACAGTAAAATTGAAATAATTAAAAAAATTCAAGATTCTTTTAATTCATTAATAACAGTTATTAGGGAAAGAAAAGCAAAAATAATAGATATTTTATTATATAAATTTAAAATAGAAGAAAAGAAATTAAATAATCAAATTATTCTATGGGAAAATAATAAAAATATTGTTGAAAAAATATTAGATTATGCATTAAAAGATAGTGATAAAGATATTTTAATTCATAGTAAATTCATAATAGATAATTTAAAAAAATTAAATGAAGATATTCGAAAATATAATAAAATTAATATATATAATATAGTAGATGATAAATTAGTTTTAAATAATATAAAAAATAATTTAAATAAACCTATTAAAATTAATTATGAAGAAATTATTCAATATTTAAAGGAATATATAAAAATTTTAAAACCAAATAAAATTCCAATTAATTATGAATTAAACATAAATACTAATATAAAAAATGAATAAAATTTATAATTTTTAGAAAATAAAAGAATAATTTAAATAAATTATTTAAATTTATTAAACATTTAATTAAAATTGTTTTAGAAAATATTTTAAAACAATTTAAATTTTATATAGTGAAAATTAATATTATTATTAATTATTATTATTATCATAATTTATATCATTATTATATATTTGAAGTTAATTAAATTTTAAATTATTTTTTTAATATTTTAAATAATATATTTAAATTTAAAAATTAATATATAAAGATTTTTTTTAATAACTTTAATATTTATATATTATAGAAATATTTTGATTTAAAATAAAATGAACACAACAACAACTGAATCAAAAAGTTTAGAATCTTTGAGTATTTTAAGTATATCAAATGATAAAGAAATTGATAAATTAACAAAATTACAAAATAAATTTAATAAATTAGATAATTTATATATTAATTTAGATAAAAGTAATTCAACTAATCATTCAACTCCAATAAAAGAAGAAAAAAAAATATTAAATAAAATTAATATTGAATATAAAAGTAATAATTCTAGTTTTGATGAAGATATTACAATAAGCGAAGAATTATTATCTGAAGAAAAAAGAGGTTGTTGTTTTAATTGTAATATATTTTAATTTTCTAATATTAAAGTAGTTTAAATTTAAAATATTAATTTTAATTTAAATTTATTGAATTTAATTAATTTAAATTATTTAAATTTTTCTATTATATTATTATTTTAAATAATTTAAAAATTTATAAAATATTTAGTTTTAATATTTAAATATTATTATTTTAATAGACTATTTTAAAATGAAAGAGGAGTTTGAAAAATATATTTCTGAGACCCAAAAAAATTTTCAAAATGATATTAATTATAAATTTACCCCAGAAGTTGAATCATATTTTTTAAAACATTTAGTAATTCATCCTGATTATTTTTGTAAAAAAAAAAATATAGAAATATTTGAAAATAATTTAACAAAAACTTATAAAAAACTTTCATCATTAGATCCAAATCAAAACCCAGATGAATATTATAGTTTATCATGTATTTTTGGAGCATTTATTGCAGATTATTTAGGTAGCTTTTGTGAATTTTCAAGTAAATCAGATAAAAATCATAAACGGATAAATGATGAAATGAATGTATTTGGTCTTCCAAAAGGAAATGTAACAGATGACTCAGAAATGGGAATGTCATTAGCATATGCAATATTAAGTACTTCAGATATCGAATTAGATGAAGATATATTATATTTTTTTTATGGTTTATGGTATTATTCTGGTCCATTTGATATGGGTTATACTACTAGAACAGCTTTAAGATATTTTGATATAAAAAATTCTGATATTAATAGTAAAGGAATTTTTAAAAAAGCTTTTGATATATTTAAAGTTAGTATAAGTGATTCTAAAGCAAATGGATTTTTAATGAGAATTAGTCCATTAATTGTTTATTTTTATTATAAATATAAAGAAGGTTATTTAAATAGTATTTTTAATGAAAAAAATGATATAAAATTGCTTGAATTATATGAAAAAATTAAAGAAGAAAGTAAAAAAGATTGTTATTGTACTCATCCTAATGAAGAAAATAATGTTATGAGTAGTATTTTTATAATTATGGGTTTATGTTCAATTTATAAAAGAAATGCCAAAGAAATAATAGACATTGTTTTAATTCTTGTTAATTTAGATGAGTTTAAAAATAAAAATAAAAAACAAAAAGAAGTTTCTGAAATGTTAATTAAAATAATCAATGATTTTAATAATTTTAATAATATAATTTTAGACAAAGAAACTTATTTTAACAATATTGATAGATTTCAAGTAGGATTTTATTTAAATGCATTTAAATTAACTTTATTTTATTTAGTTCATTGGGATAATATTTTTGTTAAAGAAGAAAAAAAGGATGAATTCACAAAATATAGAAAAATTATAAATGATATATGTGATTTTGGAGGAGATACTGATACAAATGCTGCTATTGTTGGGGCTATTATTGGTCCTTTGATTGGATATAAAAATTTTGGGGATGATTTTGACATTTTCATTACTTATATTAATGAAGGAAGAATTTTTTATACCAATTTTGTTATGTATTATTATGTTATGTTTTTAAAAAAAAAATTTAAAAATGAAGAAAGTGAAAAAAAATTAAAAGATAATAATGAAAATGATATAAAAAAAAAGAGTGATGAAATAAATGAAAAGGAAAATAAAGAAGTTACAAATGATAAAAATGAATTAAATAATAATGAAGAACAAAAAGAGAAAAATAATGAAGAACAAAAAGAATTAGAAAAAAAAGAAGAAGAAAAGAAAGAAGAACAAAAAGAATTAGAAAAAAAAGAAGAAGAAAAGAAAGAAGATGAGAAAAAAGAATTAGAAAAAAAAGAAGAAGAAAAGAAAGAAGATGAGAAAAAAGTATTAGATAAAAAAGAAGAAGAAAAGAAAGAAGATGTGAAAAAAGTTGATGATAAAATTGTAGCAAAAGAAGAAGAAAAAAATAAAGAAAAAAAAGAAGATGAGATTAAAACAGATGAAAATAATATGGTTAATGAAAATGAAAAAGATAAAATTGATTCCAATAATAATAAAATTAATGATGAAACAATTGTTTCTCTTGATACAACTAAAGCAACAATAAATGAAACCGAAAAAAAAGAAGAAACTTCAATTAAAAATAAAGATAATAATATCAATGAAGAAAATTTAATTAAAAGTGAAGAAGAAAAAAAATTAATTAAAGATAATAATAAAGAAATTAATGAAGAAAAGTCAATTAAAAATAAAGATAATAATACAAATGAAGAAACATCTAAAGCTAATGATGATAAAAAAATAAAAGAAGAAAATAAAAATTTAATTTTCGAAAAAGTAAATTCAAGTATTTTCTCAATTTATTTTAAATTACTAAATTTCGAATTAGAAAACGAATCAGATATTATTTAAATAATATCAAAAAATTTATTTTAATATTAAAAAAATTAACATTTAATATTATTATTATTATTTATTAAAACAGAATTTATTTTAAATAATTTAAAAAAAATAATAATAATTAAATTTAATAAATTAATTAAAAATAAAATTTATGTTATCATCAACATCAGAATCCACAAACACAATAGGTGTATATCATATTCTTGAAATGATAAACGAAGGTATTTTCGCAACGGTTTACAAAGGATATGACACAGTTCATTTAAGATATATCGCAATAAAAAAAATAAAAAAAACATCTTCTTCATTTTCAGATTCTCTTCATTCTGAATTTAATTTAATGAAAGAATTAAATTGCCCATTTTTAATAAAATTTTATGATTTCATTGAAGAATCAGATTATTTTTATATTATTGAAGAATTATGTGACGAAAACATTCAAAGTTTAATAAACAGACACGAAGAAGGTTTGGATGATAATACAATAAAACAAATTTTATTACAATTAAATGAGGTTTTTCATATTATGAAAAATTTAGATATTATTCATCGAGATTTAAAATTACAAAATATTTTAATTAAATATCATCCAAAATTTAAAGATTTATTTGTTATTAAATTATCAGATTTTGGAATTAATAGAGAATTTACTCAAAAAATAATAGGTGATCAACATTATTTGAGTCCAGAAATTTTGGATGCAGAAAGTAATGAAGAAAAATTAGTTTTTAAAAAAAGTGATTTATGGAGTTTAGGTGTTATTATATATTATATGAGATTTAAAAAAATGCCTATATCGAAATTTTATGCAGGAATTATACCTGAAAATAGTAATAATATATATTTTGATGATTTAGTTCATAAGTTATTAAAAATTGACCAAAATGAAAGAATTAGTTGGGAAGAATATTTTAATCATCCTTATTTTTTTTGTATGCTTAGTAAAGGAAAAGAATTTAAAGGAGATGTTATTGATAATAAAGATGAGATTAAAGAAGTTGTTAAAAATGTTATTATTGATGAAATTGATAATAATGAAAATAAAAAAGAAGAAGAAGAAAAAAATGTTAATGATGATAATAATAAAGAAATTGTTAAAAAAGAAGAAAATAAAAAAATTATTGAAAAAGAAATTAAAAAAGATGTTAAAAAAGAAGAAAAAAATAAAAAAATTGAAAAAAAAGATGAAAAAAATAAAAAAAATATAAAAAATGAAAAAATAGAAGATAAAAAATTTAATAAATCTAAAATAATTAAACCTCAATCTGTAAGAAGTGAAAAAAGACATCAAAGTGGTAAATTTTCTTCTTCAATTAATATTGAAAATAAAACCATTCAAAATAAAACAATTTCACCTTTTATAAATAATAAAACAACTTCAAGAAATTCAAATATAGAAAATAAAAAAGTAAATAGAACTTCAAATACAAATATTTTAAATAAAAATGACAATAATAATAATAATAAAAGTAATAATAGAAATACAACAGAAAAAAAAGCAAAAAAAGAAACAAAAGATTTAAATGAAAAAAACGAAACAAACGAAATAAAAGAATCTAAACCAATAAAAAAAACACGAACAAAAGAACATATAAAAACACCTTCTTTATCATTAGAAGAAAAAGCAGCAATTCAAGCAAAATATTCAAAAATTAAATACGAACCTTATTTTAATTCAATAAAAAATCCCATTGAATTAACATCAATTAAAAATTTAAATTCAGTTTCATATTCATTAGACAATCAATTTACAATTTTTACATCAAATAACATAAAAAAATATTTAATTTCATTTAAAGATGAAACTTCATTAGATATTTTTTGTTTAAATGATCTTTCATTAAAACTTTCTGTTTCAAATATTCACAAAGACACAATTTTATGTATTAAACATTTTACTAAAAAAAGAAAAGATTATGTTGCAACTTCTTCAAAAGACAATTCAATTAAAATATTTGAATTTACTGAAAAAGAAGAATTTAATTTAATTATGGAAATTAAAAATGTTTCTGACAATCAAATTAATAATAATATTTTTTCATTTTTAATTTTTACTTCTTTAAATGAAGATGATATTTTAATTTCAAGTTGTTATGATGATAATTGTTTAAAATTGTTTAAATTAGAAGATAAAAACGCGCTTGTTATTAATAATAATTTTTGTGTTGATAAAAAAGGTGTGCAATATATTGAAAAATATATTGATAATAAAAATAATAAAATTTTTATAATAACGAGCAATAATTATTTATTTAATCCGTGTGTTAAATCATATAATTTTGATGATGGAAGTGAATATCATGTTTATAATAATGTTTTTGCTGATAATGTTGAAATATATGAAATTAATAATATTTTAACTATTTTTTTTGCGAAATATGATAGTAATTTAATTTTTATGTATGATTTTCATGAAGGAAATTTACTTAATAAAATTGAA
>JAEEGK010031478.1_pt1 | contig 10454 bp, 1 predicted proteins | sample 8958771 | NCBI WGS metagenome assembly JAEEGK01 (sample SAMN16246547, study PRJNA631951) | gut metagenome | biome: gut microbiome; feature: rumen; material: SC-attached | host: Bos | place: Iran: Karaj | collected 2018-10 | reverse complement strand
GATTTTGTAATAAAAAAAATATATCTTAATTAAATAAAATTTTTAATTTCACAATCATTCAAAATATATTACTAACTATTTTAAAAATAATATTTAATTGCTAAAATTAATTTATTAACATATACAAATGAGCGATAGTGAAAATTCTACCGAGAAAAAACCTAAGAAAAAGGCATCAAAGTCTAAAAAAGAACCAAAAAGCTCTTCAAATGAAAGCAGTGAAGAAGAGCCAAGAGAAAAGACTATGAAAAAGTCGAAGAAAAAAGAAAAACAAAAAAACAAAAAAGAAAAGGAAGCAAAGGAAGAAAACAGTTCAAGTGAAGAAGAAAAACAAAGTCAATCTTCGGAAGATTCAAAAGATAGTAAAGAAAAAAATGAAAAATTTGATAATAGTAAATCTATAAAAACAAATAAACTCAGTAAAAAAAAAAATACCTCAAAGGTCGGCATAGATAAGGGACAAAAAAAAAAAAAATACATAATTGCCATGAAGGCTCAGAAAATGATGAAAAAAATGAAAATGAGTCTGTTTCCGTAAAAAAAAAAAAAAAAAAAATTGTGATACAGACGAAGACTTACCTGATAAGGGAAAAAAAATTTCTTCTGAAAATGAAAAATCTGGAGCTAGTCAGTCTGACTCGGAAGAACAGCAAAAATTAAAAACTAAGGAAAAATCCAAAAATAAAGAAAAGAGTAAGAAAAAAAAGAAGGATACTGAACAGGAAAAAGATGATGAAAATGGGTCAAGTCAGGAGAAAAAAAATTTTGAAAAAAAAAATAATTCTCCAGAAGATGATGATATTCAAGATAATAAAAATAAGAAAACTGCAAAAAGTAAAAATAATAAAAAATCTAAAAATGAAGAATCAAATAAAAGTTCTGAAGAAAATGAAAAAGAACAAGAAGAAAAAAAATCAGAAAAAAATAAAAAAAAAGATAGGAAGAAGAAACAAGAAAATAAGAAAGAAAAATCAAAACAAAAAAAAGATGAAGATGAAGGTGATGAATCAGAAAAACATAAAAAACATAAATCAAAAGATAAACCTAGAGAAGAAGAATATTCCATTGATGAAGATAATTCAGAAAAAGAAGAAAAAGAAAAAGTTAAAAAAAGCAAGGGTGAAAAAAATAAAGATAAACATAAAACTTCAGATAAAAGTTCAGATGAAGAAGACAATAAAGACAAAAATAATAATGAATATAACTCAGAACAAGAAGAAGAAGAAGAAAAAGATAAAAAAGGTAAAAGTAAAAAAAATAAAAATAAAGATAAGGAAAAAATATCAAATGAAAGCTCAGAAGAGGAAGAAGATCGAGATAAAGATAATTCAGATAAAGATAAAGATAAAGGTAAAAAAAGTAAAAATAAAAAAAATAAAGATAAGGATTCTGATGAGCAAAGTTCAGATGAAGAAGAAAAAGATAAAAAATCACCAAATAAAAAGAAACAAAAAGAAGAAAGATGTAAAAAAGATGACATTAAAAAGTCCAAAAGAAAAGAAAAAGATAAAAAAGAAGAAAGCTCAGATAAAGAAGAAAAATCAAAAAGTAAAAACAAAAGAGATAAAAATGAAGATAAAGCGGAAGATGATAAAATCGTTGATATTAAAGATAAACAAGACTCTGCAGTTTTAAAAAAATCAAATGGTCAATTTTGTGTAAAAGATGAAGATGAAGATAAAGAAAACAAAGAAAAAGAAAAACAAGATGAAAATACTGAAAATATAAATGATAATGACAATGATAATACAGAACAACAACAAATTGAAATAAAAAATAAAGATAATAATGAAGAATTAAAAGACGATAATGAACAAGATACAACAAATAATAAAGAACAACTTGATGAAAATGATCAATCAAAAGAAACAAAAGAAAAAGGAAATAAATCTTCAAAGAAGGATGAAAAGGTTAATAAGGAAAATGGCAAAGATAAAGAGAAAGACAAAAAATCAAAAGACAAAGCAAAAGATAAAAAAAAAGAAAAATATAAAAATAAAGAGAAAGAAAAAGATAAAAAGAGGAAAAAAAAGAAACACGATACTGATGACGATAATGAAGAAGATGAGGAAGAAAAAGAAAACCAAGAGGATGAAGACAATGATAATAGTGATAATAAAAATAAAAAGGATAAAAAGAATAAGAAAAAAGATAAAAAAGAAGAGAAAAAGGATAAAAAAAGTAAAAAATATAAAAAAAAATATGAAGATGAAGACGAAGAAAGCAATGAAAGTAATGATGATGATAATAAAGATAAAAAAAATAAGAAAAAAGCAAAAAAAAGTCAAAAACATGATAAAAAATATGAAGAAGAAAATGAAGATAGTAATGAAAGTGATGATGATAATAAAAAAGATAAAAAGGATAAAAAAGATAAAAAAAAAAGTAAATCTAAAAAAGGAAAAGGAAAAAAATCTGAATCAGAAGGAGAAGAAGAAGAAGAAAAAGAGGAAAAAAGTTCCAGTGATGAAAAACCAAAAAAATCAAAATCAAGAGGAAATAAAAAAAAACCTAAAAAAGAAAGCAGTTCTGAAAGTGATGATGATGATAAAGATAATAAGAAAATGAATAAAAAAAATAAAAAAGATAATAAAAAGAGTACTAAAAAAAAAGGAAAAGATATAGAAAAATCCGATTCTGAAAATGATGATTCTGAAGAAGAAGAAGAAGATGAAGATAAAGATAAAAGGAAAAAATATAAAAAAGATAAAAATAATAAAGGAAAAAAAACCATAAAAAAGTCTAAGAAAAAAACCAAAAAGGATAGTTCAGATGATGGAAATTCATCTTCAGATAAAAAGGAAAGTGATAAAGAAGAAGAAGACGAGGAAAATTCAGATAATTCAAATAAGAATAGGAATAAAAAGGATAAAAAAAAGAAGAAACCCAATAAAAAAAATTATTCAAAAAATGAAAGAAAAAATCTTTTTTCTCAAAAAAATAGAGATAAAGATAGCAACACATCATCTCCTGATTCTCGAAGATCAAAATCAAGTATAACCCATGAAGAAAAACAAAGACAAAATAAAAAAAAAGAAAAAGAAAAAAAATCATCTGGTTCAGAACAAGAAGAAGAAGAAATTATTAAAGATCTCAAAAAAAGTCAAGAAATGCTTGAAAATAAGAATTCTTCTTATGAATCTAAACCTGAAAGTGATGATAATAACGATGACAATGATGATAAAAAATTAGAAAATAAAGAAAGAGAAGAAGCAAATGTAACAAGACATACTAAAATAGTTAAAGGAATTAAAACAAGTTTTGATAAATTAATCCCGAAAAATCAAAGTAAAAAATTTTTGATGGATGAAAAAATTAATGGCAAAGATAGTCAAAAATCTATTCAGGATATAATTGATAATTTTTTAAAAACAGAGTCTATAATAAAAAAATATATATCTGAATTTCAATCTGATGAAAAAAAGAAAAAATTTTTTAAAAAACAAGGATTTATTTTAACAAATAAATCAATGGAAAGAATGGCCTTATTAATTCATTATATCTTAAATGGAATACCAGTTTTATTTGAAGGAAATACTGGTACTTCTAAAACAAGAACCACTTTAACAGCATGTAATTATATTAAAAAATTTATACAAAAAGAAGGTGATAAAGAAAGAGAATTAATAAGATATAATTTAAGTGCCGAAACAAAAATAGATGATATTATCGCAAAATATGTAAGTGATCAAGATTCATTTATAGGTTTAACAGTTCAAAATGGTCCTTTTGTAGATGCTTATGTTAATGGTAAAATAATATTATTTGATGAAATAAATTTAGCTCCAGCTAATGTACTTCAATGTATACAACAATCTTTAGATAATGGTTTTTTAAGTGTAGAGACAAATGGTAAATGCCTTTTAAAATTTAATAAACATCCAAATTTTGCCTTAGTCGCAACACAAAATCCTAATAAGGGAGCTTTTGCTGGAAAAAGACAAGAATTAGGCCCTGAATTTTTATCAAGATTCCAAAAAATATATTTCCCTGATATTACAAAAGAAGAAATGCAAAAAATTGCTTTAGGTATAGCAAAAAATGTTGAATATTTAAAACATGATGATAAAAATGAAAATAATAAAAAACAATTAATTGAAGATATTGTTAATTTACATTTTGATTGGGCTGAAGAAACTGATTCAAAGGAGGATATACAATGTTTTACTATAAGAGAAATAGAATCAGTTATAGAATGTTTATCTAATAATGAAGATCCTTATAATGTAATAATGACTATTTATGGAGGTCGATTTAGACAAAATAAAAAAGATAAATTGAAATTAAAATTAAAATCAGAACAATATCAAACTTTAAAAGTATTAACAGAAAATAATGAACCTTTACCAGATAATTTTCCAAAATGTTTTATTAATGATGCTTTAATTCAAACAGTAAAAAGTGTTTTATTAGCTTTAAGAAATAAAAGAAATGTTATTATAGTAGGAAATGATGAAAGTGGATTAACACAAGTGGCTGAATGGTGTTCATTATATTTTAATAAAGAAATAAAATCAAAAAAAATTGATGAATCATTTATATGTTTCTGTACTAAAAATTTAGAATGTACCGATCTCATAGGAACACAAAAAATATCAGATTCTTCTGGAGAAGATAATGAATTAATAAAATTTGAACCAAGATTTTTATATAACGCTATACAAGAAGGTAATTGTGTCGTTTTAGATTCCATTAATGAAGCACCTTCAAGAGTCATTGAAAGATTAAATGGATTATTAGATAAAAAAAATTCTAAAAAAGAAGAAAAATTCGAAGTACCAGAAAATACTACTAATCCTGAAATAAATATTAATAGAGATTTTAGAATTATTTGTACTTCAAATTTTGAAAAAATTAATCAAATATCACCAGCTTTTGTTAATAGATTTGAAGTAATAGTTTTAGAAGATCAACTTAAAGGCTTAGGAGATTCGAAAATTAAAAAATTTGTTGAATTATTATGTAATAAATATCAAAAAGAATGTCATGATAATTATAAAAAAAGAAGAGAAAAAATTAAAAAAAATAAAAATAAAAAAAAAGTAAAAAATGATGATCCTTTTGCTAAAATGGGAAATAAAGAAAATAATAATAAAGCGAAAGTAAAAATTGATAAAACAATTGATATTTCTCCTGAATTAATGGATTTAATTTTGAAAAAAATAAGAATTTTATCTAAAGGAAAAAATCCTAATGAATCACTTGATGATACATCAGCAAGTTCTGTGAGTGATAAAGAGATTGATGAAAATTCAAAAAAATATTTAACAATGTCATCTATTAATAAATTTATTAGAACAGTAATCATATTAATAAACAAATTTAAATCCCAAACAAATATATCTTCAGAATCAATAATTAATTTTTCATTTGAATTATTATTCGAAGAGCATTTATCAAACAAAAATGAATCAATACAAAAATATTTAATAGAAGAATTAATCGAATCAAGTAAACAAGTGAGAGATTTAGGAGAAGAACAATATTATTTCGAAAAATCAGAAAGTTTAAAAAGATTTATGGTTCAAATGTATGCATGTTCTTTAGTTAATCAATATTTATGTATTATAGGTCCTCCTGGTATAGGTAAAACCATAGGAGCAAGAGCATTTTCTTTTATAAGGGAAATTATTTTCGGAATTACATATGATTCTCCTTTTTATATGCATACTTTTAATCAATTCACTAGAGCAAGTGATTATTATGGTATATCATCTTTAAAAGATGAAAAATTAATTTTTAGAGATGGAACTTTAACAAAATCTATTAGACAAGGAAATGTATTTATTGGTGATGAATTCAATATTTCCTCTGAAGATTGTATGAAAGCTATAACTCCTGTTTTAGAATTAAAATTTAATGAAGATATTTTAATACCTGGAATAGAGAATAAAATAACAATTGATCCTGATTTCTTTTTTATTATATGTCAAAATACTAAAAATACTTTTGGTAGAAAAGATTTACCTGAAAAAATTAAAGTTAAAATAAAAGTAATTAATTATCCTGATAGAATCAAAGAAGAAATTGAAAGTATATGTGAAAGTATATGTAATAATTTATTTAAAGGAAGAGCACAAAAAAAATTGACAGAAAAAGAAGCAAGATTATGTGGTGATTTTATGATGGCATTAAATGAAAAAGAAGTTTTAACTCCATGGTCTTTAAGAGATATCTCAAAATTGTTTCAAAGAATAAATAAACAATCTATTAATCCAAAATATTACGATGGATTAAATGTTCAAGAAAATATTTTATTTTATATTTTATCTTCGACTAATGATTCTTTAGTAAGTGAAAGATTACCTGTTGTAGTTGGGTTAATTTCTGATACTTTTAAATTAAATTCAGGTCAAAGTTCTGCTTTGGCTGAATTATATAATGCACCTTGTTTTTTAAAAAATAGAAATAATAAAATTTATATTGAAAAAGGAAAAATAAGTATATTTTATTGTAATTATAAAAAAGAAATATTTGAAAAATTACATGGATTACCAAGTATTTTAAATGCTTTATTTAAAATATTAATAGCTAGTGATGATGAACCTATTTTAATCTCTGGGCCAAGTTCATTCAAAACATATTTAGCAAAATTATTATTCCATAATGGAAAATGTGATGTAATTTCATTAAATTCAGAATCAACAATATCTCAACTTATAGGTTCAGCAACTTTATTAACTACAGAAAAATCTAAAAATTATTATTTAATGCAAATTTATGAAATTTTACAAGCAAATAATATCGAAAATTTATTAAAAGATTTAGAAAATTTTGATAAAAATAAAGAAAAAATTAAAAAAATTATTGATAATATGACCAAAAATAAAAAAATAGATAAAAATTATACATTTTATTATGCTTTAGAACATTTCAAAGAAAAATTATTTAGAGATGATAAAAAGAAAAAAAGTTTATTTGATATGATAATAGAATTTAAACCTGGTATTTTTATTTCAGCAAGAATTAAAGGATGCAATTTAATACTAAAAAATATAACTTATGTTAAAACAGAAAATTTAGAAAGATTAAATGAAGCTTTAACAGGTAATAAAAAAATAACATTAAATGAAGATACTCAAAATTCATTTACACCTGAAAATAATAAAGAAATTAGTTTTAGTAATGATTTCAGAGTAGTAGGTACATGCAATGAAGGAGAAGAAACATCACTTTCTGATGCGTTTTTATCAAGATTTACTTTAATTTATGTTGATAAATATTTGGAAGAAGAAGAATTAAAAGTTTTAAAAGATACTGCTAAAGATATAAAAGATATTGAATTTTTGAATAAATTATTAGATAAATATTATATTAAATTCCCTGATTCAAATAGAATGAATTTATCACAAAAAATAAATTGTTTTAATATAACAAAGGAAATTGATAAAATAAGGACAAACTATTCTCATAATGAAAATTTAAAATTCGTCGCTTATTATTTATTAAAAGGTTTGAATGAAAAAAGAGAGGAAAAAATAAAAGAAATTAATAATATTTTTGATATAAATAAATATTATGATGATAAAATTGAGAGATCACCTATCGAAATAGTCAAAAATTTAAAAGAATCATTTGTCAAATCAAAATTAAATGATTTAATAATGAATATTAATCCTCAAATAAAGAAAGAAAAAAAGGCTAAAAAAGAAGATAATGAAGAAGAACGAGAAAATAATGATGATGAAGGAAAAAAAGAAAAATCAAGTTTAGTCTTTACTCATAAAATAAAGGAAATTATTGATGCAATTCATTTTGGTTTATCTTCAAAAACTCCATTAATTTTAGAAGGTGATTATGGACAGGGAAAAATATCAGCAATTGAATATTATGCAAAAATGGCAAAATTAGAGTTGGTTCAAGTTCATATTTCTAAGTCAACCAAAGTTGATGATTTATTAAGTAAGACTACATTTAAAAAGAATGAAAAAGGTAATTTTAGTTTAGTAAATTCAAAAACACCTTTATGTCATGCAATAGAATGTGTTGATAATTTCCCAAATAAATTAGTAGTTCTAGAAGGAATTAATAATGCTACTCCTGCAGTATTAGAAATATTAAATTCAATATATGGTAAAAAAGGTACAAATATTTTATTACCAAATGGTTCCAAAATAGTTAAAGGAAATATGAACTTAATATCTATTTTTAATCCTTCAGATGATTTCACTAGAGAAAAGTTGCCAGGAAATTTATTAAATAATTCTTTATATTATATTGTTGAAGACCCATCAAAGAATGATATTAAGAAAATAATTTTATATCTTTTTAAAGAAGCCGATTTAGATAACAAAGAACAAGAGGATTTTTCTAAAAACTTTTTAGAAGCTCAAAAAATAGCTAAAGAAGGTGTTGGAGAATTCCCTATAACTTTACATGAAGTAAGGAAATATATAGCTTTCCGAAAAGCTATTCCCAAATTAGATAAAACTATTTTTATGACTTTTATTTTCAATTATCACTTCAGTCAAAAAGAAAACATTTATAAAGCTCAAAAAGAACTTAAATTAGATACATTTTTATTTAATCCGATAATTAACTATAATGGAGATAAAAAATATTTAACCTTTAAATCTGCAAAAAAAGGCAAAAGTAATCAAATAAAAATAGAAATTAAAAATCCAGATAAAATCGTAACTAAAAAACTTATTAATAAATTTAATTCGATGACTTTGACAGAAAAATTATGTTTTCTTTTCTTAATATGTTGTGTTATTGCTAAGAAAACTCCTATTATTCAAGGTATGACAGCTTCTGGAAAATCTTTCATAATTAAATTACTTGCAGAAGTTTTAGGGCAAGATTTAAGTATTTATCAATTAAATTCAAACTCTGGTATTTCATTATTTACTGGACAATCTATTATGAAAGAAGAATTTGATAAAACAGAAAAAGAAAAATTAAAAAATGTATTAAACTTATTAAATATAAAAAATAAAAAAATTAAAGATATTAATTCAAAAGATTTTTCAGAATTCCAAAGAAAAATTGATAAAAAATTAAAATCTGGAAAATTGAGTGAAAAAGAGAAAAAACAATATGAAGATGCAAAAGATACTTTAACTATTTTAAAATCACCTTTAAATAGATTTATGCATCAAGATTCTGAATTAATCGCAGGCATAAAAACAGGAAAATGGATAGCTTTAGATGGTATTGAAATGGCAACAACACAAATTTCTGAAAAATTAAGTCCATTATGTGGTGAAGTTCCAACTTTAAATGTGTTTGAATCAGGCCTTGAAGATTTAAATTTCGATTCATCAAATATTAATCCTAACTTCAGATTATTTATTATTTATAATCCATCTTCTCAAAATGCTAAGAAAATAGAACAATCATTATTTAATAAATGTATTAAATTTACTTTACCATCAATTGATTCTTCTCCAAGAGATGCAACCACTATGTTGTATGAAAGTATCGTGAATAATTCAAAAGATAAAGATATCACATTATGGTCTAATTTATGTGCCCGTATAGCAAAATATCATATCGAAGAAACAAAAAAAAGTAAAGAAAATACTGATTTAGTAGCAGGAAATGTACCTTTTACTTCAAGGAATTTATGTTTTATTTCGAATGATTTTCATCGTTCTTTTGAAAATAATGAAAATATTACTATAGAATCATGGCTTCAAAGTATTTTTGATAATTATTATTGGAGATCATTTATTAGCTATTCAGAAACAAAGAAAAAACAATTCATGAAAAATACTTTAGAAATCATTAAGAAAATACCAGATCAACAATACAAAGTGGATCAAGAAAGGGATTTTACTGAAGAATTTAAAGAAATTATTGAAATTTTAATTAATATTCAAAATAATGCTGTAAGAAATATTGAATATAGAGAATTTGAATTTAAAAGTTTCCTAAAATATTGCCTTAAAGTTCCGATTAATAAAGAAAAATTACAATCTATTTATAATAATTTAGATGATACTATTCTTTTATTAGATAATAATTTTAATATGGATGAAATACTCAAAAATAAATTTTACCAAATTAATTTCATTAAAAATAATTATGAAAATATTTTGAAAAATTTTAAAAATGTAAGTGGATTTGAGGATAAATTAGAATTAACTAATGATCAATTGTTAAAAAATGATGATATTAAAAATTATTTATTAAGGATGAGATTTTTAAGTTTAATATTAAATAATAATCTTAAAGATGAAGATGAAGATGAAGGTGAAGATAAAAATAAAGAAAAGGAAAAAATTAAAGCCGAAAATAGAATATATGAAGAAAGTAAAATAATTTATGAAGAAAATCTTAATTATGAATTATTTACTCCTTATACAAATGAACTTTGTAAAATATTATCAAATTTAATAAAACACAGTAATAAAATATATTTTGAAGAATTAGTTTTATTTTTATTCCAATATCCAGAAAGTTTTAAAATAATACATTATTATTATCCTTATAATAATAATGAATTAAAA
>JAEEGK010031473.1_pt1 | contig 10454 bp, 6 predicted proteins | sample 8958771 | NCBI WGS metagenome assembly JAEEGK01 (sample SAMN16246547, study PRJNA631951) | gut metagenome | biome: gut microbiome; feature: rumen; material: SC-attached | host: Bos | place: Iran: Karaj | collected 2018-10 | reverse complement strand
TGTAGGTTTGCACAAGAAGGCGGAACGCTTCTTCGCGTCCGCCTTCCCGGTACATTTTGAGAATCTCCTGGTCTGTCATCAGAATGACAGCGCCGCCTGGACGATGTGCGCGGCGTCGAGTCCGTAGGCTGCCATCAGTTCGGCGGGCTTGCCGCTCTGGCCGAACTGGTCGTCGATGGCCACGAAGCGCATGGGGGTAGGGCACGCTGTCGCGAGCAACCCTGCAATAACCTCGCCAAGACCGCCGGCAATCAGATGCTCCTCGGCCACGACGACCTTGCCGGTCTTGCGCGCCGAGGCAAGGACCGCTTCCTTGTCGAGCGGCTTGATGGTGGCGATGTCGAGCAGATCGACGCTCACGCCCTGGGCCTCCAGCTGCTTCGCTGCCTGGATGGCTTCCCAGACGAGATGGCCGGTGGCAATCACTGTCACGTCGGCACCGTCGTTGAGTTTGATGGCCTTGCCGATCTCGAAAGGCTGGTCCGCCGGGGTAAAGTTAGGCACACCGGGACGGCCGAAGCGCAGATAGACGGGTCCGTCCCAGGCCGCTGCCGCAAGCGTCGCGGCTTTCGTCTGGTTGTAGTCGCACGGGTTGATGACCACCATGCCGGGCAGCATCCGCATCAGGCCGATGTCTTCCAGGGTCTGGTGTGTGGCGCCGTCCTCACCCAACGTGATGCCGGCGTGGGAAGCGGCGATCTTCACATTGGTCCTGGAATAGCAGATGGACTGGCGAATCTGGTCGAGCACGCGCGCCGTGGCGAAATTGGCGAAGGTGCCGATGAACGGGATATAGCCCGACAAGGCCATGCCGGCCGCCATGCCTACCATGTTGGCTTCGGCGATGCCAACGTCGAAAAAGCGGTCGGGGTGCTCCGCGGCAAACTGGTCCATCTTGAGCGAGCCTTTGAGGTCGGCAGTAAGCGCCAGGACTTTCGGGTTGCTGTTTCCGAGCTCGGCCAGGCCTGCGCCAAATCCCGAACGGGTGTCTTTCTTACCACTGTCTATATATTCTTTCATAAGGCAAAGTCTCCCATCGTTTCTTCCAGTTGTTTCATGGCTTCGGCGCATTGTTCCACCGAAGGATTCTTGCCGTGCCATTTGCAGGTACCGGCCATGAAGTCCACGCCGTGTCCCATCTCGGTGTGCCAGAGAATCATCACAGGTGTACCGAGCCGGCTGCGGGAATGGGCTTCCTTGAAAACGCGTGCAATCTCTGCAAAATCGTGGCCGTCGCCTTCCAGGACCGACCATCCGAAAGCTTCCCATTTAGTACGCAGGTTGCCCAGACCGGCGACATCTTCGGTCGTGCCGTCGATCTGCTGGTGGTTCCAGTCGGTCATCGCGATGAGGTTGTCCACTTTGTAGTGGGCTGCAGCCATTGCGGCCTCCCAGACCTGGCCTTCTTCACTTTCCCCGTCGCCCAGCAGGACATACACGGTATGCGGGTCTGCGTTCATCCGTTTGGCGATAGCCGCACCGATTGCCACCGAGAGACCCTGTCCCAGCGAACCGGCCGCCTGGTTCACGCCCGGCAGGCCCTTGTCGACGGAAGGATGGCCCTGGAGCCGGGAGCCGAAACGGCGGAAAGTAGCTAGCTCGGAAACCGGGAAGTAGCCCCGGCGCGCCAGAAGGCTGTAGAGTACGGGAGAGATGTGGCCTGCCGAGAGGAAGAACTGGTCGAGTCCTTCACCGCTGCGGCGCCAATTCTCCGGCGTCACATTCATTTCTTTGAAAAACAGGTATGTAAGGACATCCGTAGCACTCATCGACCCGCCCGGATGACCCGAAGCGGCCGCCGTGACCATACGCACGATATCCCTCCGCACCTGCGAAGCGATCTGTTCAAGTGAATATTCCATAATAAAGAGAGATGTTTCGGTATCCAGCTAACAAAGATACGAAACTTTTTTCAGAGTGCGTAGTAGAAGCCCAAGTAACGCTTTTCGTGTAACGCCCTACTCCTTTTTGAGTGCGACGGCCGGATCGGTCTGGGCGGCTTTCAAGGTCTGCCAGAGGACCGAGGCGAAGGCGATGGCAACGGCGATGATCCCGGCCAGGATGAATATCCAGGCGTAGTTCTCGAGGCGGACGGTGAATTGCCGGAGGTATTGGCCGGCGGCCCAGACGGCGAGAGGGATGCCGATGGCACAGGCGACGGCCACCATGACCATATAGTCGCGCACACCGTGGCGGAGTTCCGTTTCGACAGTTCCGCCGAAGACTTTCCGGACGGCAATGGAAGACGCCCGTTCTCCGGCGTAATAGGTGCTCATGGCCACGAGCCCGAGGAGCGAGATGATGACAGCAAGCAGCATAAAGACCTCCAGCAGGCGCATATTGTTGCGGACCGGCCGCAGGCCTTCGCGGAGGCTGTCTTCCACGAACACGAAATCCGAATAATAGACTTGCGTCGTCTGTTTCCAGCTCTCCAGCGTTTCCTGGATGTCACGCCGGGCTTCCGCCGGATCGCCGGAGATTTCCATCAGGTATCCCGACAGTTCTTCCGCGGGCCTGACCGCCACGATCACGGGATCGACGGCGCCCATATTGTCGGCTTCCACGGGGAAATCCGCGATGATGCCGGCCACGTGGTCGCAGTCGCCGCCCGTACGCTGGGAGAGCATATCGATGGACAGGTCATCGTCCGTAAGTCCGGTCGCGGCGAAGGCTGTCTCGCCGAACCAGACGCCGCCGGTCAGCGGCGTATGATAGTCTTTCTGCACTTCGAATCCCAGCATCCGGAAAGCCGCGGAATCGACCCGATAATAGCGATACAGGATGTCGCGGCCATCGCGGGCCGTGGAATACTGCCCCTGCGAACTGCTGAGCGGGACTGCGTTGGCGTGTCCCATTTGCCGGACGCACGGCAGGGCGGCCAGCGACGACTCGAGGGCATCCGTCCCGGACTGCGCCAAAGCCCGCACCAGAACCATGTTCTGGATATTCGCGTGCAGCGGGCGGTGGAGCGAGGTGCGGTACTGCGCCTCCATAATCAGCGCCATCGCGATCAGGAACACGGCCAGGGCATTCTGCAGCACGATGAAGATCTTGCTGAAGGTCATTTTCGTAGAGCGGCGGAAGGAGCCGCGCACGATATCGACGGGCTTGTAGCGCCCGGCCAACAGGGCCGGGAGCAGGCCGGCAAGGGTACCTACCACCCCGATCAGCAGCGCATAGACCAGCAGATAGCCCGGGGTCAGATGCACGCGGATGGGCACGTCAGGATTGTTCAGCAGGCTGTTGATGGCTGGCGCAAAGGCATAGGCCAGTAGCAGGCCGAGGGCGAAGCACACCGCGGTAAACAGAATGGATTCGGCGATGTATTTCCCGATGACGGCACGCTTCTCCGCGCCGAGCAGCCGCCGCATCGCCATCTCCCGGGCCCGCTTGCCCGTGAGGGCGAAGGAAAGATTGATGTAATTGAAGATGGCCGAAAAGAGCAGCAGCAGGCCGACGATGGCCAGCAGCCGCAGGGTATCCGTATCGCCGTGGCAGAAGGGTGTGAAATCGAACTTCTTGAAAAACAATTCGTCGAGCCGCGTCATATCGAGTTTCTCGAAGAAACCGGTCCCGTAGAGGTCGTCCCCATAGATTTTCCGGCAGACCTGCTCCACCTTGTCGTAAATGACAGCCGGATCGCTACCCGGCGCAAACTTCACGAACACGTAGGAGGAACCGAAATGATCGTAAGGGGCGGAGAGCGCATTGCCGTTGATCCTGGGATCCTTCTCGCTGCCCCAGATATCCGCGTTCTTGAACAGCGTACCCTGGAAATCCTGCAGGATGCCCGCCACCGTGTGCTCCGTCTCATTGACGAGGATCATCTGCCCGACTTTCAGATCGTGCGCCCGGGCGAAGCGCTCGGAAACCACGACATTCGAAATGTCGTCAAACGCGTCCGGGCCGCCTTCCAGAAAGCGGTAGTACGGGAACATCTTGAAGAAATCGCTCCCTACGGCCGCCGCCGCATCGCAATCAAACTTCTCCTCCCCGATCTGCGTCCGCAGCAGCATATTGTTGGCGTACCGCACCGCCAGCTGCGCCTCCGGCACCTGCTGCATCACGGCATCGGTGAACCCGTAGGTCAATCCCGGGAAATCGGGCATTCCGAAGTTGTAGATATGCTCCCGCTCCGGATGCTCCCGCGTCACGGACCACTGCTGCCACGCATACGATCCGATCAGGATCACAAACGCCAGGCTCACGGCCAGTCCCACCGCCTCGATGGCGGTATAGAGCTTGTTGCGGCTCAAAAACTTCAGGTAACTGCTCATAGTATTTTCTTTATTGTTATTCCTTCTTTAATGTTCCTGCCGGATTCAGGCGCGTGACGCGCCGGGTCTGCACCCAGACGGCCAGCAGGGAAAAACCGACGATCAAAAGCGTGGCTCCGATAAAATACAGCGGACCGACCGTAATCCGATGGGCAAAAGGCCGGAGCAACAAGTCGCTGAGCCAGAAAGCGACGGGGATGCCACACACGCAGGCTGCCAGCACAATCCAGACATAGCTCCGGCTGTTCTTCCAGGTCTCTTCGTTCACCGTGGCTCCGAAGACCTTCCGGATGGCGATATCGTGCTCCTTGAGGGAAACGAACCAACTGCTCAGCCCGGTCATGCCCAACAGGGACAGGACAAGCATCAGGACGGTAAACAGTGCGATGACCTTCATCGACGCCCTTTCGCTCTGCAGGAGACTCTTGTTGAGTTCCGGAATATAACCCTTGATATGCGGCTCCTTGTACACGCCCCACGAACGGTCGAGCGTCTCTTTCATACAATCGAGGATGGCTTTCTCCGCGGCTCCGTGCGGACCGGCCGTCCGGATGGCGAACGATTTGTAATAAGCGACCGGACTCTCGTACCAGTCCTCCTGCAAGGAGATGAATGAAGCTTGATCACGGTTATAGCCGGAACGGAAATCAGCGACAATGCCGCCAATCGCCGTGACGCCCATCCAGTCCATCTGTTCGGCGGTCAGACGCGGATCGACCGGGTCGAGCTGCATATCTTTGACGAACGATTCGGTCAGCCAGGCCACCTTTTCCCCTTCCCGGTGATAATCGCGGATGATCTTGAAACCGTAGGCATCGAAAGCGCCCCGACTGCAATACAATTTTGAGAAATAGTTGCCTTCCATATTCGTATCATCCCCGTTCTCATCTCTCATCCGTATCGAAAAGGAACCGCCTTCCAAAGGCAGGAATATGCCTATATTGCACCAACCGGGTCGGTCATCGCAGTATCCCAGCTCCGTCACGCAGGGCAGGCGGCGCAATGCCTCCAGACAAGGGTCGAGTTCGTGGTGGGCGTAGGGACCATAGAACCAATAGACATCCTCCACGTCCACGCCAAGCGGTTGTCTGACCGTTTTCCGATACTGCGCCGCATAAGTAAGGAAGCATACGAGCAAAACCATCGTGACAAAGCACTGCACAAAGATGAACACCTTGCTGAACACCATTTTGTTCTGCATCCGCACCTCCCCCTTGATGACATCAATGGCCTGGGGACGGGAAATGATCAGGGACGGGATGAGGCCCGCAATCAGCCCCACAAAGAGGACCAGCAGGAGATAATACAGCCAGCTTCTCCCCGTAAAGGCCACACGCACATTGAAGCCCAGTTCACTGTTCGCCTGGAAAAGGGCATTGATTTCCGGAACGATCGCGTAGGAAAGCAGCAGGCCCAGCAGAAAGCAGGCTGTCGTCAGACAGAGGGATTCCACCAGCAGCTTGCCGATAATCTCCCCGCGGGTAGAGCCCAGGAGCCGGCGCGTGGCCATCTCCTTGGCCCGGAACGTCCCCATCGCCACATTGAGCGCAATGTAATTGAACAAGGCGAAGAGCAGCAGCACCAGACTCAGGATCAGGACGACACGGAAGACATATTTGTTGGAACTGGCCAACGCGCCGCCCCCAACGCCGGACACTTCATCGTAGCGGTACAGACGCACGTTATTCCGAAGCGTTTCCTCTTCCTGTTCCTTCGGCAGCCCCTCGAAAAAAGCGTAATTGACCCGGGCCGCCCGACGGATTTTTTCGGTCAGTTCCTCCCGGTCGGTACCGGGCTTCACCTTGAAAAAACACAGGTCTTTATAGTGCATCCGCTGCGGATTCTTCCAATAATATTGGAGCGTCGGCCCTGCAATGTTGATGAACACGTCGTGCGGGCGCATCAGGGCGCAGTCATAGTCATCGACAATTCCCTCGATGGTGTATTCCAGAGAGTCCAGGATAAAATGCTTTCCGACGGCATCCCGGCCATACCCGATCTTCTTGGCAAAAGATTCCGAAACCAGGGCATTCGTGTTGTCCTGCAACACTTCCCGGCTGCCGGAGAGGAACCGGGTCGGAAAGAAATCGAAGTAATCGAGGTCGCAGAGCAGCAGTTCGATGCTATAGCTCTCGTCGCCCACTTTGATGTCGGCCGGACGCGTGGCGCTGAAGAGCGTCGTCTGCTCCACTTCCGGAATGTTCTTCTCCAAAAACTCCGGCTGATCAAAGCATCCGGACAAATAGTCGCCAAAGAGGGTAAACGTGTAGATCCGGTCATAATCCCGATTCCCGTGGTCGACGTTCCACAAATCGTTCACATAGCTCATCAGCGGAATGATGAACGCAAGCGCCACGCTGATGCCCAGAAATTCGATCAGCGTATAAAGCTTGTGGTTGCGAAGGAATCGAAGGTACGTTTTCATTGTCAATTATGTGTTAACTTTGCAGAGATGAATTCATTTTGGCACTATGATTCCCCCTTGGGGAGAATGTGGATGGCGGGCGACGGAAACGCTCTCACCGGGCTTTGGTTCGAAAGGCAGCAGTTCGCCCCTGCCCCGGTCTCTGCCGGAGATGCGCCTGTGCGCTGGCTTCCGGTGTTTGACGAGACCTGTCGCTGGCTCGAATGCTATTTCGAGGGATATATGCCCGATTTTACGCCGCCGCTGGCCACGCGGGGGACGCCTTTCCGGCAGGCGGTCTGGGAGATTCTTCAGGAGATTCCTTACGGAGCCACGATGACATACGGCGAGATTGCCGCCCGGCTGGCCCGGGACCGCGGCCTCGCGCGGATGTCCGCCCAGGCGGTCGGCGGCGCCGTTGGCCACAACCCGATCGCGATCATCGTGCCCTGCCACCGCGTCATCGGCGCCGACGGCAGCCTGACCGGCTACGCCGCCGGCCTCGACCGCAAGGAATGGTTGCTCCGCTGGGAATCTGAGAATCATTATTTCTAATTCATTGCGTCATTCCCGGCTTGACCGGGAATCTCTTTTATTCTTTCTTCAGTTCAGTCGCCGGATTCGTCCGTGCGGCCTTCATCGTCTGCCAAAGGACAGTGCCGAAGGCGATGGCCAGGGCGGCGAGTGCCGCGACGGCGAATACCCAGCCGTAGTTTTCGATCCGGTAGGCGAAACGCTCCAGATAAACGCGGGCGGCCCAGACCGCCAACGGAATGCCGATCAGGCAGGCGATGCCGGTCAGAACCATATAGCTGCGGACATTCCGCCAGGTCTCGCTGTTGACATCGGCGCCGAACACCTTTCGCACCGCAATCTGTTTCGTGTTCTCATCGGCGAAGTAAGTGCTCATGGCCAGCAGGCCCAGCAGGGAGATGAGCACCGCCAGAACCGCAAAGAGTTCCACCAGGCGCAGGGTCCTGCGCACCAGGGCCAGTTGTCTGCGGTTCAAATCCTTGACAAAACCATACATCCAGGCGGGTTCTTCCACGCCGGCGGTTTCCAGCCGGTATTCCCTGTATGCCTGCCGGATGGCTTCATCGTAAGACTTGTCTTCACCCGTGGTACCGATGAGCATACAGTTGGCATATTTGAGTTCTTCGGCCCGGGTCACGACGACGCCACCGTTCGGATTGAATTCGTCCTGAGAGGCCGGTGCCGTCGGAAAATCGTGCACGACACCGCCGATGAACTCCGGTTTGGCGCCGTTCGCATTGATTCTCCGGGGAAATGCGGTAGACGTATCCGATACCGCAGCGGCATTGAAAGCACTGCGACTCATCCAAAGGGAATACGTCAGCGGATGACCGAAATCTTCTTCCACCTCCAGTCCCAGCAGTTTGAAATACGTCGTATCGCAGAGGATGAGGGGCATATTCACGTGATGTTCTTCGTCGACCCGTACACCCATGGTCATATTGATGTGTCCCGGAATGCCACGCCCCACACCCGCTTTTGTCACAAAGGGAAGTTGCTCCACCTTGTCCTTGAAGATCTTCATCATATCGTAGTCGCGGGCTGAGTACTCGATGTAATAGAGATTCTCCGTGGCAGAATGCATCGGCCGGGTAAGCATATGCCGCATCTGAACCTCCATCACCAACGCAAGGGCAATCAGGAATACAGAAAGGACGTTCTGCACCACGATGAACACTTTGCTCAGGACCATCTTGTTCCGGCGGCGGAGCGTGCCTTTGATGACGTCGATGGGTTGGTAACGGGATGCGGCGACAGCCGGGAGCAATCCGTTGATGATGCCCAGAACCAGGATGCAGGCGAAGTATGCCAGGATATAACCGGGCGTCAACATAAAGGAAAGCCGTACGCTTGTATCGATGCCCAGCATCAGTTCGTCCGGATCGCTGGTGGAAACCAGGTTGTTCATCATCGGGACCAGGAGATCGGCCAGCAGCAGGGCTGCCGCGAAGCACACGGCAGTGAAAGCCACGGATTCGGCTATGTACTTCCATAGGATGCTGCGCCTGTCGGCGCCCAACAGGCGCCGGGTGGCCATTTCTTTGGCCCGCTTGCCCGTAAGCGCCAGGCTCAGGTTTACATAATTGAAAACCGCTGACAGCAGGAGCAACAGCACGACAACCGTAAGAAGCCGCAGCATCTGGGCATTGCCCTTGCGGGTGAGTCCATCGCCGCTGCCGGTGAAGAAGAAAGCCTCGTCCATTCGGAATGCTTTCCACGCGTTCACTTTCTCGGCGCTCCAGATGGGATCGTAGTTCTTATGCAGGAGCGCTTTCACTTTGGCCTGCACGTCGGCCAGATCCGCATCTTCGCGCACGCGGAACCAGGTGGTGTAATTGCCGATGCTGCCGAACTGCTTGTTCTGCGCGGCGGCCCAGGTTCCCGAAATGTGCGTAATGATGTCGCAGGGCATGAAGTAGGTGCCGTCAAAATCGGCAAAGATTCCCTTGACGGTCCGGTCCGATTCATCCACGTTGATGACTTGGCCGACGAGACCCCCGATCAGGCCGGGGGTGACGGAGGCGTCATTGCCGACCTGATCGGCAATCTTGCGAGCCAGCGATTCGCTGATGAGGATATCCTTCCTGCCCACAAAGTCCGCGAGGTTCCCTTCAACGATGCGATACTCCGGGAACACCTTGAAAAAGTCGGCGTCAGCCTCCAGGCCGGAACACAGGACCGGTTGCTCGTCGAGGCGGATGAGGGGCTGCCACAGCAGGGCCAGGTGCGTGACCGCCTCCACCTCCGGGATATTCATCTCCAGTTCCTCTTTGTCCCAATACGTCAAGCCCAGGAAATCATCGTGTCCCAGCACGAAAGTTCGCTTCCAGTCCGGCGACTCGTGCGCCACCTGGTACTGCTGCACCACATAACTCCCGATCAAAATCACAAACGCCAGACTCACCGCCAGCCCCACCGCCTCGATGGCGGTGTAGAGCTTGTTGCGGGAGAGGAATTTCAGGTAACTTTTCATACTTTCGTCATGCCCGACCTGGTCGGGCATCTTTTATTCATTCTTCAGCGACTCCACGGGATTCGCCCGGGCGATCCGCAGGCAGTTCAGCACGACGACGGCCAGCACAATCAGCAGCACCAGGGCCGCGCCACCAATGAAGTATAGCGGATTGAGTGACACCTTTTCCGCGAACTGCTCCAGCCAGCGGCGGGCCACGAAGAAGGCGGCGATGCAGGCGATGACGGCCATCACGGCGGACAGCTTCATAATTCCCGTGGAGAACACGCCCAGGATTTCACGATTGGTGGCACCATTGATCTTGCGCACGGCCATCTCCTTACTGCGGCGAAGGGACTCGTCGCGGATGAAACCGATGAGGCCCAGCAGGGCGATCAGCAGCGAGAACACGGCACCGATGGCCATTGTGTTACGCATCTTCTTGCTGTCGGCATAAGCCGCCCGCATCTGCTCCTCGTAGGAGATGATATTGATCTCACGGCCTTCCAGAGCCGATTCGAGGGTTTCTTTGACCTTGGCCAGCGACTCGTTCCCGTCATTCCCGGCCTGACCGGGAATCTTGAACAGCACGTGCGGCATCCAGGACGACATACTGCCAATTTCCCCATAGAACAGGGCGCTCGGGCGCTGGTCTACACTCTGCAGATTGCCGATAAGGTAACTCTTGTACACACCTGAAATGGTGAAATAACTCAGCTCCGAATCGCGTGAGCGGTCGTGACCGGTAATGAACACTTGCTTGCCCACGGCGCCATCGCTCCAGTCC
>JAEEGK010031469.1_pt1 | contig 10455 bp, 8 predicted proteins | sample 8958771 | NCBI WGS metagenome assembly JAEEGK01 (sample SAMN16246547, study PRJNA631951) | gut metagenome | biome: gut microbiome; feature: rumen; material: SC-attached | host: Bos | place: Iran: Karaj | collected 2018-10 | reverse complement strand
GTTTTGTCATGACTCGGACCATCAATCAGAGCAATCTGTATCTATTACTCCCTTCTAAAATCTGTTGGATGGCTAACATGCTGTCAGAAGAAAAAGGCATCAGCATAACCGAAGCCATTAAAGAGATATATTCCTCAAATACATACAAACGACTCGAAACCGAGAAGACCAAACTTTGGCATTGGGGGCCTGTGGCTCTTTTGGAGGCCATGGAAGAATAAGATTCCAGACGGAACGGTCATTGGCCTAACGTGAAAGACTATCAGCATTTCGAGAAAAGAAAATAACAGACTTTTCCTGTCAGAAACCAGCGAAATGTCAAAAAATAGGATAGATTTCGCTGGTTTCTGAGAGAAAAATCTCAAAAAGATCAATCCCATTAATATAGGTTTTGTCCAAATCTTTGTTTTTTTATATACATTTGGACAAAAACTGTTCATTTTTCGTCCAAATCTTTGATTTTTTATCGGATTTGGACAAAAATCGTTTTCTGTTTTGGAAATATGTTGTAACTTTGCGACAAATTTACAGCAAATGGAAAACGAAGACAAACTCATTGGAAGAGAACGGGAATGGGAAGAGTTGGAATGGGCGGTAAGCTCTCACCGTTCGGAATTTATCGTCATGTATGGTCGCCGCCGCGTCGGCAAGACCTTCCTAGTGCGTCGTTTCTTCAACGACACCTATAGCTTTCACTATGTTGGAGCACACCGACAAAAGAAGATTATCCAACTCCAAAATTTCAGAGAAGCCTTGGCGCGCTATTCTGGCGACAAAAGCATCCCCGAGCTGAAATCTTGGCACGATGCTTTCTTGCAGTTGGCGGAATACTTGGAAAAATGCAAAGAAAAACGGAAAATCGTCTTTTTCGACGAGATGCCGTGGATTGACACGCAAGGCAGTGAGTTCGTTGATGAACTGGAGTATTTCTGGTCCAACTGGGTGCAAAACCGCGATGATATCGTGTTCGTGGCTTGCGGCAGTGCCACCAGTTGGATGAAGGACAAATTGGAGGACAACCAAGGAGGGCTTCACAACCGCATTACGCATCGCATCTATCTCCGTCCGTTTTTCCTAAATGAATGTAAGGCTTATCTTATCGAACACGGCTTCGACTGGGACGATTACCAGATTCTGCAATGCTACATGTTGTTCGGTGGTGTACCCTATTACCTGAGCTTGCTGCGCCCTTCTTTGAGCCTGCCTCAAAATGTCGATTCGTTGGTTTTCCGACGCGGGGGCGATCTGAGCGACGAGTTCAACGAGCTTTGCAACGCCCTTTTCAACAAGGCCAACCGATACATCGCCATCGTGAAACTATTATCGATCAAAAGGGAAGGCTTCACAAGGGACGAGATTGAGCAGGGCACTGGCTACAGTGGTGGCGGACTCTCCAAAATGCTTGATAACTTGGAGCGCTGCGATTTCATCGTTTCTTATGCCCAATTCGGTAACAAGACCAAACACACACTTTACCGTCTGGCCGATTTCTATACTTTGTTCTATTTTCGCTATGTCGAAGGCAACCGCACGCGCGACGAACATTATTGGCAGCATCATTACACCGACCGTGGCGTGGCATCATGGGAAGGCTTCACCTTCGAGGAAGTCTGCTTGCGTCATCTGTCTCATATCAAGAAGGGTCTGGGGATTTCTGGCATGGCAACCGAAGCATCCTCATGGCGTTTCGTACCACAAAAAGGCGACCCAAGAAAAGGGGCACAAATTGACCTTGTCATCAAACGGGCCGATAAAATCATCCATCTTGTCGAGATGAAGTTCTCGGAAACCCCGTATAGTATCACCAAAGCATACGAGCAACAACTGATTGAACGCAAAAGCCTCTTTATGGAGATTACGGGTGTGGCAAGAGGAGCGGTCATTACCTTCGTTACACCAAGGGGTGTATCGAAAGGAACACATTCCTCATTGATACATAGTGAGATATCTGCCAAAGGCCTTTTCGCTGAAGTTGAAGAATAGAGATTCTCGTCATTTCCTGTCAGAAACCAGCGAAATCCCGAAAAAAAGACAGATTTCGCTGGGTTTTGGCATAATACTTTCTCAAAATCCAACTTTTTAGCACCAGTTTACCTCAAAAACCGTATCCGTTTTGGATATTTTCCGTATCTTTGAAGCCTAAATCTTTAAAGTCAATAAACGGAAAAGAGTTAAACCATCAAAATACTAACTGAGCTTTTGCTCTTATTCCTTTGCTGTAAATCTGGAAAATTTCTCGTACAGGAATGAGCAAGCGAAGGTTCATGCTTTTAGCGTGAATCTTATTGCTTATGGTACGAAAGGCTATCCAGAGCCCACAGCAACATACGGTAATGAGTTTTCACGCTTTTTCATTGTTCCATGGAATAAAGAGCCAAAGCGAAAGCGAATGGCAAGCCATGGAACACAACAACATCCATATCGGACAACTCATTCGGACGCAACTCAAGGTCGACGAGCGGAGCGTGAGTTGGCTGGCACGTGAGATTGGCTGCTCACGCAACCACCTTTATAAGGTGTTTCGCAAACCCTCATTGGATGGCGAACTGCTGCTTAGCATCTCTTTGGCAATGAATTTCAACTTCTTCCAATACTATTCGGCAGCTTTTTACGAAGGAATGAAGGAGAGGTTGGGGGAGACAAAACAATGACTATTTCTTATCCCTCACTAATCGCACACTTCTTGCCATGCTTTTCGGTATTACGGCCTCGTGATCGAAAAAAGAATTGCAAAAATAGATACCCTTAGCCCATACGGGATCATGGTGGGTTGACGACCAGTAGAAACCGTATTTGCCAATCAATCCCACAACGCCTGCGTCACGAATTCCTGCCGCTGGCAAGAACACCGCTCCGTACGCCTCAACCTTCTCCTTCCAAAAAGGCTGAGGAATGATGTTGCTCAAATAGTTGACATCGTCATTATTGACATCATTCAGTTGAAAAACGTTGTCGTCCCAATCATCGGGAAGGAGCAGCAGACCATTCACCCCCTCTACATTGGCTTTAACAAAGCGTATGCCCGAAGCGGTGGTACGCTTATCCAAAAGATACAGCCACTCGTCCATGGTCAATGTACGCCATAGGTTTTCTTCATTACCACCATTGCTGATAGCATTGTAGCCCCAATCGGCTTGTCCGTCGTGGTCACAAAGGTCGCAGGTATCAATGCCGTAGGCACTATATTGGCTAGTGGTAGTACCGCCCTGCCAATCTTCTGCTTTATCGCTCCAAGGCTGGTAACAGACGGAGCCATGTGGACGTCCGTTCGAACTCCAGCCAAACAAATCAAACCAGCCTCGATGGTTCGCCCCATGATTTCCATTGGCATTGTCGCCGCCGATGTATTCATATTGGTTTTCTGCAAAGCGCCATGTGTTGGTGTATGGCTTGTATTGCAAATTGCCCTTTGCAAAATACACCTGGTCGCCTGCTTCGTTGATGGTAAACAATCCATTGATGGTTCCTTCGGGCGAAGTGGGACGCGGCGGCAAAGGCTTTTCCCTGAAACCTACCAACCAAACGATCGTCCCTATCAGCATTGCCGCAACCAACCCCAAACCCACTCTCGAGGAAATTCTGATCGTTTCGCTACGTTGCATGGCCTTTCGCAAAGCGCCAATGCTTTGGTAACGCTCTTTTGGGTTTTCTTTCAGACAACGTTGTGCTACGGCATCCTTGGCCAATCCATAATGTTGCAAAATTTTGCCCAAGGCATAGATGTCGGTGGCTGGGCCGAACAATTCGGTCTCGGCAGTCTGTTGTTCTGGCGCACAATAATCACGAGTGAAGCCTAAATCATGCAGGTAACTCTCGCTCCATCCGAAACCTAAATCAATGAGTTTCACATGATGGCCCTTGTTGGTGATGAGGATGTTGCTGGGCTTGAGGTCGAGGTGCAGCATCTTCTTGTCGTGGAGATAGTCCAAAGTTGAAAACAACTCGTCGCAGAATTGTTTCCTATGTCCTTTATCTTTGAAATAGTCAGGATGCTGAGCCACAAAAGCCTCAAGGCTGTCACCGTCGATGTAGTCCATGCGGATGAATGGGCCTTGTTCGTCCTCGTCGTAGGCGAAGTAACGCACAATGTTGGGATGTTCCAACTCAATGCCAAGTTCAAACTCCTTGCGGAAAAGGTTCATGTAAGCCTCCGACGAACGCATGTCCTTCTTAGGCCGTTTGACACAATACACACGATTGTCTTTGACGAGACGATAGCAATCACAGGTGCCACCACTGTCAAACAACACTTCATCTTGGTTGTGTTGTACAGGATTGATGAAATCGGAATCGCTCATTAGGCTGCCTCCTTGATGAATAGTTCAGTCAATCCATTCTGTCGGCCTGCTACATAACCCAACTCGTTACCGGCGGCATCGCGCACAATCTCGCCATTGCGGATGACTTGGTACACCTGTAAAGGATACTCCAAACGAAAACTAAGGATGGTCACCTCATCATTGACAAGCAATTTGCCGTTCAAGCTCTCTGTCACACGGAATTTGTTTTCACCGATACACAGCAAAGCGATATGACGGTTGGGTAGCCAAGATGCCTCCACCGTCATGCCTTCGCGAATCTCATCGGCGAAAAAAGCCTTCTCCATCCAGTCGCTTTCAACAGGTTGGACACCTGTCAGCGCTTCCCATGAAGGCGAACCAAGATAATGCGCCAAGGCATCAAGGGTGGCTTTCCGTGGCGCGATAGGGGATTTGGCATAGCCCATCAGCCGTTTCAGGGTGTTGACACCCAAACGGTCGCTGGCTGGAAACGACTCCGACAGCACCTCGAAATCCTTGGCATTGCTGAAGTCCAGCCCCGATTTCTTCTTGATCATTGCTATGATGGGAAGGGATAACATGGTTCCGCTTATTTTGTGCAAAAATAAGCATTTTCATGTTAGGAATCGAAAGAAAATTCAAATGGATGAAATGGATGAAAAATGAAAGACTGTTAAGGGCTACTTTTGCGCTATTTGATTATGTGAACTGATGGAAAACAGTCAAAGCAATATCCACATCGGGCATCTTGTCCAAGCGCAACTCAAAGCCGACCAGCGCAGCGCAAGCTGGCTGGCACGTGAGATTGGCTGCACCCGCAACCATGTCTATAAAATCTTCAACAGACCTTCACTCGATGCAGATTTGATTCTCAGAATCTCCATCGCAATGAATTTCAACTTCTTCCAATACTATTCAGCTGAGGTTAATGCGGCTATAAAGGCGAGAATGGGAGAAGAGTGAAGTTGTATTTTAATGTGTCTCAACAATTCCAAAAATATGCCAAAAACCAGCGAAATGTCGAAATAAAAGATAGATTTCGCTGTTTTCTGAGAGAAAAATCTCAAAAAGTTCAACCTTCATCAATATCGATTTTTGTCCAAATCTATGGTTTTTTGTTAGATTTGGACAAAAGTCATTTTCTGTTTTGGAAATCGCATCATGCATTACATCTACCTCCGTCCGTTTTTCCTAAGCAAATGTAAGGCATACCTCATCGAACATGGCTTCGAATGGGGTGCTATACCTGTCAGCGCAGCGGCTTTTCACGAAAACATGAAAGCACGTATGGAGGAAGAATAGCTCATTTCTTCAGAGCCTTCTTCATTACGCTCTTCTTATACCACGGCCACTTCATCAGCTGCCAGAAGGCAAACGGCTGAAGGGCGTAGGAAATCATTATCGTTGAGGCCATTCCGATGAGGGTGCTGAGACCGATGGATCGGATGGCGGGATGCACTGCAAACAACAGCGAGGTCACCACAATGACCAAGATGATCGCTGAGAAGAAGATAGCCACCTTGTGCCAGGTGAGCACATCGCTGTCGCCCGTCCTTGCTTGTTTGAGCAGACCTTCAGTGATGAAGATACTGTAGTCGACGCCCACACCGAAGATGAAGGTGGAAATGATGATGTTGATGAGGTTGAACTCCAAGCCGATGATGGCCATGTAGCCCTGAACCATGAACCAGCTGAGCACCATTGGAATGAATGACAACAGGGCGGTGATGATGTTTCGGAACGAGACCAACAGAATCAACAGCACGAACAATGAGGAAATCCACACTGCGATGTTGAAGTCGTCGTTGATGACCTCCACCATGCTCTTGCAGTAGTAGAAAGGCTCCAGCACAAAGGTCTTCGGGTTGGTAACCAAGGCGTCAGTAATGATGTCCTTTTCATCGAAGAGCATGGAAACATCGGTGAAGACCATATATTGGTTGTCGGCATTGCACTCGATGAAGTTGCCGAGTAAATTGGCAGGCACCACACCGCTTTCCAACAGCGAAGCCGCCTCGAAATCAGCATTCAGCAATTCCTTGAAATCGTAAAACATCATCGGGTCAAGGCCGAAGTTATGTGCCCCTTTGTCGACTTGTGCAATGGCATAGGCCTTCCTTTCCTCAGTCCAGAAGTTGTTCCAAGCGGCAATGCGTTGTTCCTGGTCGGATTGGGTCACAAACAGTTTGGGAATGAAGCCTGTGTAGCTGTGAACGAGGCCTTTCTGAGAAAGGGTGTCAAGAGTGCGCATCAAAGACTTGTCGGCTTCCAAAGCCTCGTCGATGTCGGTGGAGACGGTGGCAAAATACAAGTGGAAGAAACCGTCGTTGTTCTTTTCGTTGTAGAGGCCTTCGGCAGCCACTTCATCAGGTGAGTTGTAGTCGAGGTTGCGAAGGTCGCTGTCGAATTTCACCTTGGGTGAGAAAAGGATGCCTATCACCACGATGACCGTTATCAGCACCAAAAACCATTTCTTTTTGTCGAAAGGCAAGTTGTTGATGCGCGAAATGCGGCGGAAAGTTTTGCCATGGCTGTCGGCCTTGATGGAGGGCAGAAAATGCGGCAAGAAGATAAGGGCGAATAGCGTGCTGCCCAACAGGGCGAAAGAAGCGAACAAACCGAAGTCACGGAGCAGGTCGCTGTCGGTGAAGAGCAGGCTACAGAAAGCACCCACTGTAGTGATGCAGCCCAAAAACACGGGTGTGGACTCGTCCCTCAGTAGTTTTTCAGGGTCGCCGACAAAGAAATGGTGGATGAGCACATGGAGGGTGTAGCTGATGGCAACACCCAACACAATGGCGCCCAATCCCAAGGCCATGAGCGACATGCCGCCTTTGATCCAATAGATGCATGCTAAAGAGAAAGCGGTGCCGTAAAATATGGGTAACAGGAGCTTCCAGATGAATGGAAAACTTCTGAAACACAATCCGATAAGCAGCAGAATCAGAATCAACGAGATGCCTACAGTAATCACAAGATCGGTGCGAATACGGCCTGCATTCGACACACTGCCGATGGGGTCGCCGTGGGTGTAAACCTTAACGTCGGGATGTGTGGCCTCAAACTCTTTTCTTGCGTGTGAAAGCATACGGGAGAACTGGGTGGAGGCTTTCGAGTCCAACGAACGGAAGGCAGGAGCAAGAAAGGCCATAGCTGCAGTACTGTCGGGGCAGAAGAGTTGTCCATCGATGATGTTGAAGTTGCCGACGGCACTTTGCAGTACATCGCCGAGCACCACATTGCGCAAGTTGAGCGGGTCGTACATAATGGCTTGCGTGAGGTCGCCCGTCTCATCTTCCATCATCTGTTCGTAGTTGACCCACATCTGTTTCTCGATGGCTTCGGGCTCAAGTGCTTTCTCAAAGTCATGATATGCCGAGGTGTCGATAAACGAAGGAATATGCTCCAACACGAAATCCAAGGCATTGATGGCCACCTCTGGCTCAAGTTTGTATAACACATTGGAGATGAAATGGTTCGATGAGTCTTTTTCATAGAGCAACTCGATGAATTCATCGGCTCTCTCGGCAAGGATGTCGGTGGATAGCGGCTCGTCGGCAGAGGTCACCTGAATGTAAATCTTGTCCTTGAGTTGGATGGAACTGAAGGCCAATTGGCTCTCAACACTTGAAGAGGGTAGGAGCCTTGTGATGTCTTCCTCAAAGTGGAGCTTCAGTCCGTAAACGATGAAAACCACAGTTGAGATACCCATAATGAGGTACATGAGCATTTTGTGGCCTTTGAAAAAGTTGTATATGGGAACAAATATCTTGTGCATGGTAAATTATTATTCTGAAAGTCTTTCTTTCAATGAATTGTAAAACTCAGGGAGACGTTTGGAGATGGCTACGGGACGGCCGTTTTCAATGAAGCAATGTGAACTGTGCCCAAGGCATACAATCTTGCCTTCCACCCGCATTGTATAGGTGAAGTCAAATTTCATTTCGCTCATCTTACTGATATTCACTTCAATATCGATAATATCCTTAAAGGTGGTCGGATGTTTGTATTCGCATGAAATCGAGATGACTGGGGAGAAAACATTTTCCGCCTCAATCTTCTCGAAGCCGAAACCTAATTGGTCGAGCCAGTCAACGCGCGCCTCTTCCATGAAACGGATGTAATTGGAATGGTGCGTTACACCCATGCGGTCGCATTCGTAGTATTTTACTTCGTGTTTATAATCGTTCATTAAAAAAACATTGAGAAAAAGAAGCTGCAAAATTAGTGAAAAAACATGAATCCTTTGGCGATAACCTTTGGAATTTGTAATTTTGCAAGCATTATGAGGACTAAAAAGGTAATTCTTATTACTGGTGCCAGCAGTGGCATTGGTTTTGACGCGGCTCAAACCTTAGCTCGACAAGGGCATCGTGTGTATGCAGCCGCCCGCAGGATGGAGTTGATGGAACCTTTGAAGGTTGATGGCGTGCAGGTTATTAGGATGGATGTCACCGATGAGGATTCGATGCGGCAAGGCGTTGAGGCCGTTGTCCAAGCGGAAGGACGTATTGATGTTTTGGTCAACAACGCGGGCTACGGTTTTTTCGGTGCCATCGAGACGGTTCCTCTGGCCGAGGCGCGTCGGCAGTTGGAGGTGAATGTGTTCGGCTTGGCGCGTCTGACCCAATTGGTGCTGCCTTATATGCGCAAACAGAAAAGCGGCCGCATCATCAACACCTCGTCCATCGCTGGCAAGATGACGTTTTATATGGGCGGCTGGTACAATGTAACCAAGTATTCCGTGGAAGCTTTTAGCGATGCTATGCGTATGGAGACGAAACCCTTTGGTATCGATGTGGTGATGATTGAACCAGGTGCCATCAAAACCGACTGGGGACTTATCGCGGCGAAACATCTGAAGGAATCATCGGCGGGTACGGCTTACGAAGAAGTTGGCACACAATGGGCCAAAAACATGGATTGGTTCTATAAGACCAATTTCCTGACGAAGCCATCCGTCATTACTAAGGCTATCAGTCGCGCTGTCAACAGCCGTCACCCCAAAGCACGTTATTCCCGCGGACGTTTTTCGATTACCGGCAGAATTGTGCATGCTCTTTTACCTGCCCGTTGGTGGGATGCCATGATGCGGCAAGGAGGGAAGATAAAGGCAGCATGATGTGATACGAGTGACGATGTGTTATGAGCACTACTACAAGAGCCATTCTAACAAAATATTGGGGTTATCCTAATTTTCGCCCACTTCAGGAAGATATTGTCGACTCTGTGATGGCGGGGAAGGACACTTTGGCTTTGTTGCCTACGGGTGGTGGAAAGAGTATCTGTTTTCAGGTGCCAGCCATGGCGATGGAGGGCGTTTGCCTCGTCATCACACCCCTTATTGCGCTTATGAAAGACCAAGTGGCGCATCTTGTGGAGAAAGGCATGGCGGCAGCAGCCATCTATTCGGGGATGCACCCCGACGAGCAGGAACTAGCTTATAATCAGGCGGCTTACGGTCGGCTGAAGTTTCTTTATGTTTCGCCCGAACGTCTCCAACCCCAAGCGTTTATTGAAGCTGTAAAGCGGATGAAAGTCTGCCTGTTGGCTGTAGACGAGTCGCATTGCATCTCACAATGGGGCTACGACTTCCGCCCGCCTTACCTGAAGATTGCGGAGATCAGGCCTTATATGCCTAAGACTCCCGTCTTGGCCTTGACCGCGACAGCTACGGCTAAGGTGGTGGATGACATTCAATTCCGTCTTGCCTTTAAGGAGAAGAACGTTTTCCAAAGCAGCTTCGAACGTAAGAACTTGACCTACAATGTGTATCACGAAGCCGACAAATTCGGCATGTTGCGTCGTAAGCTGGACGCCATGACCGAAGGAAGTGCCATCGTGTATGTGCGCAACCGAAAACGCACGCAAGTCATCGCTGACTGGCTCAACTCGGTAGGTATCCCTGCGACTTTTTATCATGCAGGACTTGATGCCAAGACGCGTGACGACCGTCAGGACCTCTGGATGAAAGGCAAGGTCAAAGTCATTGCGGCGACCAATGCTTTCGGAATGGGTATCGACAAGCCTGATGTTCGTCTAGTCATCCACATGGATTTGCCTGACAGTATTGAGGCCTATTTCCAGGAGGCTGGTCGCGCCGGACGTGACCTGAAACCTGCCGAGGCTTTTCTGCTAGTTTCGCCTGCCGACATTAGGAAGTTGCAGGATGATC
>JAEEGK010031468.1_pt1 | contig 10456 bp, 9 predicted proteins | sample 8958771 | NCBI WGS metagenome assembly JAEEGK01 (sample SAMN16246547, study PRJNA631951) | gut metagenome | biome: gut microbiome; feature: rumen; material: SC-attached | host: Bos | place: Iran: Karaj | collected 2018-10 | reverse complement strand
ATTCGTTGCCGTAACTGTCTTGATAATATTGCCAGTGCTATAATCACGAACAGTAATGATAGGTTTGAAGCCAGTCGCGTAATACCTAAATGGAACATAAACAACGGCAGTATGAGTCACCGCGTCCACATTTGTGATGTAGGTAATTGTGGCTTTGTCGACAGAGCCCGCACCGGAATGATCAAGATAGCCATCATTATTGACTCTAATTTCTCCAGAGAGGGCATACCAACCACCGCCATGCTCTTGGTTTTCAAAAGTGACTTGCACCTTGGTTACTGCGGCATTGATATCTGTCAAAGTAAACTTAAATCCAACGGCCAAATTTTTGAACGATATGTTACCCTCGTCAATAAGACAATCGTACATAGGCATATTTGCGGAAAAATATGCCCCAGGTGCCGTATAGTCCGTACGGGGATTCATATAGAATCTCGCTGGTTTAGCATCACCTACTACATACCTATGATTAGGAGATGCGGGGAAAAGAACCCAAATCTTTTTATCGTCAACGGTCCCATCCGAAGCGCCAATTTCGTAACCATCATCAATGGTTCCACTGAAAGATGCGCTGGCGGAGCCAGAATCAGATGTCGTGAGCGTGAAGAACTTATTATCGTCTCCCTTGTGGAAAAGCACGGAGATAGCATCTCCTTCAGACCAACTAAAATGTCCAGAAGCGTCATAGTCAGACTTTACCGCAACCTGGTCAGGATTAGAAACTTCCTCAGGAATAGACGCATTGATAGTATAGATATATGTACCGTTCTGAAGTTCGGGAACTTCTGGTGTCTCGGGGTCAGAATTATTAACAGGTTCTGCCTGGCAAGCTACCATAGCCGCTGCGGCCATGATCAGCAAATAATAAGCATAACGTTTCATGGCTGTAGAGATTATGCACCAAAAATACTTTCAAAAGTAGCTGACTCGCCAAATGTAACATCAGCACCATTCGCATTTACACTACCGTCCAGCAAGGGACTCTCTGTAGAGAGATGAATCAAATCAACCTCGGGACTTAGATACTCTAGTTTTTTATCCATATGGTAATAAATTTGGTTAAATAATCGTTTTAGTTCTGCGCCACGAGTGTGTGGTTAAGCTCGCAAAGTGCGCATTTTCGCAAAGTTATGTATTCTGGTTTCAAAACGAAACACACAAAACCCGTTTTTTATTGCAATAAAGGCGCTAGCACCAACAACTAACTAATAATCAGTCAATTACGGGGGTTACATTTTCGTTTCGGATTGTTTCGTTTAGAAACCTCTATCTTCTCGCGTCGCAAACAAAAAACGCGGTTTCTCTGCGAAATAAATGCAGGGAAACCGCAAAAAGGGCCTGAAATGCGGTTAGTCTGCACGAAAAATGCAGGGAAACCGCAGTCAGCAAATATTCCTAGAAACTATAATACAACCCGGCGTTGAAGTTGCTGGGGTTTACACCAACAACGAAGGTCTCGTTGTAGTAGCCTACGCGGCCGAGGTGTGCGACAAATGAAAGATTGTCGGTGAAGGGAATTGAAAGACCGGGAGAGACTCCGATTCCTACGCTGCTATCATTTGTCTTTGTGTCCGCGACAAGGTTCTTATTGCTCCAGAATGTCAACTGAAGCTGGGCGTCAACGAAGAGTGTTGCGGGGCCGAGCTCAAGTAAGTTGTAACGGAAGTAGGGTGCGAGAGTAAAGCCGAAATCGGTATAGGTGTCTTTGAGGGCATCGAGATCGAAACCGACTACAGCACCGACAGCCATCGTCTCATTAAGAACATAACCTACCTCGGGCAGGACATCAAAATCAGTACGGTTGTTTCCGGTGGAGAAGCCTACCTGGCCTCCTACATAGAATTGTGCGTTTGCCGAGAAAGCCACGAGGGCGAGTACGGCGACAAGAATAATTTTTTTCATTTCAGTAATGGTTAATATGTACAAAGATAGTGAGATTCCAAAAAAACACTACCTTTACAAAAAACACTGACAATTATGAAACCTATGCTGACCGCTCTCGCTGTTTCCTTCTGCCTTCTGCTTACTGCAGGATGCGGAGAGAAAGATCATTATCTTGCGCCGCCTACAGGTTTGAAGTTGGTTGAACTAACGCCAAATTCAGCTACTTTTGAATGGGAGACCGTAAAGGAAGCGACTAATTATACGTGGTCTTGCGACGGTCAAAACTTGAGTGCTGGTGGATTGTGTCCGCCCAATGACCCTTCGGTCACTGTCATCCACCTCACTCCCGGGTCGTCATATCATTTCTGGGTAAGGGCTGAAGACAAAAACCGGAGTAAACCTGCCGAGGGTGGGATGTACCCCCTCTGTTCGGAACCAGTCGTTTACGATTTCACAACGCCGCAAGGAGATAGCGTCTCCACTCTCACGCAAAACAGCGGATCGGCATCCTATTCCCTCGGAGCCGAAGCCAACCTTTGAAGACATTTCCTTTACTTCTTCGGAGGCATAGAGAAGCTCTGTTTCATATTCAGGTCCATCGGGTTGGCTTTCCGTCTGGATAATCAAGACGCCTCCGACTTTGCCTCTCTTTCAGGGGCAGGGGACGACTGAGCCAATCAGGAACAGTTTATGTTGCATTTATGATGTGGAAGGATTGGGGGTGCAATGGCTGTATTCCTACCAGATACATCTCAATGTTAGCCGTTACGCTACCGTAATTTACATTTGAACAAGACAAATAGAGCCCGCACACCGCGGGCTCTATTTGTCTTGAATCGGTACGGGCAAGGCCGGGGATCCCGGGATTATTCGGGGAAGGCCAGAGGGGTTTTGGTGAGTCTGATTATACCGGAGACGGGCTCGCCGTTAAGGGAGAAGGATGTTTTTGGTTTGGGTGCGTGGTCTACATACTTGCAGGTGTGATTGAAGGAGACCACGTCAGAAGTACCGTCCGGCCAGGCGAAGTTGATTTCGCCTGAGAGAGTATCATCTCCGTTAAAGTCGCCAAATTCGATACGCATTACGAAACTATGATCAATCATCTCACACTTTCTCACCCTCAATCCTGTGATTTGTACAAGGAGTTCCTTCGTTTCTACTTGATTGTTGGACGGATAGGAGTATTCTTTGCCGTTATAGGTTGCGACTATCGGGCCGCCAAGCCAGTTGCCGGATGTTCCGGACTCAAACAGGTTATTCCCCGCCGCATCAGTCACTTCCATCGAGACCCACCAGGGCGCAACATCCCAAATAATATCATTCCAATCAGGCTCATCCTGATTCGTGGTCGGTTTCTCACCGCAAGCGACAGCGGTAAAAAGAAGCAAAACCGCTCCAAGTATTGAGAAAGTAAAACGTTTCATAAAACCCGGTTCTTTTAATGAATCGATATAAACACTTTTTTGAGCAACACAAATATAAACACTTTTTGAGTAACTTTGCGATACATAGTGTGTTATGAATAAGCTGAACAAACAAAAGCTGGCAATCAGGCTGCGGGCATTCGGGATTTGGCAGAAGCTGGGGTACTTTCCGTGGAGGAAGCCAGCGGAGGCGAGAGACGAGAAGCGGAAGAATAAGTCTTCCCGCGATTTCTATAAGGGCGCATTCGATTCCATTCCGTTCCTGAACGACGACGCTAAACGAACTTTCACTCACCTGCTGCTTCGCCCCGGGTATATGATCCGGGACTACATAAAAGGTGACCATGAGCGCTATCTGGCGCCGTTCACATCGCTGATTATCTTCTACGCGTTCTTTGCGCTGGTCGCTGCGCTGCTTCAGCCGGTACAGCAACAAGACAAACTTGTCGACCCCACGGAGGACCTTGAAATATCTGTCAACGACAACCATATAGAAAGCGCGCGAACCGTGAAAGAAGTGGCCCGGATAGTTCAGCGCGGCTACATCTACCTCAATCTCGACAAATACCCAGAAGAGGTCCACACCCGCGGCGAGTCCGCCCTCGCGGCGCTGGAAGGCACGCTTCGCAGCCAGGGTATCCCGCTATTCCTGGGGGAGTTTTTCCTGCTGTGGTTCTCGATGTCGTGGGTACTCCGAAAGCGAAAGATCGGAATGTCGGCAGCGGCGGCCGCATCGGCGTATGTGCTCTGTCAGTTCAGCTTCTTCATGCTCTTCGCCCTGTTCCTAACACTCGGAAAAATCACGTCGCTCGGATTGGCTCTGATGCTGGTATTGGTAGTTGTCGATTACCACCAATGGCTTGGAGTTGGCTGGTGGAAGAGCTTCAGACTCACCGTTCGCACCGGACTGGTATATGCCCTGCTGTTCGGTTTTTTCATCCTGTTTGTCAGCTTCCTCGTTCTGCTAATTGCCTGGTTTAGATAGGATATGAAAAAATAATTGTTAAATTTGCACCCGAAAAACACGAATAGACATGAACTTAAGAGACATCAAGAAAGACATTGCTTACATCCTTGAGGCGTTTATCGAGGATTGCACTACGGTCGCAACCGTCAATTCGAAGGTTGACGAGCAGGCTGCAGAACTTTTCGAAGAGGCCGTAAATCTCTACAACGAGCTTATGGACAAGGTCTCCGCGAAGATCGAAGGCAGCAAGAAGGCTTACTACATTGCCCTCCGCAAGGAGCTCCTCGAGAAGACCGACGGTCTTTACACTAAGCTCAGCGACGCAGTGAAGGAGTCCCTCGAAGCCCCGAAAGAGGCCCCCAAGGCTGCAAAGGCAGCTCCTAAGGCCCCTAAGGCACCCAAAGCCCCCAAGGCCGAGGCGACCGAGGCTCCCAAAGCAGCCAAGAAAGCCGCTCCCAAAGCCAAGAAGGCAGAATAACGCCCCAAAAGGATGACAACATAAGAGCTCTCCGCCAGCGGAGGGCTCTTTTCGTTTTCCCTGCAATTGATTATCTTTGTAGGCTATGCACAAACGAATGTTTTCGAAAACAAATAATAGATGCCCGATCAGGTCGGGCATGACAGCCGTTGCTCTGGCCCTCTGCCTTTTTACCGGCTGCCAGGCTATCCAGTCGTTTATCCACGACGATAAAGTAGTAGCCAGAGTAGGAAAACATAAACTATACGAATCGGAAGTCAACGCCTATATCCCCTCCGGAGTGTCGATTGCAGATTCGACCAACCTCGCGCTGCAGTACATCAACACCTGGGCGACAGATATCATCTTCGCAGATATGGCCCAGAGTCAGCTCTCGAAGGCCGAGCGCGATGTAACCGCCGAGCTCGAGGCCTACAAACGCGACCTCCTTCGCTTCCGCTACGAACAGCGCTTCATCGGCGACAGGCTGGACACCCTCGTGACCGAAGACCAGATGCTGGACTTCTATGAGAAACACAAAAACCTCTTCACGCTTGATCGCCCGATCCTGAAAGTTCGTTTCGTAGATATTCTCAAGAATATGGACAAGAAAGACCATATCATCAGGCTTATGTCCTCGAACAAGCCTAAGGATATGGAAGAGGTCGAGGGACTTGCGAACAAGTATGCCATCAAATACTTCGACAAGAGCTACGAATGGATGGACGCCGCTGTCCTCGCGCGCGAGTTCGGAACCGACTATGGCCAGATGCTCGCGAAAATGAACCAGTCGTATATAAGGATGGAATCCGAAGATGCGGCGGATATCAAGGTCGCCTATGTCCGCGAGATCCGCAGGAGCGGGGTTGCGCCCTTCGATTTCTGCACGGACAGAATCCGTGAATACATACTCAGCGGAAGAAAACACGATCTTCTCATCGCTTTGGAACAAAGCTTGCTTAAGGGAGCTTCCGACGATGGTCAATTTGTAATTTATTAGCGAATGAAAAAGATATTAGCTGCAGCGGTAATCGCGCTCGCAAGCCTGACCCTCAATGCCCAGAAATACAGCGGCCTGATTGACAAGACGGTGGCCGTTATCGGCGGCGAATTCATCTCCCTGTCTGAGATAGAACAGGAGGTTAACACGATGAGGGCCCGCGGATATGCTTCGGACCAGAATATGCGCTGCGAGATCCTTGAAAACATTCTTCAGACAAAACTCTTCCTTATGCAGGCCAGGGTCGACTCCCTTACCTTCAACAAGGAGGTGGTCAACGCCCAGCTCGGCCAGCATATCGACGAAATCCGTACCGCCCTCGGCGGCGACGACAAGGTAGAGGAATACTTCGGGAAGCCCCTCTATAAACTGCGTCAGGAATGGACAAAACAGTTCGAGGAGATGTCGCTTACCCAGCAGGAGCAGCAGGAAATCGCTAAAAAGATTCCCGAAATTACTCCCCACGACATCAAAGAGTATGTTGATACGGCAGATGTAAATAACCTGCCCGTAATCCCTACCAAATATCAGATGAGCCAGATCTGCGTCTACCCCGACGTAGAGTCTGCGAAGATGGCCGCCAAGGAGAAACTGCTCGAACTTCGCGAGCGAATCATCTCCGGAGAAAAATTTTCCACCCTCGCCCGTCTGTACTCAGACGACATTGAGTCTGCAAAGAGAGGCGGCGAGCTGGGTATGGCCTCCAAGACATCCTTCTGGCCCCAGTTCTCAGACGCCGCAATGTCCCTGAAAGTAGGAATGGTATCCAACACGGTCGAGACTCCGGACGGCTTCCACCTCATCCAGGTTATCGACAAAAAGGGCGATATGTTCAACGCCAGACACATCCTCATCAAGCCCTCATACACCTCGGCAGACAGGGAGAAGGCTTTCGCCAGGCTGGACAGCCTCAAGGCCTTGATCGACACAACCAGCCTCACCTTCGAGGCCGCAGCCCGCTTGTATAGCGAGGACAAACCCTCACGAACCAACGGCGGACAGATGGCCGACCCTGCTACCGGCTCCGCATATTTCGTCAAGGATGAGATCAAGCCCGCTGACTGGACGGTTATCCGCAACCTCGAGCCCGGACAGATCTCGGATCCGGTCGAATCTACCGACAACGAAGGACGTGGAAATCTTATCTACAAAATAATCCGTCTGGATAAGATAGTCCCCTCACATCCCGCTTCGTTTGAGACAGACTACAACGACCTCTACAGTACCGTAGAACACATCAAGCAGATCGAAGCGATCAACAAATTCATCGATAAAAAAATCTCTGAAACACATATAGTCATCGATCCAATGTTCAAGGATTGTGACTTCTCCCGCGCTGGATGGTCGGAAAAAATAAGAAAGTAGGTTCACTGTTGCTGGCGGCCGGTCTCGTAGCGGCCCTGTTCAGCGCTTCTGCCGGGCCCAAACCCGCGCAGAAGGGCGACGTGGTCCGTCTGATCAAGGCTAAATCCGTCCAGATCATCACCAGCGAAGACGACAGAGCCTTTCGTAAGGCTGTCGAGGCTACTTTCCTCCACAACGACACCTACCTTATCTGCGACACCGCTATCTGGAGAGTCGCAGACAACATAATCAACGCAAAAGGCCACGTCAAGCTGATGCAGGAAGGAACCGTCCTCACCAGCGAGACCCTAGACTACTATGTAGACAGGGACCTTGCCGAATTCCGAGGCAGTGTAGTCCAGCTGGTAGACAAGGAAAACAACACTCTCCGTACCCGCCACCTCGACTATAATACCAAGGACAGCGTCGCAGTCTTTGCAAACGGCGCCGCGATGAAAGACAAAGACGGCCAGATTATCGAAAGTATAGACGGAACCTACGACTCTAAGGCCAGCCTCTTTACCTTCACCGGAGACGTAAATATGTACACGGACTCCGTCTTCATCAAGACCTCGTCGCTGAACTATCACACCGATCTTGAGCGCGCCGTCTTCAACTCCTATATCGACTTCTGGAAAGACGATAATATGCTCTCCGCCAGCCGCGGCTGGTACAATAGGAAGCGCGAAACCTTCTTCTTTACAGACAAGGTCCACGCAACCTCGAAGAACCAGGAAACCTGGAGCGACACCCTGTACTACTACCGCTGGACGAGCAATGTCGAGCTGAAAGGCAACGTCCAGCTCCAGGACAGCTCACACCACACCTCCGCCGTCTCGAAATACCTTCTCTACGAAGACACGCTCGCCCGGGTGACTATGATCAACGAGGCCGCGGTCGCAATCGCCGATGAGGACTCCAACTACAAAGACACGCTCTACGTAGGCGCAGATACTATCATCTACTACACCCTCCGAAAGTGTGACATCCCCGCAAACGAAATCAAGAACGCCGAGACCCGTCTCAACGACATTATGGCCGACGCGGTAGGCGAATACCGCCGGAAGGCGGCCGAGGAAGCCGCACGCAAGGCGGAGGAAGCTGCGCAGCAGAAGGAGGCTTCCAAGGCAGGGCGCGGCGGTATGAGGGGCAAGGCGGGCGGAAAGGCCGGTGGGCTTGGGACGATCGGCGAAGGCGGGGCTCCGGCTATGGGCCCGGGTGGAGAAACGCCCGCAACGCCGAAGGATGGAGCGGCTGCCCCTATGGACACATTGGCGGCGGCAGACTCGCTCTCCGCTCCGCTCGATTCAGCAGCCCTGGCGCTCAGGGATTCGCTGGCCAGGGCCGACTCGCTCGCGAATATCCCGCCGCCCGATACGACTAAGGTGGGCTTCGCCGTGGGCATAAGAAATGTCAAGATCTACCGCTCGGATATGCAGGTCCGCTGCGATTCGCTGCGATACACTGACCTCGATTCGATTGCGCGATTCTATATAGACCCTATAGTCTGGAACGAGGGACGCCGTCAGTATTACTCGGACAGTCTGAACGTCCTGATCAGGAACGGTTCGGTAGACCGCGCGAGTCTGATGTCGAACGCGATGATCGTAACCCAGGAAGACACCCTGCTTTACGATCAGATCAAGGGCGCGGAGGTTATCGCCTTCTTCGACAGTACTGCCGCCCTGACCAGGTTTGACGCAGTAGGAGGCGCGACCGCCATCTTCTATCTCGAGGAAAACGGCTCGCTCTCTACGGTAAATAAGGTGGAGAGCAAGATGCTCTGCGGAGCCTTCGTAGACGGAACCATAGACCGTATTCACTACTTCGACAGCCCGAAAAACGATGCATACCCGGTAGTTCAGTTCCCTAAGAGCGACCGCTACCTGAAAGGATTCAAGTGGGCGCCGGAACTCAAGCCTACCGGCAAGAAGAGCATCACTACCCTTACAGTCCGCCAGTCCGAACGCGCCAAATACGAGAAGCACCCCCGCGCCAAGTTCAAGCAGACAGACATCTACTTCCCGGGCTATATGAAGAGCGTCTATGCCGCCATCGACGAGAGCCACAAACCACGCCCGAAGAAGAAAGCGGACAAGAAACAGGAACTCGAGGTAGTCGAGGCGGCCGCCCCGAAAGACACCCTTATCCAGCAGGATACCCTAGCTCTGAAAGACAGCCTGGCCCTTAGCGACACCCTCGCACTCAAAGACTCCCTGATGCTCAGGGATTCCCTGGCCCAGGGCGATTCGCTTGCTGTCCGCGACAGCCTTTCGACAGATCAGCTCCCTGCAAAGAAGACCTTCAAGCAGAAGTTCAACGAGTGGCGTGTGAAGATGGCAGAGCGCAGAAAAGCGAGGGCCGAAGCACGCGAGGCCCGCTGGGCTATACTCGACCAGCAGGACGCGGCCAAGGCGGAGGCAAAAGCCCGCATCAAGGAAGAAAAAGCCCGCGCAAAGAAGCGCAAGGAACTCCAGGCCGCCGAGGAAGAAGCCCGCAAGGATCAGGAAATACTGAACAAATACATAGAATACTATAAACAGAAAAAGGAGAGGGAAAAGAATGGAAAACATTAAAGACAGATTCCTGCGCTATGTCGCAATCGACACCAGGTCAGACGAAGAATCGGAAAGCCAACCCAGCACCGCAAAGCAGCTCAACCTGCTCAGGCTCCTCTGCGAGGAGTTGAAAGCGATGGGAGTTGATGCTACCCTGGACGAATTCGGCTACGTGATGGGAAAGATCCCCGCCAACACCGAAGGCGCCATCCCCGCCGTAGGATTCATTGCCCACGTCGACACCTCTCCAGACGCCTCCGGCGAGAACATCAAGCCGCAGATCATCCCCAACTACGACGGCGAGCCCATCGCCCTGAAGGGCGTCCCCGGCCTCTACCTCGATCCCCAGGAATTCCCCGAACTCATCGCCCATAAAGGCGAAACCATCATAACAACCGACGGAACTACCCTGCTCGGCGCCGACGACAAAGCCGGAGTCGCCGAGATAATGGCAGCGGTAGAATATATAGTCGAACATCCCGAGTTCAAACACGGCCCTATCAGGATAGGCTTTACGCCCGACGAGGAGATCGGCCGCGGGGTCGCGAAGTTCGACGTCGCTCGCTTCGACGCCGCCTACGCCTACACGATGGACGGCGGCGAGGTCGGCGAGCTCGAGTTCGAGAACTTCAATGCCGCGGCCGCGACGGTCCATATCCAGGGCCGCAACGTCCACCCCGGCTACGCGAAGGGCAAGATGAAAAACGCCATCCAGATTGGAATGGAACTCAACTGCCTGCTCCCGCTCGAACAGCGTCCCGAGTTCCATCCAGATTGGAATGGAACTCAACTGCCTGCTCCCGCTCGAACAGCGTCCCGAGT
>JAEEGK010031465.1_pt1 | contig 10457 bp, 7 predicted proteins | sample 8958771 | NCBI WGS metagenome assembly JAEEGK01 (sample SAMN16246547, study PRJNA631951) | gut metagenome | biome: gut microbiome; feature: rumen; material: SC-attached | host: Bos | place: Iran: Karaj | collected 2018-10 | reverse complement strand
CAATTGGCTAACGAAAGACGAGTAAAGGAAGCCGACCTGAAAGTGAAGGAACTGGAGCTGAACATCAGTACCAAGAGCATGAACGAGATGCGTCGCACGTTGGAAGATGCGCAGATACGCTCTCCTCGCAAAGGTATCCTTACTTTTATCAATACGCAGGTGGGTGCCCAAGTAGGACAAGGCAGTCAGGTGGCGATTGTGAGTGATTTGAGCCACTTTAAGGTGGATGCAGAGATAGCCGACAGCTACGGCGACAGAGTGGTTCCTGGTGGCAAAGCTATCGTTAAAGTGGGTAGCAAGCGATTGGAAGGTGTGGTGAGCAGTGTTACTCCATTAAGTCGAAATGGTGTCATCAACTTCAGCGTTCAACTAAATGAGGATAATAACGAAGCCTTACGCTCAGGTTTGAAGACCGATGTATATGTGATGAACTCCATCAAGGATGATGTGCTTCGCATCGCCTCGGGCAGCTACTACCAAGGTCCTAATGACTATGAGTTGTTTGTTTTCAATGGAGACGATGAATTGGTAAAGCGTGAAGTCAGATTGGGCGAGAGCAGCTTTGAATACGTAGAGGTGCTTTCAGGACTGAAAGAAGGCGACCGTGTGGTAACCAGCAGTATGAGCAACTATCGAGGCAAGAATTCTCTTAAAGTGAAATAATTAAAACTTTTAGATATGATTAAAGACTATGTAAAACAAGCCTGGGAACTGATGAGGCAGAACCCTTTGTTCAGTTCCCTCTACATCACAGGTACAGCTTTGGCAATCTGTTTCACTACAGTCATGACGGTGGCGTACTATGTAAAGATAGCACCCCTGTACCCAGAGTACAACAGGAATAACACCTATTATATTACTCAGTTGAAATTAGAAACTGTTGACAACAAGAACAATATTAATTCGGCCTTCAGCTACAATGCTCTACGTGACTTATTGTACCCACTGAAGAATGCAGAGGCTGTTTCTGGTATCTTCCAGGAAGGAAACGAGCATTGGGTGCGTCCTTTGACAGGCAATGACTTCTCTGTGAAGTTGATCTCTACCGACCCCGGCTTCTTCAAAATCTATGAGTTTGACTATATCGAGGGCTCTCCATTCAGCGAGGCGGATTTTGAAAGTGGAGTGCGCTCAGTAGTCATCAGTGACAAGCTGGCACAAAAGACATTCCATCAAACTGAAGGCGTGGTGGGCAAGATGCTGAGCTTGGACATGAATGATTACCGAGTGTGTGGTGTCATAAGAGCCGGTAATAAGTTGGGTAGCTATAGCTATGCTGATGCATATATACCCTACAAAGCCAATCCTAACTATCAGGCAACATTCTATTATGACTACATTGGCTTCTATGAAGCTCTCTTCTTGGTAAAGGACAATGAGCAAAAAGAGGCTTTGCAGGCGGAACTGGATGCAGTAATTGCCAATGTGAACCAACAGCATAAAGATGAATGGCAACTGAAACCACTGACCTTGCGTCCACACATCACTACGGTGTTCTACTATTTGTACCTTGACAATGATTATAAGTTGACACCCTGGATTTTATTCAAGAAGTTTTTGCCGATTATCCTGGTGTTGCTTCTGATTCCTGCCTTCAACCTGAGTGGTATGATCAGTAGTAGGATGGAAGACAGATTGGCTGAGATGGGTGTCCGCAAGTCATTTGGTGCCAGCAAAAATGTGCTGTTATCACAAGTGATGTGGGAGAACCTGATACTGACATTGGTAGGCGGATTGGTGGGCCTTATCATTGCATGGAGTATTTTGTACTTGGGCAAGAGCTGGGTGTTTACCCTCTTTGATGACTACCCCGATTTCCTCTATGACAATAGCATTACTATTACTGGCGAAATGCTGTTCACCCCTGTTGTATTTATTACAGCTTTGTTGGTATGTGTCATCATCAACTTGCTCTCTGCTCTGATTCCTGCTTGGAACTCACTGCGTAAACCCATTGTAAGCTCATTAAACGAGAAGAAGTAATTATTCATTATTCATTTTTCATTATTCATTAATAAGACTATGTTTAATTTGATATTCAAAAATATTTGGGCACGCCGCAAGCGTAATGGATGGCTCTTTATCGAGTTGGTGGCAGTAGCCATTGTGTCATGGGTTATCTTCGACCCTGTAGTTGTAGGCCTATATGTAAGAAACTTGCCCACAGGCTATGATACCGACCGTTTGTGCCGTATCTCTTTGGGGAGGTATTACGAAGGTGCCTCAGTGTATAGTGCTGAAGCTGACTCAACCCTCTTTGAGGATATTGACCGCATCATGTATCAGGCTCGTAACCTATCTGATGTAGAAAGTTCCACACAGTTGTTAGGCTTCGCGTATCCAGGTTCAATGGGCAATTCAAACTCAACGTATGTGAACCCCAATGATACGACCAGACTTTTGCGAGTGACGAATATGTATTACAAGCCTCGTACAGATTTCTTCAAAACTTTCGGTATCCAACCTGCCGATGGCTATACAGTAGAGCAACTGGAGGAAGCCGTTTTACCAGCCAACAGCACGTTACTCTCCGAGGACGGTGCACGATATCTGTACGGTGATAACCGAAGTGATATGCGCCTTTCTATACCTCCCCAATATCTGTCAATGGTGCCCGACTGGAAAGACATGACGGTAACAGGTGTGTTCAAGTCTTTCAAGATGAACAATGGCAATCGTGCCATCCCTGTAGCCTTCTACAAATTCAGTCAAGAGGACAACGGCGGAACAGATGTTCCTGCGCAAACTTATATCTTGGTTAGGGTAAAAGAGGGAGTGAATTTGGATAAGTTTATTGACGATTTCAACCAAAATGGTATCAAAGAACTACATAGCGGGAACCTCTATGCCCGTAACATTATGAAGTTTAACAGCGTGATGGAAGAAAGAGATACCTTTTACCTCAATGCGATGCGTATGCGATATGTGTTGGCTGCATTCTTTATGATTAGCCTTTGCCTGGGTGTGATTGGCACGTTCTGGTTGCAGACGAAAGTGAGGAAGGAAGACATAGGTGTGATGTTGTCCTTCGGTGGTACACCCAAGACGATTATGGGTATGCTGATGGGCGAAGGAGTGGTGCTTACCACCATCGCTGTAGTCATTGGATGCCTCATCTATATGCAATATGGTATCAGCGAGGGCTTGGTAAACGACTATATGTTTGGAGGAGCACGTGCCGACTCTCCGATGGTAGCTGACTCCTGGATAGACAGTTTCCCTCAGCATTTCCTAATTGTGTCGGGTATTATCTGGCTCATTATGACTATTGTAGTGCTTATCGGCATTTATATCCCTGCGCACAAAATCAGCCATGTGCTACCAACTGAAGCATTAAGAGACGAATAATAAATTAATAAAAGAAATAGAATTATGGAAACAATCATCAAATTAGAAGGTATCAACAAGATATATCGTACAGACGAAGTGGAAACGCAGGCTTTGGAGAATGTAAACCTGCAAGTGAATAAGGGCGAGTTCCTCAGCATCATGGGACCTTCAGGTTGTGGCAAATCCACCTTATTAAATATCATGGGTTTGTTGGATGCGCCTACCTCTGGTAGCGTACTGATTGACGGTACTGCTACCGAGAAACTAAGTGATAAAGCTTTGGCAGCTTTCCGTAATGAAAAGCTTGGCTTTGTGTTCCAAAGCTTCCACCTGATTAACTCCCTCAATGTAATTGACAACGTGAAGATTCCTCTGCTCTATCGCAAGATGTCGGGAGCCAAGCGCGAGGAACTGGCGAAACAGGTGTTGGAGCGTGTTGGCTTAAGCCATCGTATGCGCCACATGCCAACCCAGTTGAGTGGTGGTCAGTGTCAGCGAGTAGCCATTGCCCGTGCTATTGTCGGCAATCCAGAGATTATCCTTGCCGACGAGCCTACAGGTAACTTGGACAGCAAGATGGGTGCTGAGATCATGGAACTTTTGCATGAACTAAACAAGCAAGACGGTCGTACCATCGTAATGGTAACACACAATGAGGCGCAAGCCAAACTGACCGACCGTACCATCCGCTTCTTCGATGGCAGGCAGGTGGAGTAACCACTGACGATTGAGCATTGACGATTGACGATTGACGATTGACAATTGACTATTGACCATTGACAATTGACCATTAGTATATGAAAAGAATAATCTATTCCTTATTAGCCTTGGTGATGAGCACCCTTTCGTTGCATGCTCAGGTGGAGACCTCAGTAAGAGAGATATCACTCGACGAGGCCATCCGCCTGGCTAGGGTGCAGAGTGTGGATGCTGCGGTAGCTCTCAATGAGTTGAAGACGGCTTACTGGGAGTATCGCACCTACAAGGCAGAATTATTGCCTGAGGTGAACTTTAGAGCTACCTTGCCATCCTATAACAAGAGCTATACTGCCTATCAGAATGATGCGGGCGAATACAGCTACCTGCGAGGCGACTATATGCGGATGAGTGGGGAACTGAGCATCGACCAAAATATCTGGCTGACGGGTGGTACGCTCTCGCTTAATACGTCTTTAGATTACCTGAAGCAGTTTACAGGTAGCAAGGACCATAGCTTCATGACGGTGCCTATCGCCTTGACACTGAACCAGCCTATCTTTGGAGTGAACCGCATCAAGTGGGACAGACGTATTGAGCCTGTGCGCTATCGTGAGGCAAAGGCAGCTTTCCTCAGTGCCACTGAAGATGTAACCATAGCTACCATCAATCATTTTTTCAATCTGCTTTTGGCGAAAGAGAGGGTGGCAATTGCGCAGCAGAACCTTGACAATGCTGAAAACCTCTATGAGGTGGCGAAGGTAAAACGTGAAATGGGACAAATCAGCGAGAACGACCTCCTACAACTCCGCTTGAATGTGCTGGATGCTCAGTCGTCACTCACTGAGAACGAGACAACCCTCAAGAGTTGTATGTTTAAGCTGCGTTCTTTCCTTGCTATAGGAGAGGACGTGGACTTGGAACCTGTGGTACCTGAGACAGCGCCGTCTGTTGAGCTTTATTATGATGATGTATTGCAGAAAGCCCTTCAAAACAACTCGTTCGCTCAGAATATCCAGCGTAGACAGTTGGAAGCAGATTATGAGGTGGCAAAAGCAAGAGGCAACCTGAGAGAAATACAGTTATATGCCCAGGTTGGTTTGACAGGTACAGATCATACATTCCGCTCTGCCTACGATGGGCTGAAGTCGAACCAGATTGTGGAAGTGGGCGTGAAGATTCCAATACTAGATTGGGGCAGACGCAAGGGGCAGGTACGTGTTGCCAAGAGTAATCGCGAAGTAACGGAAAGCAAATTGAGACAAGAAACACAGGAGTTTAACCAGAACCTGTTTGTATTGGTACAGCAATATAATAATCAGCTGGCACAACTGAACATAGCTGACGAAAGCGACCAGATAGCACAAAAGCGTTATGCTACGAATGTGGAGACTTTCATGATTGGTAAAATATCTACCCTCGACTTAAACGATGCCCAAGTACGAAAGGATGAGGCAAGGCAGAAACACGTCAACGAATTGTTCTATTATTGGTATTACTACTACCGCTTGCGTAGCCTCACTCTTTGGGACTTCGAGAAGGGCACGAATATTGATGCCGACTTTGAAGCAATCATCAAAGGATAATTTGGCTGTTTCATTTGAATGCGTTAATTTTGCAATACTATGATATTGATTGTTGATGATGATAGTGCAATACGTACCTCATTAGGCTTTATGCTGAAACGGGCTGGCTATGAGGTGCAGGCAGTCTCAGGACCCAAAGAGGCGATGACGATTGTCCGTAATGAGGAAGTGCGTCTCATTTTAATGGACATGAACTTTTCTCTTTCAACAACAGGGGAGGAAGGCCTAACTTTGCTCAAGCAAGTGAAGTTGTTCCTTCCAGAAGTTCCTGTGATTCTGATGACAGCATGGGGTAGCATCAGTCTTGCTGTTGAGGGCATGAAGGCTGGTGCTTTTGATTTCGTTACCAAACCTTGGAACAATATAGCATTAATGCAACGCATAGAAACGGCATTGCAGCTAACGGAAAAACAAGAAACTACCAAAGCAAATGATAAGGCATTTGACCGTAGTTTTATTATTGGTGAAAGCAAAGCCTTGGCGGAAGTTCTCACAATTGTCCAACGCATAGCCAATACCAACGCCTCTGTTCTGATTACCGGTGAAAGTGGCACTGGCAAGGAACTCATAGCAGAAGCTATCCATAAAAATAGCCAACGAGCCAGCAAGCCTTTCGTAAAGGTGAACTTGGGCGGTATTTCACAGAGCCTCTTTGAAAGTGAGATGTTTGGACATAAGAAAGGAGCTTTTACCGATGCCGTAGCTGACAGAAAGGGACGCTTTGAGTTGGCAGATAAAGGTACCATCTTCCTTGATGAGATTGGTGAACTCGACCTGAGTTGTCAAGTAAAGTTGTTGCGTGTTTTGCAGGAACAGACCTTTGAGCCGTTGGGCGATAGTAAACCAAAGAAGGTGGATGTTCGAGTAGTGAGTGCTACCAATGCAAATTTGCAACAAATGGTACAGAATAAGTCTTTCCGAGAGGATTTGTTCTATCGCATCAACCTTATCACGATTCATCTGCCAGCATTGAGAGAGCGCAAGGAGGATATTCCACTTTTAGCAGCTCACTTTGCCAAAAAACAATGTGAGGCAAATGGCTTGCCTATGGTTGCTATTTCAGAGGAAGCCAATGACTATTTGGCATCTCTGCCATACCCTGGCAATATACGTGAGTTGAAGAACTTAGTGGAACGTACGATTTTAGTGAGTTCAAATAATCTTTTGCGTGCATCTGACTTCCAACAGCAATATCAAGGGCTTTCTTCTCTGCAAAACGCTGATGCCGATGGCCTGACATTGGATGAAATGGAATATATTGCCATCAAGAAAGCGTACGAGAAATACCATGGCAATGTGTCACAGATGGCTTCAGCCTTAGGGTTGAGTCGTCAGGCTCTTTATAGAAGGATGGAGAAATATAATTTAGTGTGAAACTCAAACACTTATTTTACATATTAGCTGCTTTACAACTGGCACTGCTTGTCTTGTTGTTCTACTCTGCCTCTCAGCGTCAGGACATTCTGTTCTATATAGGGGAAGGCTTAGTCGTGTTGGTCTTGTTGTTCCTTGTGTATTTTTACTATAAGGTGTTAAGGCCTTTGGATGTTATAGGCAATGGTATGGACTTGCTGAACGAACAGGATTTCAGCAGTCGCCTTAAGCCTGTAGGACAACAAGAGAGTGACCGCATAGTACAGGTGTTCAACAAGATGATGGACCAACTGAAAGACGAGAAGCTGCGAATACAGGAACAGAACCGTTTCTTAGACTTACTTATCAGTGCCTCACCAATGGGGGTAGTGATGTTGGATTTCGATGAGCGCATCACAATGATGAATAACGCTGCTATCCGTTTCCTTGAAATCGATAATGTAGAGCATGTCTTGCATCAGCCCTTGAGGCAACTAAATTCTCCATTGGCTAAAGAGATAGTCAACATTCCATCAGATAAGGCTGAAACTGTTCGTCTGAGTGATTCCAAGATATATCGTTGCAGCCATCTCAGTTTCATGGATAGGGGTTTTGCTCGTCCATTCATACTGATAGAGAGTTTGACAGAGGAAGTAATGAAGGCAGAGAAGAAAGCGTATGAGAAAGTGATACGCATGATAGCTCACGAGGTGAACAACACTGTTGCTGGTGTAACATCAACTCTCGATACAGTGAACGATGTGTTGTCAACGATGCCAGAGACTGAGGATTTGCGTGAGGTCATTGCAGTAGGTAGTGACCGTTGTATGGGTATGAGCCGTTTCATTACTCGCTTTGCCGATGTTGTGAAAATCCCTGATCCTCAATTGCAATCTGTTGACTTGAACCAATTAGTTTCAAGTTGTAAATCCTTTATGGAAAGTGTCTGTGCCAATCGAAACATCAACATTAGCATGCACCTGTGCGAAGATGCTGCAAAAGTAAACATTGACCCCACCCTATTTGAGCAAGTACTGATAAACATAGTCAAGAATGCAGCAGAAAGCATTGACACTAATGGAGAAATAATCATAACAACACAAGCAAACGTCATAGAGATAGCCGATAATGGAAAAGGCATTAACCCTGAAGATGAGAAAAAACTATTCTCTCCATTCTTTTCTACTAAACCTAACGGGCAAGGTATAGGTCTTATGTTTATTCGTGAAGTGCTCATCAAACATGATTGCACCTTCTCCCTCCGCACTTATCCCGATGGATATACCCGTTTCAAGATAGTTATTTGAGGCAAGAGTTTATACAATACATTTTTGTATAAAATTGCATAAAAAAGAGCTGTAATTGTTCTAATTTCAGCTCTTTTTCGCTTAGCTGCGCCTGATGGGTGGTTTACTACGGGCAAAACGACCTTTTACTTCCTCTAAACTGACCGTAGTAAAGAAGCTGGTTTTAGAACAGATAATACATGATGTATATACAAGTATTTATGCAATTCAGCTGATGTGCTCACGTGCTAACGCGCTAACATTTTCATTTTTCAAACACACATGCATGTACCATTAGGTTTATTCTTAGTTTTTAATTAAGCTAATCATAATTATCTAATTATTTAGGTATTATATATAGATTGTTATCCAGTCATCTCCTACTCCCCCTACATCCCTTTTCAAAAAAAACAAGAAATGTTAGCGCGTTAGTGCGTGCATTCGTTAATTTTTGTATCTTTGCACCGCCAAATGGACAAAACAATTGATTATCCATGGATACAATTACCACCATACCTCCACGCACGAAAAAAGAGAATTATACCAGCTACTTCCACCGCTTGCTGGCTGGTTCTTTAAAAGCAAAAGAAGCCCACAAGATACATGAGACATGGATAAGACGCCACCAAAGCGTTTTACGTGAAAAGGACTGCTATCAGCGTATCAAGATGGTGCTGGAGGAACTGATGAAATCTGGCTTTCTGAGAGCCGACTATATCGATACAGGCATGCTCAATGACGATTGTCTCGATGCACGCCACGAACTGGAAGATTTGCATTTCGAAGACTTGCTCAAGATTGATGGTGCCGAATGGAAATACGCTTTACTGAGCGTACAATTGAAGAAGCAAGGCGAGAGACGCATATTAATTGACGAAAAATATGTAGGCCTCTACATCGATGAAATGCGTGACAAACTGACGACAGATGACCTTGAAGCATTCTTTAGCTTCGCCACCTTCACCACACTAGCATATAGAGAAATAGATCGGCTACATGCATGCGGAAGTACAGCAGGAGAGGAAATGCCACAGCAGACTGACGAGCAGATAGCAGTGAATAACTTTGTGAACAAAATCGTTAGACTAGCAAATACTACATACGATAGCTGGAATGGCAAGAAGGTATCCCCTGGGGCACATATGCCTGAAAGGGAAATTGTCATCAAACGCGATGAACTGATAGAATATATCAAGGATATACAGCTAAACAATCCCGAGGAACTTCTATCATGGTGCTATCCAACCACTAGCAACAATAACATACAATTCTGCAAATACGTATCATTACTACAAAAGAAGGGCTATTTCGGCACCCTACGCAACAACCTATTGGCGAAATGCGTGGCTCCGATTATCGGATTGTGTAATGGCACAGTCAGCAACTATTTAAGTAAATAATAGTCAATTAATCAACGGGGAAAACGTTCATTTTACATTCTTGAATGGATAATATGAATTAATTTATGTGATTCATTAAATTATTCATTATCCTACTGATTATCGGTATCATAACATTAATAGATTAATTCGAATAACATTTGGAATCACACAAACTTAGTCAGAAATTTGCACGCAGATAGCAATCTACATCAAAAAGAAAGCTATGTAGTAACGCACTAACGACCCAACAATTACTATATATTTCCAAGAGCCACTGTCGTCATCAATGATGGCAGGGGCTCTTTTTATATGGGTACTCTATCCACAAATACTTCCTCGCCTTGTGGCAAAAAGACAGACAAACAATTGGAGATTGGAAATAACATCGTACTTTACTGCCAATAAACAATAAGTGTCTAATCTTTTAAAATTCATTCATAACATGAAAAAGTTTCCTTACCATTAATATTCCTATCTCAAGGCTTATTCTTTATTTTTGTGGGCTGTGCGTGATATGAACAAGCCAAACAATGAATTGGCTACATTATTTTAACAATGGAATGATTTAGATTATTTATAGAATATCTTTATAGAAAACTATGATGATCTTCAAGAATTCTTCTATATTAAGAGAGTAAGCGAGGCCATTGAAGATACCATCAATGAAGCAGAACAGTTGGAAAGACTCATTTTAGATATTCCTTATGCTGACAACCTTGATGAGATATTTTTACCTTTAGGCTCAAATGATATGAGCATACGTGAATTGGTAAAACTGAACCAATTTCACCATTTCCTACTTAATATTGTATTTTTTGATTGGG
>JAEEGK010031461.1_pt1 | contig 10458 bp, 10 predicted proteins | sample 8958771 | NCBI WGS metagenome assembly JAEEGK01 (sample SAMN16246547, study PRJNA631951) | gut metagenome | biome: gut microbiome; feature: rumen; material: SC-attached | host: Bos | place: Iran: Karaj | collected 2018-10 | reverse complement strand
CCAATCAAAGCTGCTGTACCACCAACTGAGTGAATTGCAGCACCACCGGCAAAGTCTACGAAACCAAGCTGAACCAGCCAGCCCTGTGAGTTCCATACCCAGCCAGCTTCAATCGGATAAACAACTGCAGAAATTACTGCAGAGTAAATACAGTAAGCAGAGAACTTAGTTCTTTCTGCCATAGAACCGGAAACGATTGTAGCAGCAGTTGCACAGAATACCAGGTTGAATACAAATGACGACCAGTCGCCTTCTGCAAAGTTTGTAAACAACTGCAAGTTAGGCTTACCTATCAAACCAAAGAAATAATTTTCGCTCATCATCAAGCCGAATCCGAGCAGCATAAACATTGGAGTTCCGATACAGAAATCCATCAGGTTTTTCATGATGATGTTACCCGCATTTTTTGCACGAGTAAAACCAGTTTCAACCATCGCAAAACCGCACTGCATAAAGAATACAAGTGCAGCGCCGATCAAAAACCACACACTCCAAACTTCACTCATATTTATCAACCTCCGTATATGGGTTAAACTGCAACCGTAGGTTGTCAGTTTTGAAGCTAATTTACAATGCGCTTCAGCGTCATTGTATAGTTGAGCTATGCTGCAACTGCGTAAGCAGTTGTCTGCATGAGCGCAAAAAAAACGGCGATGATCCAAACATTGTGCACAAATGTTCGACATCATCGCCGCCTAAAAAAAATAAACGCTGCAGATAACTATCGTTAGTTAGTAACGTAGTTCACGCAGCGTCATTGCTTATATTGTTTTATCGGGAATAAACCGACAAAGTTTAAAACAAAAAAGGTCGCAGGGATTTCCTACGACCTCATTGCCTTAGATATTTTGTTTATACAACTATTAAAAAAAATAGTCAATAGTTTTTTGTAAAATAATTAAATTTATTTGCCTTATTAAATGAAATTTATAATTAACAGAACACTTAAAAATTGCAGGAACAGAAAAATAAGTTACAACTATCCTTTTCGCTAATCTTGTTGTACAATGTAAGTAATGTAAAAGTCCGCTTTTGGACACAAGGATTTAAAAAATGAAAAAAAGAATTTCAGTGTTATTTGTTTTACTGTTTCTTTCTGCAAATTTGTCTGCAGATTTATTTTCAAAAACACTTGAATATAATTCTGTAATTAATTTAACTGCTGTAGAATCTTCTGAAAATAATAAAACAATTTTAACAGTTTCCGGTTTATGCGCCGACAGTACATATGCCGTAAAAAAAATAGATGTACAGAAAATAGATACAACAACAGTTTTAATTATAATTACAGCTTCTTTAATTCACAAAAAAACACAAAGCGGTTCATTTAAGCATTCATTTGAAATTCCTTCTGACATTAAAAGCGTTGTTTTTGGAAATGTGGAATATGAAATCTGGAATGCAGATTCTCCGTTTAGAACAGGTGTTCTAACCAAAGCACCAAAGATTCTTCCCGGCACTACTCTTGCATTAAATAATTCTCCGTTTTCTGAAACTCGTTACGAGTTTACTTCGGAAAATGAAGGAATTGTCAGAAGCTTTATGCTGAGCTATTGCAACGAATGTGATGCATTTCCAGACGGAATTATTTATAAAGAAACTGAAAAAAGTAGAAAATTTTTATATGATTCAGAAAGCGGAAAAATCAGCGTTGACGGTGAATATGCGGGAACCATCGCTCATATTTCAGGAGATACTTTTGTTTTTTATAATCAGGATGAAGTATATTCCAGAACTATAGCAAAAGCCCATAATCTAAAAAGTGCATGGGCAGATGGAGACCGCTTTGGAAAACTGGAATATGTTTTTTATACAGACGGAACTTTTACAGGCCCGTTCTCATTCTCAAAAGAAAACACAGCAGAAAATCCTAATGAAGATTTTGATATGAAAGATAGATATGAAGAACTCAATTCAATAATTCGACTTTTTTATTTCCCATTGCCAAGCTTCAGATACCTGCTGCATGACGGTAATAAACTTTATAATGTTTACGGTTATCTTAATAAAACAGATCGAAAAGTTTATCAGGATCTGGACTTGACGCTTGATATAGTTATTCAGCTATCAAAAAAAGGAAATGCTTTATCTTTTTTTGATTTAAGTCAGTATCTTGGAAATATGACTGGTTCCGGATTACTTATTATGGAATATTATATAGACGAAAATTTTGAACTGGTTATCGGCGGAACAGGTTATTACAATGTTCTTTACGCAAATCTAATATATAAACAAAACCCGGAATATGTCATTGACATTAGAGAAGAAGATGTGGAAGCTTTTATTGAAAAATGCTTAAAAATAAAAAAGTAATAAAACTGCAGGAGAAAAAATGAATAAATTTTCAAAAATTACAGGATTGATTGCATTTTGGACAAGTCTAGTAGATTTTGCCGGTTCAATACTTATTTTAATTTTTCAAAAACAAATTATGAAAAGCTTTAATTTACCTAATCTGAATGCGACGGTTTTCTTATTTGACGTACTCCTTACCAAATTTGTTTTGCTATTAATTGTAGGTTTGTTTTGTTATATACAAAAAACAAATAATAGAACTCGTGCGATAATTTCATTATATTTTTATCTTTTGGTAACAATACTGTTTTCGAATCCACTTGTGGTTTCTGTTTCATCAATGATGGCCGGGACAAAAGGATCGGAATACCTTGCAGCAAAAGCAGTTATTTCTAATGCTTTACACTCAATATTATATATTTTCACATTAGTAAGTACTTTATGCTTCTACTTATCTACAGGAGCTTTAATTGTTTTAAATGATAATCAAAATAAAGAAATTGAAGCCGAAGTATCAGAAAAAAGCAGAACAAAATTAATTCTTTTTTCGGGATTCTTAGGCATATTTGGAATAGATAGATTTTATGCAAAAAGAACAGGAAGTGGAATTGTCAAATTATTTCTTGGACTGCCCATAACAATATCGCTGCTTCGTATAATAATTCTCCCGTTTTTTTCAAATATGTTAGAATCTATTTTTATGAGTTTATCGTATCCATTTGCGCTTACTCATTTAGACTCCTTCATACTTTCAATTCTTATTGCAATAATTCCAAATTTACCAATAATGATTTTTTCAATTGTAGACTTTGTTCTCTGTGCTTCTGGAAAAATGAAAGATTCAGATAATAAACTTATAATAAGGTGGTAAAAATGAAAAAGCTGTATTTATTAATTATTTTTTGTTTTGTATTAGTTGCAAATATTTTTTCTCAGGAAAAGAAATTTGACAAAGTCGTTTTATTACAACTTGATGAATATTTTTATGAACGATGTCCAGATGTTGAAGAACTGACAGGATATTTAAATGAACTTCAAACTGAAATAGAAAAAACAAATAATATTGGAGAAGGATATATAGTAATTGCATTAAGACCTGGTGCAAAATCAAACATATGGTTTGATGTTACAGGGAATAAAAACCTGAAATCATTAAAAAAGAAACTTCTTTCAATTACTCCATGTCATGTACAGGGAGGCGTAGTATTAATTGCACTTTCAAATTTAGATGATCCTCTGGAAAAATTACCATTGCCTGAAGAATGGAATAACTATCTGTCTGAACATAGCGAATTTGAAAGATTAGAAATATCGGAATTAGTAGATAAAATTTGGCCTCCGGAAATTACAGCAAAAGAAAAAAATAAACTTCTAAAACTGATAAATAAATTCAAAAATGAAAAGGATTTTTCTCAGGAAAGCTTACAAAAATATTCTGATATAATTACTTATGCAAGTGAAAGTGAAATCATAACAATTCAAATTGATTCAGAATGCTTCCCGATCGAAATAGCAGATAATGAATACGGCTCAATATTTTTATTAGCATATATCTGCGGCAATATGGAAAAACAGCTTCTTACAGAAAATTTTGAAAATTCAAAAGAAGATGGAATTCAATTTGAATTAATGAAATACGAACAGATTAAAAAAACCGACAAAGAAATAAAAATAAACTTTTTTGAAAATTTATTACAAAAGGGTGAATGAGTTTTTAGCGATAGCTGAACACTCCAGGAGTATTTATGAATCAGTTAAAAGAACAAAAAAAATTAAGAAATTCCATGGATAATTCAATCTATCCAACCTTTATGAATCGAGCAGGAGCATTGCTGCTTGACAGTTTCATTTTCTTGCCTGTCTTATTATTTCTTCGTATTCTTTTCAGCAAAATAAATGCAAATTCAGCTGTTCTTTATTCCGGAATAATAGTTCAATTATTGAATAATTTTCTTACCAATTTTTACAGAATCTTTTTTAATACTAAGTTTAATGGAACTCCCGGTAAGCTTATCTTTAAATATAAAATTGTCAGGGAAGATGGACTGCCTGTAACCTGGGCTACCTCTCTAAAGAGAGAACTCATCTATATACTTACATCACTGATTTATCTGATATTATTTTATACAGTATTCTTTATGAATCGTGAAGAAATTTACAGCTTTAGAGACGCGTCTGAATTTTATTCAAAATCATCTTTATCCAAAATTAATACTCTGGTTATGTTTATAATCTACTTTATAGATTTTGGAAGAGCTAACTCATCATTAAAAAGACAGACTCTTCATGATAAGATTGCAAAAACTCTTGTAGTTTACAGATATACAACAAAATAAAAAGGGCCGTTGGCAAAAGCTGCAATATCGCACATCCCTGTGCGACCGCTACCGCGGTGGTTAAGGAGATAACTATGGAAGTAAAAGAAGTACTCAAAAACCTGAGGGAAAAAAATAATCTTACACAGGAGCAGATGGCTCAAAGGGTAAATATTACCCGTCAGGCAATCAGCAGATGGGAAACAGGAGAAACTCAACCGGATACTCAAATGCTCAAAGTTCTCTCAAAAGAATTTGATGTTTCAATTAACACTCTGCTTGGTTCTCCACGACAGCTTTTCTGCCAGTGCTGCGGAATGCCGCTTTCCGAAGATTCAATGATCAGTAAAGAAACGGACGGTACATTTAATGAAGATTTCTGCAAATGGTGTTATACAGAAGGTACCTTTACTTATAAAACAAAAGATTCGCTTTTGGATTATCTTGTTGCAAATATGCCTAACCCGGAAAAACAAAGTAACGATGAAAGAAGAAAATTATTTGATTCACATCTTTCAACGTTAAAACACTGGAAATAATAAATTATTAATGATAAAAATAATTCAGGTAAAAAAAATTATGAGCTGCCCTTTCCGCCTGAGGTCAGTTCAGAGGGAAAAAAGATGAAAAAAAGTTTTTCGATTTTACTTATTCTGTTCACATTATTTTCTGTAAAGGGATTTTCTGCAGATATCAATTTTGAAAGTGAGCTTCAGGAATTCAAAAAACTGGTTCAGGATAATTCCGGCTGGTATTTTTATCAGTGGTATGATGGAATTTATATGAACATGTATTACATCGGGCTTGGTCAGGAAACGAAAGAAAACCTTTATTATGTCGACAGCAAATGTTATGAGCTAAATTTTAAATCAAAAACTTTGAGTATTTCTTCCAGCGGCGGTCATCCATATCTTAGAAATTCCACATACCTGAAAGAAGAAAAAGATTCTTTTACTGTTCAAAACGGCAAAGTTACTTCAATCAGACTTTATGATTCATATCTTATAAAAACTGACTGCAAGACAGAAAAAGAAGCGGCAGAATATCTGTATAAAAAAATTGACGACCGAATGTCTTTAATTCTCGGAAGTCATTTTGATAAAAACACAGGCGTTACAATAAATGTTTCTAAAAATGCAGATAGTTTTAATGTCGAAGTAACAGACAAAAACGGATTAAAAAAATCATATGAAATGTATTATTGGAACGAATATATGCTTTTCTGTGCTGAAGAAGAAATCGTGCATTTTATTGAAATTAAAAACGGAGTCTTCGTATTTGAAGATATGGATCTATATGAAAGAATGACTCCTGTTGGAACTTTTGAAATTTCTGCTTTTGCAAAAGAAACTAAATCCATAGAAACTGAAACACAGCATAAGGGCTATGCAATTTTGTCTGATAATCCAAAAAGTATTTTACTCGATACTTTTGATTTAAAATATACAGAAAGCAAACAGCCTCAGAGAATTATAGATGTGTATAGAGTTTACGAAAAAGACGGCTGGAAACGAATTGATTTTGAAGATAAGAAAATTCAGATTATTGACGGAGGAAGATTATATTTAGCGTTTGGTTTTACCGCAGACAGCCTTAAAAATGATAAATCGTTATCTGAAAGTGTATATGTAAAGAAACCCGAAACTCCCGAAAATTTTAATGGATATATGGTAAAAAATTTAAAGGCCTCTTCTACATTAAAGGATAAATATCATACATATTCTGCGGACGGAATGCTGTCGGTTTATGAAAAAAAGACAAATTCCGCAGACGAATATATGCGTCAAATTCCAGATTACTGGGTAAAAGATAATATTCCTTGGGTAGAAGGAAAAGCAGATGATGGAATCGGTGAATATTTTGAATTTGATTTGTCTCCGAATAACGATTACCGTTTTACAAGATATGAAATCAGGATTTTGAATGGATATGTAAATCCGCTTCTTCCAAATTTGTTCAAGGAAAATAACAGGATAAAGACAGCAATTGTAGAAACAGATAAAGGTTATAAAACTGAAATTCATTTTGAAGATGCAGTTGAATTTACAGAGTTTTTTATTCCGATGGTAAAAGACAGCCGTACTCATGTAAAAATTACTATTAAAGAAGTTTATAAAGGTTCAAAATACAGCGATACGGCGGTAACTGCACTGGAAGTAAATCACATGCTTTGGGATAAATAAATTCTTAAGGAGATGTATGAAAAAAATACCTCCGTGTATTTTTTTCATCTGCAGTTTTGCCGTTGGCAAAAGCTGCGATATCGCACATCCTTGTGCGACCGCTACCGCGGAGGTTTAGGAGAAAAAATGAAAAAAAGCATTTTATTAATTATATTTTTAATTGCTTTTCAGATTAATTTTTTTGGACAGAAATCCCCAAAAAATGAAATTTCTAATCCGGAAAATCATCCCGACTTTCAAGCAATTCTTCAGTTGGAAAAACAAATTAATAGTAATTCAAAAATTGAAAAATTTGATAAGATCTACGACTCGTCCGGTTATGAAATCTGTGTTTACAGAGATGAACTGAATAAAATATGTAAATATTCAAAAGCCTACTGGAGAACATATGCTCCAGATTACAACCGGGAAACGCAATTTATTGAAGAATATTATTTTATCAATGATGCAGTTCATGAAAAAATAACTGAAAATCCAAATCAAAAATCTCAGAAAATAAAATGGATTTTTAATACGGACGAAAAAATAAATTCAGAAATTCAAAATCTTTATACAATAAAACTCAAATGGGAAGTAAACAAAAATCCTGCAACTAATAAATATGATATTGAATTATATGAATCACGAAATAATGAAGTTTATTCAATCGGTTCTTTAGATTCAGATACAGAACTGTTAATTACAACTAACACTTCAGTCAAATCAAAACGGAATTCAATTTTAACAATATCAAAAGTTGATGCAGAATTTGAAGAAGGGTTTACAATATTTAGGGAGAATAATAATCTGAATGTGTACTATTTCTTTATGGGAAATAAAATGGAGTCTGTACTAAAAGAAATAAAAAGCATTCCCATATCACAAAACGATATTGTTGACGTAATTAATTAGGCATAAAAGTGAAAAGAGTATTTATATTTTTAATTTTATTGTTTTCTCAGCTGTATATTTTTGCAGGGGATTTTTCTTTTCCTCCGGAATTAAAATGGTGGATTTTCGAAGTACAAAAAATTGACCCGCAGATTCAAATTGAAAATTTCCAATTTGCCAGACAACGAACAATTGAGCGTGAAAAAGAAAAATCATCATTTAAAAACAAATTATATCCTGTACTAAAAAAATGGAATTATTACGGCGATAAATTTGCTTACCTTGATATTTCCTGTTCTTTACTAAAACAGGAAAACGGAAAGTATACACCTTTGCCTGATGTGGATTCAGTTTTTGGAATTTTTGACAGAAATGAAAATCTTTTATTCTGGGATTTCTTTGGAAGTTCAGGAGGAATAAATTCATTTTGCTGGCTTACGGATAAAAAAATTATCGCAACCGGAATATATTACTTAAATCATTATGATGAATATTGTGATATTGAACTTATTATTTATGAATACACGATTAATGATAAAGAAATAATTGTAAAAGAATTTGTATATCCATTAAAAAAAGTAGATGCAGAAAAATTAAGTAATTTAAATTTGTCCTGGTTCAGTCAACGGGAAGATTATTTTGAACTGATAAAATAATAAATGAGGCGTCGGATTTTAAGGAATTAAATTATGAAATACATAATAGAAACAGAACGGCTGAAATTACGCGAACTTACTCTGGACGATACCGAAAAGCTTTCTCTTGTACTTTCAGATCCGGAATCAATGAAATTTTACCCTCACCCATTTTCAAAAGAAGAAGTTGAAAACTGGATAACATGGAACATCAATAATTATAAAAAATATGGCTTCGGGCTTTGGGCTGTAATTGAAAAAGTTTCAGACGAATTTATCGGCGACTGCGGAATAACAATGCAGCAGGTTGAAGAAGATTTATTCCACGAGATTGGCTATCATCTTAGAAAAGAATACCGCGGTAAAGGCTACGCAACAGAAGCCGCACGTGCCTGCCTGGAGTTCGCAATAAGCAAAGGAATCAAACAGATAATTTCCTACATGAAATCTGACAATCTTCCGTCGCGTCATGTAGCAGAACGAAACGGTATGACATATATTAAATCGTTCACCAAAACAGTAATGGGCAAAACTGTTGAAGATGAAGTTCTTTATATGTACAAGGCTTAATTATAAAATTGCATATGTTGCGCCGCTAACGTGGAGTTTTAAGGAGAAGAAATGAAGAAAGTAATTTTTAGTTTTTTATTATCTTTGCTGGCAATTAATGTATTTGCGGATTTAAAAGGATTCGAGGCTAAGGAAATTTTTATCGCTTATTATTTTCCTGACAAATATGCAAATGTAATTGAATATGATGTTCTGTATGACAAAAAACATAAAAAAATATCTGAAGATACAAATTTGTTAGTTGAAACTATCAAAAAGGCAGAATACGCGCAAACTAAATATTCATATAAGCATTTTAATTCAGCAGAAGAATCAATTTCGAACGAAGGCGACTATGCAAAAATCAATCTTGATTTAATTACATATGAAGAAGCAAGTTTTGAAACAATCGAAGATTTATTCTCAAAGACTTTAAAGAGAAAGGTTTCTATAAAAGTTGAGGATAATAAAATCAATATGAAATTTGACGGAACAGGAATTGAGATTCTTTCCAACAATGCAGAAAATACATATCAGAAAGGAAAAGAAATTCTGCTTTTATGGCCTACCCGATTAAGTCAAATGGAACTTGTGGTTGGGCTGAACAATAATAATTCAGAATCAATTTTGCCGTACATAAACGGTATAATTTCAAGCCCGGAAATTTCTGCAGAAGAAATCGATTACTTAAGAAATGCATCTCCCGCCTTGGATAAAACAGAACAGGCATATCAGGATGACTGCGACATTGTCCGCCTTCAGCATCTGGTTTATTACGGAAAACTAATTGAAGAATATAAACAGAAGGTTGGAAAATATCCTTTCGAAGGAGAAGATCAGCAGGTTTACGCTTTTGTATATAATGATAATCAAAAAAAATATTGTACGGATACAAATCCAAATAAGCACAAACAGATTTCTCCAAAAGAATTCTTTGCAGAATTGGAGAAAGGCCTTGGCCGTCAAATTGATCAATTGTTTGATCCTCAGTATGTACCAAGCGGACGACCAATTTTTTATATATATTTAATCGACGGAAATCAATATTTCTTTGCCGTGCACATTTCAAAATATTATCCGTTTTCAAAGAAGGTCGATTCAAATTATTATAAAGTTGAATTATCAAATGTTACAGATAAAAGCTACAAATTCTATACAGTTCAGGATTTAGAAAACGATAAAAAATATCAGGAAGCCACCGCAAAAAAACTGGGCGGCTATTTTGACCTTAGAAAAAATGAGCATATAAGGGAATATAATTAACAGGAGTATCTATGTCAAAAATGTTCGATGTATATCAAAATTTTTCAGACTTATATGATGAATTGGTAAATCACGAAGATTATAATAACAATCTTTCTAAGTTCCTGCGCGACAAGATCCAATGGGAAAATAAAGTTGTCGGCGAATTTGGAATTGGAACCGGGCGCGTTACAAGGAACTACATCGACAAGGCTCAGAAGCTTTATGCGTATGATAATTCCGAGCACATGATTGATAAAGCAAAAATCAATTTGTCAAAGTGGGCGGATAAAATAGAATATTCAATTCTTGATAACAGTAAAATCAATTCGATTGAAAAGTCCTTTGACATAATCATTGAAGGCTGGA
>JAEEGK010031459.1_pt1 | contig 10458 bp, 8 predicted proteins | sample 8958771 | NCBI WGS metagenome assembly JAEEGK01 (sample SAMN16246547, study PRJNA631951) | gut metagenome | biome: gut microbiome; feature: rumen; material: SC-attached | host: Bos | place: Iran: Karaj | collected 2018-10 | reverse complement strand
AAATTTTACTTGTTATTTTAATTATTATTTTAATTATATTTATTATTTTAAAAATTGAATAAAATATTATACAATTGAAAAAAAATAAATTGAATATATTTATACTTATTCAATAATTTATATAGTAAAGCATTACTAATATCAAGCATTTATTTTATAATTTGGTGATTAAAAGGTGGAATAATGGAAAAAAATTTTGGGGAATCTTTAGAATATGAAAAATCTGAAAACAAATATAAAAAATATAAATATTTACCAATTATTAAATAATCAAATTAGGGATTATTTTAATTATGAAGAAGAGAGAAATTTTTTTAAATAATTTAAATAATATGAATATATTTATTTGTATGTGTTAATTCATGAATGATTAATGCAGAAAAAAATGAGGATTTAGTTTTGATTGGACTAATAGATATTGTAAAAAAAATAATTTCGATTATTATTCATTTTTTAGAGTTTTATTATCTTTATATTTTTTTATATATTAAATTTTTAATTTTTAATTGATATATATAAAATAAATTAACATTTTTATTTATGATTATTTTTTTCTTGTTCTTAAATTTGTTTCTCCCATTTTTTTAGAATTAGAATGTAAGTTTGTTCTTTGGTTATTATAATCTTGATTTGAATTAACTTGATTATTAAAATTATTATAACCAGTATTAGAATTCATATTTTTTATATTTGATTTAATACCTTTACTAGTTCTATTTTTAAATAAATTTTCATTCATAATTTTTCCAGTTCTTGGAATATTATCTAAATTATTATTATTATTAATACTATTATTATCTGTATTATTATTCCAATTATAATTAATAATTTTATCATTACTCCCTTGTACATTTTTTTTTGAATTATTATAATTACTATAAATTTCATTATTATTATTATAATTTAAATTAGTATTTTCATTTTTATAATTAAAATCTTGACTATTTATTGAATGAATAGGATGATTTTTTTCATTTCCTTTTCCCATATATTTTTCTCTTAATATTTCATACTCTTTAGTAGACATTCTTCCATATTGATTCTTAAAATTTAATCCACCATTTTTTGATTGATTACCAATTCCAATTCTAACTCCAATTTCAGGAATAATATTATTAAAATTAGGAACAGAAGTAAATTGTCTATTATTTGATGATGAAGTAAAAGGTCTTATTTCTTCATCTTTTATTGGATTATAAATTATTTCTTCTTTATTTAAACTTGGTCTAGCATTCATATTTGAATTTTCTCCTGGAATAATTTTATCTGTGACATTTATTCTATTTTTTTTATAAAATTTATTTTTTACTTTACTTGAGCAAAATCTTTATTTAATATCATATTTCTTTTTTGTAATTTTTGAACTGGATTCATTTGAGTATTATCTGATGGAAAATTTGTTGTTATTTTCTTTTGAGATGTTTCATTTATTGGTTTTAATGTTCTTGGTTTTTTCATTTTTTAAAAATAAAGTAAATTATTTTTTATTTTTAAATTTTTATTAATTATGCATGATTTTAATTTTTATTTATATTTAAAATAAATTAATTATCTTCTTCCTTTAAAGGGAAATTTACATTTTTAATTTCTCCATTTTTATTTATTATTCTACCTTTTCCTTTTAAAATTCCATTTATAAAATTTCCCTCATATATTTTTCCATCATCAAAAATAAATTTTCCTTGACCATTGAATTTACCATTTATACTATATCCTATAAAAGTTATATTTTCTTTTTTCCAATAATATATTCCTCTTCCATATCTTTTTCTTTTTGTAATATGTAATTCTCCTAAATAATAATCTTCTCCTTTCATTTGTTTATCTTTAAAAATTGTAATTTGATTATCTTTTATAGGAGGTAATTTCAATAGTAATGACATTTCTTTTGGATATTTTTTTAATAGTGTATTTATTGATATTTCTTCTTGATTTATTGGAATTATAAAATTAGTATAATCAAAATTTAAAGTATTATATATATAATCGTAATTATTAATTTTTATCTCTTTTAATATGATATCTTGTAAATTGATTAATTTTTTATTATTTGAAATTATTATATTATTATTTTTATTTATATCAATTGATAAATAATCAATCATAATTTCAGCATCTTCAAAAAAGTTTTTAATATTTAAAAGAAGTATAAAATTTTGATTTTTTTTTAAATTAATTTCAATATATTTATTATTTTCATTAGATATTTGTTCCCCAAATGAATTTCCAATTATATATAAATTAGTTAATTTTATTTTTAGTCTTAATTTATAAGATGAATCATTTAAATTTTTTAAAAATAAAAAACCAAAAGTTGTTTCTTCAAAACTAGAGAAACATTTTTTAATAATATTATCTTCATAATAATTATTTGTATTAGTTAATATTAAATCATTATTATATTCTTCTAAAAGATAAAATAAAAATGAAAAATCTTTATCAATTGAATGATCAAATAAATCAAAATATTCATCACAAGAAACATTCAATGCAAATTTTCTAATTTTATCAAATAATCCATTATTATAATCAACATAAAAATAAATAATATATTCACCTTCATCTAAAATTTCAGAAATTAAACAATTTGATTTAATAGAAGAATTTGTTTTTATAATTTTAAAATTATTGTCAATTTTAACTAATATTAAATTACTAATAATTTCTTCATTTTTAAAAATATTTTTATTAAATCTATAACTTTTTCTAATAATATTTATATTAACATTACATCTTTTTTTTATAATTAAATGAAAAAAATTTGGTAAATTAACTCTATTTTTTTCAATAATAACATTCTTAACACAAATACATTTTTCAATTTTACATATTTCCGTTTTATCAAAAAAAACAATATAATCATTATATTCAATCCAAAAAATTCCATTATCTCTTTTTTCATTATTAAAATATTTCATAATATCCGGATTTTTTTCTAAATAATAATTAGAATATTTACCATTCCATTCTTTTTTTCCCCAAGGATTTCTTATTTGTATTAATTTAATTTTTTTTCCTTTAATAATTTTTTCACATGTTTTAATAATAGAACAACTATGACAAGAAACCAAACCAAAATTTTCAATATCATCATCTTTTTTAGTAATACAAGTTAAAATATTATTATTTAAATCATTTTTTCTAATTAAATACCATAATTCATTTTCTTTTTTCAAATTTTTATGATAAATAATTTCAGAAGAAAAAGGAGTTAATGAATTAAAAACATCAAAACTATATCCGTTATCAATATTAATATAACCTTTATTTATTTTAGCCCAAGCTTTTTCTAATAACATAATCCAAATTTCATTTTTAAATGGTTTACAAAAAATAGGAAAATTATTTTTTTTATTACAAGGAAAAAAATCATCAATAATTATAATTTTCCATTCACTATTTATTTTCATCATAATTTGATAACAATTATTTTTTGGAATTGTTAATGTTTTAAATAATTGATATATCATTTGAGGATATTTTAATAGTGATGATATTGCAGATAAAAAATAACAATTCCCTATTTTTCCTTGATTTATATCTTCTAATTTTATTTCGTGTTCAAAAATTGAATATGGTTGATTATCAAATATTTCATTTGGTCTTAACCAAATTATTTCTTCTGGATTTATATTGAAATATTTACTTTTTTTCTTTGAATTATTATTTTGAGATTTAATACCAAATATACTATTGTTATTTGGTGGAAATAAATTATCAATAAATGGAGTTTTATCATTTTCATTTGGTGGAAATTGGTTTTTATAATATTTATTCAAATTTAAAGAAAAATAATTTATTGGTTTGTATGAATATTCATTTAAATTATATTTTGTAAAATTATTTTCTGTTTTATTTGATATTTTATTTTTTAAATTTCTGTAATTATTTCCATAAATTATTTTTGTTTGTGTACTTCCCATTATAAATTAAAAAATTTACAATACAAAAAATTGTTCATTAATATATAAATTAATATTTTAAATAAAATATTTAATTGAAAAAATACAAAATAATCAATGTATATAATAATGTTTCTATCATTTCATTTAATTGTTTAACTGATATTTATAATTTAAAGAATTATTTAACTCATAAAAATATAAAATTTAATATCACTTTCCTATATTATATCAATAATTTTTTATATAATAGAGAAATAATGATTATTCTTTTTGTTAATAATAATATCTACTATATTATATTAAATTATATTATAATATCAATAAAACCAAATATACACATTATCAATACTTTTCTCTAATACTATTCAAAAAAATAATTAATTTTATAAATAAAAAATAAATTAGAGAAAATAATTAAATTTTCGAATCTGATTTCTCTTCAAACATACCTTTCAATTTCTGGAGAAATATTTTATTATTATTTGACCTTTTAATTACAATTTCTCTAGAAACATTTTCATGAAATGTATGAGTAAACGAAACCTGAGAATTATTTTCATCAATTTTAATAATTCCTAATTTAATTTCTTGTCTTCTTAAATGTGAAGCAGTACCAAAAGTTTCAATACTATAAGACCAATAATTATCATCTTCATTCATTCTAACATCATTGACTTGTAAAAAAAGTGTTTTACCTTCTGCATTATTTCCTCTTATAAAAGTTCCTTTTTTATATAAATCACCATGATATTCAAATTTACCATTTAATAAATCCCAAATTGGAGTAATGTTATTTAAATTTGTACAAAAATCCCAAACAAATTTTATATTCTTTTTAATAATTGTACTTTCATAATTAATTACACTTACATTTGATAATTTCATATATTTTGCATATAAACTAAGTAAATCATGAAATAATTTTTTATAACCATCTACTACATCATAATTTAGTGTATATTCTGTTTCTTCTAATAATGTTTTTATACTTATTGTTGCTAAAGTTGAATCATCTTCTGTTATTTTATATAAGAATAAACATTTGTAAAAAAATAAATTTATTTTTAAATTATATTTCCAAATTATTACTTTTAAATTTGTGTGTATTTTTGAAAATATACATTCTGATTCTATTTGACTTACTCCTATCCAATATGAAGAAAATTTATTTCCTACTTCCCAAGAATTATTTCCTTTTATTAGTTTAAATTGTGTTATTAAATTAGGATTAATTTTTTCTATTAAAGATACGTCTCTTAAAAATATCCAGACTCTTTCTATATTTTCATTAAATACATATGTAGTTTCAAAATCAAAAATACCTTTATCTGTGAAGTCTTTTGCGATTGATTCAGGTAATTCCATTTTGGAGAAAGGTTTCATTTACTTTTTATATTATATTAAAAACATATAATGTTATTTATTAATTGATAATGTTATAAGTCTATTTATTATTTTATGAAAAAATTGTCATAAATTTTTATAATTATTTTTATTATCTATTTGTATAAATTATTTATAATAATTATTTTTATAAAAGCTTTACAAAATATTTAATAATTATTTATATAAAATTTTTATTAAAAAAATTAAAAATAAACTTCCTAAATTTTATCAATTAATACCTTTCTATGAGATAATTTAAATAAATAAAATTAAATCAATAAATTTTAATGTTTTTAAATAAATTTATTAAGTTGTTTAAAAAAGAAATTAATTTTTTTAATTCAATAGTTTTAATTAACAAAATGAATTCACCTTTATATAAAAATTCAAATAATTCTTTAAATGAATTTTCAAATGGAAAATCAAAAAAAATAAACCAATTAATTATTGATTCAATTAATATATTTAATATTAAATATAACGTATTATGTACTGATTTATTAAATTTAAAGAATGAATTCATAAAACAAATGAATACAATTCAATATTTATTAAATAATAATGATTTAAATCATAAAACTATAGAAATAAAAGATAAAAATAAAAATGAAAACACATCAAATGTAAAAAAAATAGATTTTCAATTAGAAAAAAATACTGATTTTAAAAAAATAAGATTTTTTTCTCCTCCTGTCTTTGAATCAAAGATAAAACAAAATTTAGAGAAAAAATTGAGCGAATTAAAGAAAATTAATCCCCAAAAACTAGATGAAAAAAAAAACAATGAAAATAAAAAATTAAAAGGGATAATAAGAAAACAAAGATCAATGATATTAAAAACTTTTAAAAATACATTAAATGATAATAATCAATTTTTTGATAGATCAAATAAAAGAATAAAAACAGTTTCATTTAGAAAGGATCAAAATTCTTTATCAATAAATGAAAAAGGCTCAAATAGTGAAATAATAAAAAAATATAATAAATTAGATTCTAAATATAAGGCATTAATAATTTTATCAAATAATTTATTAATTCCTGATGAAGAGAAATTAAAATTAAAATATTTAGATAAAAAATTATATAATAGAATTGAAACTCCTTATATTTTTAATGAATCAATTTTGAAATTAAAAGAAGAATTTGACAATCCAAATAATAGTATTAGTGATGATTTAAGTTTTCAAGATAAAGATAATAAAGATAATTTAGTTGAATTACATAAAAGTACTTTTCCAAGTAAAACTTCTCAGAGTGGAATAAATTTTATAACTAAAAAAAAAGAAGAATTAATTTATTCTGATTCTTCAGATTTAGGAAAAGAATTGTGTAATTTATTATATATAATTTTAAATAATGAAGATAAATTTGATAATACAAAATCATTAAAAGAGTTATTTAAATACTTATTTGATGATTTTAAAATTTCTTCAGTTAAAGAGTTATTTTTTAAAATTTTATATCCAAAAATTTATATTGATAATGATATAGATAAAGAATTATATAATATTTTTAGTAAAAGGATTCTAAAAAATTTATCAGAAATTAAATTAATTTGTAAAACTAGAAATGCTCCATTAAGTTGGATAGCAATAAACATTTTAGAATTTGATAAATATTTTGAAATGATATTTAAATCAAAATTATTTGATTAAAAATAAATTTAAAAAAAACCAAATGATATCAAATATAATATATATTTCAATAAAATATAAAAAATAATATTTAGATATATAAATTAAGAAAATAAAAAAAAAAAAAATTAATTTAATATTTCACTTTTTAATATTTCTAATTAACAAAAAATAAAAAAACCTTATGAAAAAACATAAAAATAAACTCCTCCTAAAACAGTAAATGCCAAAAGAATAACCAAAGAAAAAATTTTCCAAAATTTATAATCAAAACACATACAATCATCATTATTTTGTGGTACAATAAAAATACATCCAATAAAATAACCAGATAATAATCCTCCTAAATGTCCATAAACATTAATATTAGTATTTCCAATACTTCCAATTTGTATAAATAAACTAAAAAAAATAAAAAAGCAAAAAAAAGAAAACATACAACATTTTCCAGAAGGTCCAAAAATATTATCAGCTTCTTTCCATTTCATAATAAAAAAAGCAATAAACGCTCCAAAAACTCCATAAATACATATTGAAGCTCCTACACTTTGAGTATTTGCAGCTAATAATGAAAATAAACCTCCAATTAAACCACTTAATATATATATTATTGTTATATTTAATGTTTTTATTAATGCTTCTGTTAATGTACCAAAAATTAATAATGATATTGTATTCATTAATAAATGTAAGAAATTACCATGAAGTAAACAATTTGTAATCCATCTATATGAACCTGTTAATTTGTTCTTTTTCATTTCAGATGATGATAATGAAAATTTTTCTAAATTTTTTGGAGTTAAAAATGATGTGTTTGGATCTATTTCTTTTACTCCAAATAATATTAAGGTTAAAATATATGTTATTATGTTTATTATTGTTATTATGAAAATAAATGATTTATATTCTAGTCTTGGACAAAATAAATTTTTTAAAAAATGCCAAAATGTTTCTTCTCTTGGTTTTACATTGTCATTTCCTCCTAATAAAAACATTCCATTATTTTCACCATTATTTTCTCCATTATTTGCTATTCTATAATTACGAAATATATTATTATTGTTATTATTTCTATTGTCATTTAATCCATGTACATTTGCCATTTTTTTTATATTAAATCTTATTTATTATTATTTGCTTTTTTTTTATTAAAAACTAATTTTTTAATTTTTAAAAAAAATTAAATGAGATTTACTAGAATGTTTATTTTAAAAGCTATTAATTCAAAATATTATGAAAGATTAGATGATTCACAAGAAAATTTATTTCTTGCTTTAAAAGATGTTATTATATGTAATAATCATTTAGATTTAGTAATTAATTTTTGTTTATGTTTTTTACTTTTAATTACAAGTTATGCTTCAAATAATATTTTTAGTGAACAAAATTCAATTAATTTTTATTTTATTTGTAAAATAATAATTAATCTTTCATTTTCTTATATTGTAATAGAAATATTAATTATTTTTTTATTAAATCCACCAACAACATTTAAAATAGTAAATTTAGAAAATAATGATGAAGATAATAATAATGAAATTATTAATAAATCAAATGAACCAACATTAGTAAATTATTTAGTTCCAAAAATGTTACATTTAACAAAAACAATTTCTTTACCTCAAATAATTTTCCATTATTGGCATACTTTTAATTCAATATTTCATTTATTAAAAAATATTTTATTTATTTTAAATTATGGTTGTAGTATAATATATTGGCAATTATATGCAAGTCAAAGACCTTTAATGAATAAAAATTATTATTTTAAAATACATTTTTTTTTCCTCGAATTATTTAATTTTTATAGTTTATTCAGAATGTGTTTTTTTTTAATAAAAGTATTTATAAATTTTTCACTAATTCCAATTTACATATCATCAATTTATTTAGGATATATTGAAGATAAATTTAATGAAGAATTAAATAATTTATGTAATACAAGAGAATATCATGGAAGAGAAAGTTTAAGAAATAATGGTAGTAATTTAAGATTAAGTGAAATTGATGATTCATGTTCTATTTGTTTAAATACTTTTCAAATTGGAGATTCAATTTCAACTTTACCTTGTAGTAAAAGACATACTTTTCATACTATTTGTTTGGAAGAATGGTTTTTTTCTAATGTGTCTTGTCCTTTATGTAGAAATGATTTTAGTGATAAAATTGGTGGTTTAATTCCAAGGAATAATAATAGGAGAAGAGATAACCAAATTAGAATTCAAATGCAGGATTTAGATAATAATCAAAATCCTTTTCAATGAATAAAAAAATTATAATTAAAATTGTTTCATTTATAAATAAATTTTTATAGCAAAATTGATATGAATATCATAATTAAATTTATAATTTATTGAATATTAATATTTTTAAAATATTAAAAATTAAAGAAATGAATCAATATTTTTATAATTAAAATATTAAAAATTTAAAAAGTTAAATAATAAAAATTAAAAATTTAAAAAAAGAATTACTCATAAATTAAAAAAAAAAGGAAAAAAAAAAATATGTCAAATAATTCTCCAATATCTCCAAATCAAATAGGTGATTACACATTACAAAACGAAATAGGAAAAGGTGGATTTGCAACAGTATACAAAGGAACTCATATTCCAACAGGTGAAAATGTAGCAATAAAAATAATAGACAAAACTCAACTTCAAGAAGACCCATTAAATTTAAAAAGAGTAGAAAGTGAAATATCAATATTAAAAATAGTAAAACACAAAAATATAATAAGTTTATATGAAATATTAGAAACTGAAGAAAAAATATATTTAATAATGGAATTATGTGAAAAAGGAGAATTATTTGATTATATAGTAAACCAAAAAAAAATAAGTGAAATACAATCATGTATTTTTTTTCAAGAAATAATAGACACAATAGAATATTTAAACAATCAAAATATATCACATCGTGATATAAAACCAGAAAATATGTTATTGACAGAAATATCAAAAAAAAATAAAAATCTCGAAATAAAATTAATCGATTTTGGTATAAGTATAAAATATGATAATAATAATACATTATTAACAACACCTTGTGGTACGACAACATATGCACCACCAGAAATGCATAAAGGTGAACAATATTATGGTTTATTATGTGATATTTGGTCTGCTGGTGTTGTTTTATATGCTATGGTTTATGGATATTTACCTTTTTGTGATGATGATAATGATGTTAATATTAAAAATATTATTAATGGAAATTATGATTTAGAAGATAATGTTAGTGAAGATGTTAGAGATTTAATTAAGAATTGTATGAATATTAATCCTAATTTAAGATTTGATATTCAATCTATTAAAAAACATAAATGGTTTAATTTAGTTAAAGATTCTCAAAGTAGACCTGGTATTGTTATTGGAATTAATGTTATTCCTGTTGATTTAGAAGTTGTTTGGTATTGTAAAGAATTTGGATTTGATGATAAGTTAGTTGTTAATAGTGTTAAAAATAATTTATTTGATAGGAATTATGCTATTTATTATATTTTGTTAAAAAAAATGATTAGAGAAGGTTAT
>JAEEGK010031456.1_pt1 | contig 10459 bp, 11 predicted proteins | sample 8958771 | NCBI WGS metagenome assembly JAEEGK01 (sample SAMN16246547, study PRJNA631951) | gut metagenome | biome: gut microbiome; feature: rumen; material: SC-attached | host: Bos | place: Iran: Karaj | collected 2018-10 | reverse complement strand
ATGGTCAGTAGTGTCACCCATAGCAGAAAGCACTACAGCCGGTCTCTTGTCCTGATAAGCCTTAATAATAGAAGCAACATGCTTGATTCTCTCTGCATTAGCAACAGAAGAACCCCCGAATTTCATTACTATCATAGAATATTCCTTTCATTGAGACTGTCATCCTGAACGAAGTTCTGTCATCCTGAACTTGTTTCAGGATCCATTAAAAGACAGTCTCTTAATTTATCGCGATAGAATGATTATAGTGATTTACACGGTTGGTGGGAAGAACTTTTTTTCAGCCCGAATTCAAAGTCCAAGGCGCCTTCCGCCACTCCCTAACGGTCGGCCTCCTCGCTCGTTCATTTCATTCACTCACTGCGGTGGCTGCCTGCGGCATGGCTCCACGCTTGGGGCGCATCACCGTTTTCTCTTTGAATTGTCGACAACTGATTTTTTTACTGCTTATACGCATATTTGCAAAAAGACAATCAATCTGTACGACAGAATCCAAGGTAAGTCCATTATTTGATTTTCAATTGGTTGTCCTTCATTTTTCTCCAGTGGCGCAATGCGCCTCCAATCTAACAATACTTTACACAAACTTAATCATTTTACGTAAACCTTTCAAACCGGTAAACTCGTTCCACTCACCTTTTGACTGGAAAGTGATACCACTCGAGAGGCCGACATGCCACATCATATGTCTGAACTGGGCAAGAATCAATTCCAATCTTGTGTACTCGCAGCCTTCGGGGGTGTCCGTTAATCCTTCAGGAGTGAGTGTATCAAAATAGGAATTGATTTTTGCCCTAACGTAGCCAAAATAATCGAGGAGCTGCTGACGGGAGATGACGATAGATGTATCAGGTTCAAACCCCGCACGGCTTGTAGAAATAACGCTGAGATTTTCGGGGATGCCGAAAAGTTTTTCCCCTTCGTAAACATAACCAATCGGATTTATAAAAAATCTGTCCATTGAATGCAGGTTATGAAAAATGTAGCGCGAGTTATTTACTCCATCAAAAATCGTTTCCAAATCAGCCTTATTAATCTGCTCCTCTATGTTGATAAAGTTGATTTCCTGCTGTTTCTTTATTTGAAGAATGATATCTTCCATGTTTGTTCTCCTCATATAAAAACCATCACGTCATGTCACGAGCCGGTGCCGTCGTACTTTCTTGCGCCCAGTACCCAGAACTTATAACTCAGATAGAAGAAGGCAAGCCCGATAACTGGTGACAGCCACGAAAGCAGCGGAATACTGTCCGGACGTAGAACAACCAGCGATGGATAATATGCAATAAACGCAATTGGAATCACAAAAGTAAAAATCAGCTTGAATAATCTGTTGAAAATTGTTGCCGGATATTTTGCGAAATCCTTAAAGCGGAACATGATTACCATGATGTAACCTGAGTTTTGAATCCAGAAGCAGGTAGCAGCCGCAAAGTTCATAATTGCAATCATAAAAAGAGAAGCTGCAATCAGAAAAAGCATAGTCTGCCCTACCGTTACAAAGGTTACCGGAATTGCCAGATGTCTCCAGGCATACACAAGAGTTCCTACTCCAAAGGCTAGTTGTCCAATTCCCTTCACATCAAAATCCTCAGATATATAATAGAAGAAGATGTTGATTGGACGGAAGCAGTACTTAATGAAGTCGCCGGTTTTTACCGCATAGCGCAGGTTCCAGTTGTTATCAAAAAAGCACTGCAGCGGAGTAAGTGCAATCAGCGAAAAGCCGTACATAAAAAGCATTTCGTACATTGTCCAGCCGTTAATCGATGGAAAATTACTGAACAGAATATAAAAGGTAACAAAGCCAACCAGATTCGAAATAATCATTCCAATATTCGAAATAATAAAATCTGCACGGTAGCTCATCTTGCTCTTAAAATCCTGAACAAGAATCTTTCCATAAATATCAATATAAAACTTAAGTCCTCTTTTTCCTGTCAAAGTCATACCCTAGCCTCCATTTACAGTAATCTTCTTGAGAGAGATTCTCCAGAACACAGTCCCCGCAACTCCAAGCGCAACACACCAGATAAGCTGCAAAAGCAGTGAAGATGCAAGCCCGGTTCCCCAGGTGTAACCATCCTTCTGAAGCAGCACACTGAGCGGAGTATCATAAATGCAGCGGAAAGGAAGATACTGCACAATGTTTCTCAGCCCGGCAGGAAAAAATGCCAGTGGAATAGATGCACCTGAAAGAAGCAGGACAATACATTCTTTTACCATATTGATACCCCAGGTAGATTCTGTGTAAAGGCAGATAGTTGCAACAATCATATCTACACTGAAGTTGATGACCAGAGCCATAATAACCGCGAGTACGAAAAAGATCAGATTCGTGCCAAGTGCTATACTACCTTTCGTTAGTATATTTATGATGATAAAGGTTGGCAAAAAAGTCAGAAAAAAAGACATAATGTTTTCACCGATATAAGACCAGAAGCTGTAACCTCTGAAGCTCATAGGCTTAAGAAGCTTTAAGACAATTGCGCCCGACTGGATTTCGCGGCTCATATCCCACACAAGGAAAACCTCAAGAAAGTTGAACAGTGCTGTTGCAAGCACGAGGTAAACCAGAGTGTCGTTCAGAGTCATGCCGTTTACGACATCACTTCCAGAGCTGGCGTAGATTGCACGCCACAAAAAATAAATCAGAACCAGATAAATCAGGTTTCCAAAAAGCGTTACAAAAGTTCCAAGGCGGTAATGGAGTTTTTCCATCATGCCCAGGCGTGTTAATGCTAAGTATTTTCTAAAATTCATAAAACGTCTCCTGAAGCCCGGTGGTTGAGCCTGTCGAAACTACCGGGCTGAGTTCTGCGGTGGTTTCGACAAGCTCAACCACCGTAATTCCTAAGCACTGCGTGACGCAGCCTGCTCGTAGATTTTCTTGATTACTTCTTCTGTAGAAATATCTTCAACACTGATATCCTTAATGCTACCCTTTCTCTGATATTCTGCAATTACAGACATAACATCAGTCTTAGACTCATCAACAACAATTTCCTTCCAGCCGCTACCTGCAAGATTCAGGCGGAGAGTTCTGTAAGAACCAAAGTAATGCTTGAGATGTTCAATGTCGTTATCGTAAATCATACTTCCGTGATCGATGATAACAATTCTCTGACACAGCGCATCAACATCACCCATATCGTGAGTTGTAAGAATTACCGTTGTATTCTTTTCCTTATTCAAACCCTTGATGAGCTCGCGGATTTTTGCCTTCATCGAAACATCAAGACCGATTGTCGGTTCATCAAGGAACACGATTTTCGGATTGTGCAGGAAGGCCGCAAGAATATCACTCAGAGTTCTCTGACCAAGAGACATCTGGCGGACAGGCTTATGCAGAAGATTTTCAATATCTGCCAGTTCCCTGTAAAGTTCCAGCATCTGCTTATAGTCGCTATCTGGAATCATATAAATATCCTTAAGAAGCTTGAAAGACTCAATAAGCGGCAGCGACCACCAGAGCTGACTTCGCTGACCGAAAACAACACCGATATTTTCTGCATTGCGACTGCGGTTTTTATAAGGCACAGTTCCGTTTACAAAAATCTCGCCACGGGTTGGTTCAAGAACACCGGTCATCATTTTGATAGTTGTAGATTTGCCGGCACCGTTCGGTCCAAGGTAACCTACAATTTCACCAGGCTTGATGTTGATGGAAATGTTATCGACTGCAGTTATAGTTTTATAGTCGCGGGAAAATAAATCTTTATGACTTCTTTTAAGTCCCTCGTGACGGTTGAGAACCTTAAACTCCTTTGTCACGCCCTTCATGATGATTGCATTTTCTTCAGCCATACTTATCCTCCGTTCTCAAAGGGAACCCAAAGCGGGGTGTCCAATCCGCCTCAGATTCCCTTGCTTTTACAAGATACTTGGATTATACTTGGTATATCAGTGTAAGAAAATTATTATTTTTACTTATTTTAATAACTATTTTCCATATTGAAAGTAATTTTGTTATTATTTTTGGGAGAAAAAACATGCCGGAAACAACACAAAAGCCTGTAAAAGGAATTATCTTAAAACGAAGCGATGGTTCAGAAGTTGTAAATTATAATATAGAAGGATTCCCAGTTTATATTCACCAGGGTTACGTCTATCCCGGCTGTACCTGGGAAAGGGTTCCCCACTATCATGATGATATTGAAATAGTTTCCGTTTATTCGGGCACAATGTCCTACTCTGTTGACGGCATAAATATCACCTTAAAAAGGGGCGATACACTTTTTGTAAACGCAGACAGAATCCACTACTCTATTTCGGGTGAAAACCGCAGCACTCTCTATTACATTGCCGTAATGCACCCAGGCATAATCTCTTCAAGCTTTGCAGTTGAAAGCAAAGCCATTAAGCCAATCATTTCAGACCGAAGTGTTCCTTTCATCCATTTTAAGGCAGAAGATTTTGACGGGCCTGCAATTCAAACACTTATGAAAACCCTCTGCAAGGAAGAAGAAACTGGCAATGAATTTATGATAACAAAATACTTCTTCGAAATCTGGGAAATCATAATGCATCGCTTTACCGATGCTTACCGTCTGCACGTTGGTCACATTGAAGACAGCGACTCTCATAACTCAAAACTCAAGACCATGATGTTCTACATAGATCAGCACTACAATGAACAAATCACCCTCAAAGATATTGCTCAAGCCGGAGCAGTAAGCCAGAGCCTTTGTAATCAGATTTTCAATAAGCTCACAGAAAAGTCTCCGATAGAATATCTCATGCATTACCGCTGCCGTAAAGTCACAGACCTGCTTCTGGCCGGAGATATGAGCATGAGTGAAATTGCAGAAATCACAGGCTTTACCGGCGCCAGTTACATGGCAGAAACCTTTAAGAAGTTTTACAAAATGTCACCAAGAGATTTTAAGAAGATGAGAGCCCAGAATAATGAGACAGCTGTCTTGCGTAACTTCTCGCAGGGAGATTACTGTTAAGACTCAACCTTAGCTACAAGCCCCGCTATTTTTCTGCTTTCTTTTATTGATAAAAAGCACGATTCCTAACGAAAGGAAGTTTGAAAGCACAATTCTAATAATCTGAAATTCATCTGTGCCAGTGCTGCTTACAACGTGCAGAAAATTTCCGATGAAGTTATTAAAGAAGTGTTCTGAAAGTCCTACCCAAAGCACGCCGGTCATACTAACACAGGTCCCCCACTCAATTGCAAGAATACCGGCAAGCACAACATAGCCCACTGCAAAAATCACAGCCTGCCCCACCGACATCTGCCCGTCATAAACGCCGAGCACGCACATAACAATATGCCAGATTCCAAAAAGAAAAGCCTGAACATAGTTTCCTGCCCTAAAGCCCCAGCGTTCAGTCACAACCTTAAGAATAAAACCGCGGAACATACCTTCCTCTGCAAGCACATTTATGATGTTGGCAAGCACGCAGATAATCAGAGCCAGAGCAGAAAGATTTACTTCCGAAGTTGCACCAGAGAGCCCGAAGTTTGTAATGTACATAGAAAGCCGAGGAGCCTTCCCCATTCCCGCAAGCAAAGCCACTTCAAGACCATAAGAAATTGCAAAGGTAAAAATACCAAGTCCAAGACCACAGCCGATATACTTAAAAGTGTCTTTGTATTTCAAGCCGATATCTGCAAGCTTAAGTCCGCAGATTTTCATAGCAAACAGAGTTGCAATTATGCAGAAAATTTTTGTGATTACATTGTCCGCAATTATTGTCTGGTCGGTGCGGATAAATAAAAACTCAATGTATTTTACAATTGTAGTAACAAGAATAAGAATTGAAATAATGCGGATAATTTCTTTTTTTGATTTTGTGATTTGAGTCTGCTGATTTTCCATAAAAATCTCCCTGTCTTAGGTAAACAAACGAAGCAGGAAGATTTTGATGGCTGCCCTACTTCAGTTGTTTCAGTTTTTCAATAAGCTGGTCATCCAGAATGTCCAGATTAAAGGGAGCAAGCATGGATGAAAACAACTTACATTTTTTCAAAATCTCTTCGGGCGGACATTCAAACACAAGAGGATTAATCCAGAAGTTTATAAAGAGAGCCAGCAGCTCCGAAAGCTCCTTAGGATATTCAGTTGTAATTGAGCCGTCCGCAATTCCCTGTTCGATAATCGGTCTTATAAAGAGCGGCGCAATTTCATCCTTTAATTCCAGAAGAAGCGCATAAAGCATCTTAGGATTTTTTGAGTAGTCAACTCTTCCCGCTGCTTCATGATTTACGATTGCCCCTTCCAGAGATTTGTTAAGAGCAAGCGCAATTTTCTGGCGTCCGTTCAGCTGATCTGATTTAATAATCTGTTCGATTGCGTCATCAGATGAAGCCGACATTTCATAAATTACAGCCTGATAAATTTCCTCTTTGGATTTGAAATGACTGTAAATAGCTCCTTTTGTGAGCCCACCAAGATTTTTGATAATGTCATTCAGCGAGGTATTTTCATACCCCTTTTCCAGAAAAAGCTTTGCAGCTACCGAGATAATCAGTTTTTCAGTTTTTTCCGGGTATTTATTTCGTGACATACATACCAACGGTATCTAAGATAAATATACATACCAACGGTATGTTTGTCAAGAGATTTTGCAAAATCATACTACAACCCCCGACTTAAACATTTTCATCATCTCATTTGTAAGGCTGTAATCATTGGGCTGAAGCTCAATTTCATCGCGGCCAACCCATTCTGCGTACTTGAGCTCACCCTCATCCATTTTGATTTTATCGTCGCCATCCACTTCACAGAAAAAGCCTGCCAGCAGATCCTGAGCCAGAGCCCAGGGCTGTGACTTATAATAGCGGATATTTTTTACCTTAAGACCGACCTCTTCCATAACTTCACGTTCAACAGTCTGCTCCAGAGTCTCGCCGAACTCGGTAAAGCCCGCAACAAGAGCCGAATGTGCATAGCCGGTGCGGTATTTTGTGATGAGGATTTTATCTTTCTTTTGATTTAAGATTCCAATAATTACGGCAGGATTAATTCTCGGATAGATTTTTGTTTTACATTCAGGACAAAAAAGAGCCCGCTCAACTGTGTCGCCTTCCAAAGTCTTTCCGCAGTGTCCGCAGAATTTATTATCATCATACCATTTCCAAAGGTGATATGCAGAAAAGGCTGCAAAGAGCGAAACCTTGGCTTCAGGCGCCAGAGGCAAATCCCGCAGCTGTCGCAGTGTATAAAAAGAAAAATCAGAAAGGCCCGCCGGCAGCTCAGCCCCATCCGGAAACAGAAAATATTTTTGATTATCAATAGAAAAAAGATAAGTTGCAGAAAGCCCTTTCTCCGAAAAAACACCGCAGGTCGGAAAAGTCAAACTTTTTGAATCCTGATTATAGCGGACCAGAACTTTTCCTTCTGAAAAAAGAAAAGCAGTATCAGCCTTAGAAGGCTCATGATTTTCAAAATGATTATAGAACTTAGCCGGAAAAATATCTTGAATCATATAAACAATTATATCAAATGCAGAATGTCAAAACAATCTGATTATTTCAATAGCTTTGAAATCTCTTCCTTCCAGTTCCTGCTCCATTTGACATTCGGCATAAACATAATGGAAGTCAGGCCCTGTACCGAAGCCCAGATGCGGATAATTTCAAGCTCTTTTTCATAATCAGAAAGCTCAGGCTTTTTTTCATCAAAATATATGCTGCACAAATTTTTGAGAATTTTAAAAGGCTTAAAAATCTTTTCGTCTCTGCTCTTAAAATCAAGATTGGCATGAATATAGCCGCGTGAAAAAAGAAAAGTAAAATATTCAGGGTTTTCAATAAAGAAAGTAATATAGGCATTTCCCAGCGTAATGATTTTTTTCTCTATATCATTTCCACAACCAGCAATCGCAGTCTCAAGATAAGCAGTAAAGGCATCTTCAACATATTCTTTGATGGCATTGATCATTTCTTCCTTATTCTTAAAATGAGCATAAGGAGCGGCCATACTAACGCCGCATTTTTCTGCCAGCTTTCGCATGGATAAGGAATCTTCCCCTGAGGTATTTATCATTTTGATGCTCTCCTCTATAAGAGCATTCCTTAAATCTCCATGATGATACTTATCTGACATGTTCCAGCATTGCCTCAATTACAAGATCATTTTCTTCCCATAAAGGTGAATGGGCTGAATCATAAAAAGTATAAAAGTTTTTCTCGGGCGCTTCAAGTTTTTCCAGCAGCTCTTTTGAAAGGTTAATTGGAGTTGTGTAATCATAATAACCACTGAAAAAATACACAGGAATCAAAGCAGGCTTGTCTGCATCCTGCTGCGTATTATATTTTCTGTAAGCGCTTTTGGAAAGAAGCTTTTTTCCCTTCCAGTAGTTGATTTTTTCCTGACCTGTATAGCACTTTGCAGACATCTGCTTTAAGAAAATATCCTTTGCATCCGACCTCATTTCCCTTGTTGTAGCACAGCCTGCCATAAGAAGAACCTGCTCCAGGTCACGGCCAATATTCGAAGAGGAATAAAGCTTATTCAATTTTTTAAGCCCCTTCTTGTTACCGGACTTTTCAAATTCTTCCTTCAAAAAATTATAGCCCGCATCAAGTCTGTCTTTGTCATCACCATAAACCTGCCCCATTCCAAAGTAGCAGTAAAAATCTTCAGAATCAGTCTGTGCAAGATGAAGTCCTAAATTGCTGCCGCTTGAATGTGCCATCAGATATATTTTTTCCTTACCGTATCTTTCCTTAAGATATTTTGCAACTGTGATGGCATCTTCTGTCAGGCGCTCAAGAGTTATTTCTTCTGATTTGATTTTTTTGTTATAAGAAAGACCTTCGCCGATATAATCCCACCAGCAGACAGTAAAATGCTCTGCAAGTTTGTTGGGATACTGTCCGTCATACACTTCATTGAGCCAGACTTCCGGAACTCCAGGGCCACCGGAAATAAAAAGCAGTACCGGATTATTTTCATTTGTTGAAGTAATGAACATGCCGTTCAAAGCCCCGTTGATTTCCACGCCAAGCTTTCTGGTATTTTCAAGTCCCTTTGCTTTTTCATCTGTTCCAATCTTAAGGCTCGCGCAGCCTGCCATATTTATCACTCCAAAAACAATTAATAAGCTGATTATTATTTTACTATGATTCTTTATCATTTTCATCCTCCTAAAACTTATACAAGGCCTGGGCTGTCAGGAAAAAGCCACCCTTATTTATATTTCCGCCAAAGGCATAACCGCTGCGTACTGTCAGAGCTGTAATACTCAGCTGACCATAAGCTGTAAAATATTCATATTTGAGAGACTTCTCTGTATTTATCCGGAGCTTTTTGACTTCGTGACTTGCACCAACTGAAATGCTTGCAATATCCTTCAAAAAACCACTGAAAGGATAGCAGCAAAGGGCAAGGTCTCCCATAATATCTGACGGTAACTTAAAGCCTGCAAGTGCAAAGCTGCCTCTGATACGGAAGATATTTTCCGGAAAAAGAGTGATTATTGCATCTGGCATACCTATCCATTCCATTTCCGCATCAATAATCTGATTTTTATAAGAGAAATGAATCATAGGAAGAGGAACTACAAATATATTAATACCTGCAAGCACAATACCTGTATCTGTTGCCGCAAGACCGCCTCCTATATCAAGCTGAGTTGAATCAGTATCGATTATTTTTCTTGCATAAAATAAAAGACCTTCAAAATTTTTATAGCTTTCAAAAGGATGTGCACCCCGGTCATCAGCTTTCAGGAGAAAAGTATTCTTACCTGCCACAAGTTTTCCGAAAAGGCCAAGTTTGTGAAAATTTCTTTCTTCAATTCCTGTCTGCTTTTTAGAAAAAATATCCTGACCGTAAGAAAGATTGCCCGCAAGAAGGTCAGGTCCATTTGAAAGGGAATCTTCATTCTTTGAATATTTAAAACCCAGGCTACCGAAAGGGCTATAAAGGTAACTGTCACCTTCCAGCTGAAGCATTCCGAAATCAAGCTGCGGTATTACATTAATCTCCGCGTTCAAATTAAACAAAATAAATCCTGTCAATAGGGCCGTAATGCATATTTTTCGTAAAGCTATCTTATGCATTTTGATTCTCCTTGAAATATTAAATTACTTCACCTTTCTTAACGGTGTTAAGTTTCTAAACAAGAATATAACTTTAAATCTTAACACTGTCAAGTTTAAAATGAAAATTCAAGAAAAAAAAACTGACGGCATTAACCATCAGTTTAGAAAAAAGACAAAAAAAAAGTCGGCAGCTATCTACTTTCCCGGAACAAATCCAGTATCATCGACGTAAGAGAGCTTGACTTCCGTGTTCGGAATGGGAACGGGTATTACCTCTCCACTATGGCCACCGACATTTTATACAATGTCAAAAACGAAGCGCGTATGCTGCACGAGGCAGGCACGCAGGACGGATATTTTAGAAGTGTTCGAATGAACGGAAACGATGATATGGCCAAGTCTCACGACTTATTAGTAATGCTCGGCTGAACGCCTCACGACGCTTACACCTGC
>JAEEGK010031453.1_pt1 | contig 10460 bp, 12 predicted proteins | sample 8958771 | NCBI WGS metagenome assembly JAEEGK01 (sample SAMN16246547, study PRJNA631951) | gut metagenome | biome: gut microbiome; feature: rumen; material: SC-attached | host: Bos | place: Iran: Karaj | collected 2018-10 | reverse complement strand
TGTGTTTTCTAGCATAGAACTCGCTCATGTGTACAATCTGAATAAAGTCGGTCTGAAAAACTTCGAAAGGTTAGTAGAAGAACATGGTATACTGAGTATAGCCGGACATACGTGTGCGAAAAGCCTTGACAAATATCGAGATTACGCAAGGGCTCTGCGGCTCTTGCGTTTTTTTTGAAAAAAAATGAAATATATCGTTTGCGATATAATTTTATTTTGTAATTTTGCATCGCAAACGATATAATTTTTATATGGCATACGAACTACTAAAATTGGACAATCAGCTTTGCTTCCGTCTTTACACGGCAGCACGACTGACGATGGGCGCCTACCACCCCTATCTCGACCCGCTGGGAATTACCTATCCGCAGTACCTTGTGATGTTGGTGCTTTGGGAACACGAAAAACAGACCGTAATGGACATTTCGCATCGTCTGCAGCTCGACACCAACACGGTTACACCGCTTTTGCAGCGTATGGAGAAGGCGGGACTGATAAAACGCACCAAAGGCAAGGAAGATGCTCGCCAGCGCATTGTAACGCTTACCGAAAAAGGTCTTGCAATGCAGGAACAGGCAAAGCTCATACCCGAATGCCTGAGTGCCGAAATTCTAAACCATATAGGTTCGATTGAGGAACTGACTAAAATTGTTCCAACTCTCGACAAACTCATCGAAGGACTAAAACAAACTAATATTAATAAATAACTTAAATTTTTTGAATTATGGATAAACAGAAATCAATCAAGGCGTTACAGTTTTTTGTAACAAATTTGTCAAATCAAGCATTTGGACACAAGTTGCAGGGTAAAATATTTGCAGACCAAGGTTTTGCAAAATTAGGTGAAAAGTATGTAGGTCATCACGACGAAGAAATGGGCTGGGTTGACCAGTTTATCGGTCGTATGCTCGACCTCGGCGGCGAACTCAAGCACGAAAACCGTCCCGAAGGACATCTTATAAGCGACCCATGCGAGTACATCAAGTTCGACCACGAGGTGTCAGTCAACGGCATCGATTTCCTCCGCAAGTGCATGAACGACCTCCGCGAAGACGATACCACCTACGACATAATGAAGGCATATCTGAAGGATGAAGAGGAAGATATGTACTGGAGCGAGACACAGCTCGACCTTATCGAAAAAATAGGCTACCAAAACTGGCTTATCAAACAGATGTAATAATGAAAAAATATATATGTGCTGCCGTCGGACTGCTTATATTTATGACGGCTTTTACGCAAAACAACAAGACTATGGCAACGATTTATGATTTTAAGGCCTTGAACAACAAAGGCGCAGAGGTTGAAATGTCGCAGTACCGCGGCAAAGTTCTAATGATTGTAAACACCGCTTCGAAGTGCGGTTTCACACCTCAGTACGATGGTTTGGAAGCACTTTACCAGAAGTACAAGGACCAGGGATTCGTCATTCTCGGCTTCCCTTGCGACCAGTTCAAGCATCAGGAACCGGGCAGCGACGAGGAAATTGCTGAATTCTGCCGCATAAACCACGGTGTAACATTCCCATTGATGAAGAAAATTGATGTATTCGGCGAAAACGCTCACCCTATCTTCACCTACCTTACAAAGCAGGTTCCAACCGAGGAAGTGAAAGGTTTGAAGAACAAGGCCACAATGGCGTTGGTTGACAGTCTGAGCAAGTCGGAAGGTCGTGGCGAAGGCGATGTCCGCTGGAACTTCACCAAGTTCTTGATTTCGAAGGACGGTACGGTTATCAAGCGTTTTCCGCCAGTAGCCGAGCCAAAGGACATGGAAGCCGAGATAGAATCGATGTTGAAATAATGCGGATGGGTTATGGCACAAGCATGTGAAAACTGCAAGTTTCGCGCCCATTACGACGCAAAACCGAATTCGGTATTAGGCCGCATCTGGCGCTGGCACATAAATTTCTGCCCGGGCTGGAAGTCATATTTCACCTCCCAGTCGCCAGAGCGTCAGGCAGAACTGAGAAAGCAGTACAACTTTGAAAAGTATCAATGAAATGATTGGCAAATAAAAGGTGTGCTGTCGATAGGAAATGTAAAGCACCGCAAAGAAAACTAATGACTTTGCGGTGTTTTTTTGCGGATAGTCATTTGCATTTATGTTATCGCAGAACTCCACCCGATGTGTCGGTGGTCCCGATTCCATCCGCCAAACGGACATACGATTATTCCGCAATTCGGGCAAAGGCTTGGGTTGCGGATTTTTTGTTATTTTTGCCACAAATTTAACTCAAAATGAAGAGATTATTATTTTTCGCAGTTGTGGTTACAATGTTCGCCACGGGCTGCAACGGACAGAAACAAGAACAAAAGGAAATGGAGAATAAGAACAACGAATTGACAGCCTTCGATGTACAGAAAGAGTTTGAGAAGAACGGCTTTTCTTGGTTTACAGAGAATCTCATAGTTTGCAGTGGCGACACCGCCCGTAGCAACGCAATGACAATCGGTTGGGGCGGCATTGGCAACTATCTAGGACACAATCGCCCAGCAGTTACCGTCTATGTGGCGCCAGGCCGCTACACTTGGGAATTTCTGGAGAAATATCCGCGATTTACCATTATGCAGTTCGACGATCCGAAAGTTTGGCAATATATGGGCAAGCACAGCGGTCGCGATGGCGACAAGGCCGCTGCCCTCGGTCTGCATGTCGCCTATACCGAAAACGGTACACCCTATTACGAAGAGGCTAGCATAGTCATCGAGTGCGAAACAATGTCGGTATGGCACCAAACCGAACAGGACTTCCGCAACGACACCCCAAAGAAATGGTACGACGGTTTCGAGGCTGGCATCCATTCGGTGTATGTAGGTGAAGTTATCGGGGCTTGGAAACGCTAGAAAAAATCCTTTCAGACAACAAAAGAAACAAATGAGATACTATATTGTTGACGCTTTTACCGACCAGCTTTTTGGTGGCAATCCTGCAGGTGTGGTGATGCTTGACGGGAACACTTTTCCCAACGAGGCGGTTATGCTTCAAATCGCCGCCGAACTTAGATATTCGGAGACTGCTTTCGTCAGGCGGCATTCCGACAATGAGTTCACAATACGCTACTTCACCCCGAAGGCCGAAGTTGAGCTATGTGGTCACGCCACCATTGCCACTTTCGGCATGCTGCATCAGGAAACGGGCATTTCGGGATGCTGTCTGTGCCACACGAATGCTGGAGACCTCAACATCGAGATTGGCGACCGGGTGATGATGCAAATGGCGGCACCGCGCATTGTCGCAACCATTGGAAATACAGAAGAAATTTATCGCGCAATTGGCCTTACTGGTTATAAGCCCACACTGCCTGTACAGATTGCATACTCCGGACTGTCCGACATTATGATTCCTCTGCCAGATGTAGCGACTTTGCAAACTCTGAACCCCAATATGGAAGCCATCGCAAACATCACAAAGAAATACAATGCGGTAAGCTTTCATGTTTTTGCCTTTGGCAACGACAAGTACACTGCATTCGTGCGGGATTTCGCTCCACTATACGGAATTCCCGAGGAGTCGGCAACAGGAACCGCGAATGCCGCACTTACCTATTACTTGCAGCAGAATGGCATAATCACCGCATCAGGCGATTATTCGTTCGCACAAGGCGAAGCAATGGGACGACCATCGGTGGTGGCAACGCGCATTACTGCCGACGGCACAATCTATGTTGGCGGAACAGCGGCAATTGTTGCCAAAGGTGAACTGAATATAAAATGACCCGGAAAACCTCGGTGTCAATTGCTCCAGAATCTAATTTTGAGAAATGAAAAAGTTGTACTGACGACAAGAATGTAAAAACACCGCAAAGCCATAAGTGTACTTTGCGGTGTTTTTTGTGCAATATTCCTTTATTCTACAATAAATTTAACAGTTTCACGTGAATTTTCACCTTCTACTTGCAAGAAATACACACCTTTTTCCAAACCAGCGACAGAAATTGTTCCACAAGAAATTCCATTTGTAACCTCCTGTCCCAATACATTGAAAATGGAATAGTTCACTTGCTCGCCAGAAAGATTCTTCAGATAGAGGACATCGGAAACAGGATTAGGAAAAACTTCGAGAGGCTGTTGGTTGGATGATATAATATCCGAAGGCGTAGTCGTAGGAATTATATTCACGATGATGCCTTCAATCTTTGTCCATCCGTAACCAAAACCATTAGGATCGGGAAGGCTGTACCAATTATCCTTGTAACCGCCCCAACCAAAATTGATATGGAACTTTCCGTCCGATTCGCGATAGCCGTCGACCACGACGTTGTGTCCGCTATTTCCTGCATTATTTTCTACAGCCAGATGTGCAGGATAACCTGCTTGCAAATTGGAAATTAAGGTAGCATACATTTCATCGCTTGCAGTGCGGTACAATTGGCATTCAGCAAAGCCAAAACGCTGATAAGCAGCATACGCCTGATCGACATAAAAGGTACCAGACCCATAATTAGGCGATGCGGTGTAGATCTGTGTGCAGGCAGTCCCACATGCGAAAATCAATGCAGCAATCAACGAGTCAGAAAGTTCCTCTCCACGTTGGAAAGTTGCATCAGCAGCATCCAACATGTCATTCAACTGTGGAAACGACGGGAATTGCATAGTCTGCCAGTCGTCATCTATTCTGTAGTTGCGTCCTGCGTAGCTGTGATTATAGTCGTCGCCGTCGTTAAAACGTGCGTTATTTGTCGTCTGCAAATAATTGAGAATCTGCCCCATAGCAGTTGCAGGACATCCAGTATAACAGTGGGCGTTATTCTCCAATGGATCTATCGGACAAAGCATATTGAAAGGTGCCTCCTGTGTCCATGTCGTAGTAAGCAAGCCTCCATTGCGAAGCGTCGGCTCGTCTGAATGCGGTATAACTGTAGTTTTAAGCATTGGTGCATTCTGCGACCATCCAGTAAGAGCAAAAAACATAATCAACGAGAAAAGAACTATCGGCTTTTCCCAAAAGTGCCAAGAAAATAGTGTACTCATTTGATAATAAATTTAATTAAACTTTATTTTAGTTGGTGCAAAGATAGGAATTGTTATCAATAATACAATGCTTATTATCATATCTTTAACTTATCTTTCACATTTATTCTTTCGAAACTAGAGCCCTAACAACATACAATCATTTTCTATCTTATTATTCGTACAATTTCATTTACTTTGCAAAAAACGAATAATAAGCAAATAAATATTGGTAATGTCATAACAATTGTTTAGTTTTACAATTGAAATAAATCATAATAAAAATGAATAACGCACTGGTTGACACACAAAAAAGAACTGATGACATCGAGAAAATACCATCGGTTGACGAAGTGTTGGCACGATGGAAAGCACGAGCCGATGCATACCAGTATAGTCCCGACAAGTCACAAAACTACATCTCTCTCGAAGAATTTGGAGAGAAATTGTTGAACTCTGTCAGACAAAAGTTATGAATGAAAAAATTCATTTACTTTGCAAAAAATTTGAATATGGGAAAGAAGTTCTCAATATTACTACTTGTGACAGCAACATGTATGATGGTACAAACAGGATGCGACAGCACAGGTGCAACTTTCCGTCCCAACGATGAACTATTCGAATATACCTGCTATGCCAAAGACAGTTATTGGGTTTATGAGGATTCTGCAACTCATGGGATTGATAGCATAGCGGTTATTACAGAACCCCAAAAGTCAATTTCTGACGACCACCGACATGGTTCATCTTCTAGTGTAAAGACATTTTGCTACCAATATAACTATACTAACTGCGAGAATTCTGTAAACGATACTATTTTATTTGAAACTACAGTACATGGTGATTTATTAGGTAGCGGTCGTGTTGGAGATCGCCCTGAAGATTGCTATTTATATCCAATCCGTCCATACGGGAAATACACAAGGTCTGCATTTGCATTGACTTATATTAATTTGCAAGAACCTGTAAATGACTGTAATAATATATTATATTTTGAGGATTTTTATGTCCCACGATACGATAAAAAATATCAGTCATTAATTATAGCTAATAACAAATACTATGATGTAAAAAAAATTATAATCAAGGATAGGCAAAAAATGTTGGAGGAAAATTTTTTGTTCGATTCTATTATTTCGTATTGGGCAAAAAATATCGGTGTTATCAGATGGGAATGTCATGATACAACAGGTTCTACAATAATGAATCTCGTTAGATACGATGTAAAAAACATAAAGAAAAAGGATTTATATAAAAGATAATCTTAAATAATAGTGTTTTCATTTACTTTGCAAAAAATTTGAATATGAAGCGAACCATATCAGTCATACCATTTATCCTGCTGTTAACCACGGCATTTGCACAGCAGCCCGACAAGGCAAAATATGCCACTTCGCCAGCAGGATTTATGCAGAAGGAGATAATGAAGGATGTCACCGGCAAGGAAGGCGAAGCGCCTAACAGAAAGTCGTTCGTAATGGACTTCGACGGCAAGTCCTACCCCACCGACCCTGCCAAATACACCACCGTATGGCACAACGAGCCTGTCTCGCAAGGGCTAAGCGGCACCTGCTGGGCATACTCGGCAACCTCGTTCATCGAGAGCGAAGCCTACCGCAAGAGCGGACATCAGGTGAAACTATCGGAAATGTTCACGGTTTACTGGGAATATGTAGCCCGCGCCGAGGAATTTGTAAAAACACGCGGCAAAATCGAACTTGGCGAAGGTAGCGAGTCGAACGCCATAAAGCGCGTAATGTTCAACCACGGACTTATGCCCTACTCGGCCTACAACGGATTGAAAGAAGGACAGAAATACAACAACCATGTGAAACTTTTCACCGAATTCAAGGCTTATCTCGACGAGGTTGCAAACAAGAACCTCTGGGACGACGATATCATTGGCAAGGTAAAGGAAATCCTCGACCGTAACATCTGTACGCCTCCCGAAACATTCATCTACGAAGGCAAGACCTACACCCCGAAATCGTTCATGGAGGAATACCTAAAAGTCAAACCGAACGACTATTTCAGTTTCATGTCGTTCAAGAAATACCCGTACAACCAGCGCCACGAACTCGAGGAACCCGACAACTGGTGGCATAGCAACGAATACTACAACATTTCGCTCGACGACTACATCTGGATTATCCGCAATGCCATCACAAACGGCTATTCGGTAAGCCTCTGCGGCGATACATCGGAACCCGGCTATGTTAAGGAAACCGAAGTCGGCATAATCCCCACGTTCGACATTCCAGCCAAGTACGTCAATGCCGACTCACGCGAAATGCGCCTCGAGAACGGTTGCACCACCGACGACCACTGCATTCAGATTGTTGGTTACCAAAAGATTAAGAATCAGTACTGGTACTTGATAAAGGATTCAGGTTCGGGCGGAATGGACGGCGCTCACCGTGGCTACCGCTTCTACAGCGAGGACTACATCAAGCTGAAAATGATAAACATAATGGTAAATGTCGATGCCGCAAGAAAAATCCTTGACGGAATAATAAAATAGAGTAAGATGACAGAAGAATTCATAAACGAACTGAAAAGCGACAAAATTCCCGTATTGGAGGAATTCTACACCATACAGGGCGAAGGCTTCAATAGTGGCAAAGCCGCCTACTTTGTGCGCTTGGGCGGATGCGACCTTGCCTGCCGCTGGTGCGACTCCAAGGAATCGTGGGTTCCGCGCCTCGACCAGTTTGTAAAGATAAATGACATTATTGAGCGCGTAAAGCAGACCACCGCCGACACCATTGTCGTAACAGGCGGAGAACCATTAATTTACAACTTCAACCGTTTTACAGAACTTTCGCGTAAGGCAGGCATAACAACCATGATAGAAACCAGCGGAGCACACGAGTTCAGCGGTGTGTGGGACTGGATTTGCGTATCGCCCAAGAAACAGATGCCGCCATTGCCCGAGTTCTACCAGCTTGCCAACGAACTGAAAGTCGTCGTTTTCGACGAAACCGACCTTGAATGGGCAGAGAAATGCTCGCAGAAGGTCAGCGGACGCTGTGAACTCTACCTCCAGCCTGAATGGAGCCAGTTCAAACGCACAGGCGACATGGTTGTCGATTACGTGAAGAAAAATCCGAAGTGGAAGATTTCGGTGCAGATGCATAAGTTCTTGAGAATACCATAGTTCAATTGACAATTGATAATGGACAATTGATAATGGACAATTGATAAATCCGCTCCGCATTATATAACGCATTGCAAATGCTAATACGCGGTTCTTTCGGATTTGTAATCCGAAAGATACGAATATATGGATTTATAATCCGCATTACAAATGCTAATATTCGCAAGTATCGGATTGCAAATCCGATACAACTGGTCACAAATCCGACATGGCTGTTACACAAACATTTACACATATTTATTTTTGTTCAAAAAAATCCACAAAATTATCTTCTGTTCCCAATAAAAAAGGTATATTTGCGAATTAACATTATTAGTAACTAAATTTTATAATTTCTTAAATAACAGACGTTTATGGCAGAAAAAAAATTCATGACATGTGATGGTAACTGCGCAGCAGCTCATGTTGCCTACATGTTTAGCGAAGTTGCCGCTATCTATCCTATCACCCCGTCGTCACCGATGGCTGAATACATCGACGAATGGAGTGCAGGCGGCAGAAAGAACATCTTCGGTGAAACAGTTAAAGTAGTTGAAATGCAGTCGGAAGCTGGTGCTGCAGGTGCTGTTCACGGTTCGTTGCAGGCTGGTGCCCTCACAACTACCTACACCGCATCGCAGGGCTTGCTGCTTATGATTCCGAACATGTACAAGATTTCAGGCGAATTGCTTCCTGGCGTTTTCCACGTTTCGGCTCGTGCTTTGGCAGCTCAGGCTTTGTCAATCTTCGGCGACCATGCCGACGTAATGAGCGCACGCCAGACTGGTTTCGCAATGCTTGCTACCAGCTCGGTACAGGAAATCATGGACCTCGCTCCAGTTGCTCACCTTGCAGCTATCGAAGGTCGCGTTCCTTTCCTCCACTTCTTCGACGGTTTCCGTACATCTCACGAAATCCAGAAGGTTGAGGCAGCTGATATGGAAAAGCTCCGCAAGCTCGTCAACTACAAGGCTTTGAAGGAATATCGCGACAGAGCTCTCAACCCAGAGCATCCTGTAACACGCGGTACTGCTCAGAATCCCGATATCTACTTCCAGACAAGAGAATTGCAGAACAAGTACTACGATGCTCTTCCAGACATTGTAGCTAAATACATGAAGCAGTTGAGCAAGATCACAGGTCGTGAATATGCTCCTTTCGTATACTACGGTGCAAAAGACGCTACCGACATCATCATCGCTATGGGTTCGGTTAACGACGTTATCAAGACCGTTATCGACAAGGAAAACAAGAACGGCAAGAAGCTCGGTCTCGTTACAGTTCACCTGTATCGTCCATTCTCAACCAAGTACTTGATGGCAATTATGCCTAAGACCGTTAAGAGAATCTGCGTTCTCGACAGAACAAAGGAACCAGGAGCAAACGGCGATCCTCTGTACCTCGATGTTGTTGAAGCATTCAAGGACAGCGCAAAGAAACCGATGATCATCGGCGGACGCTACGGTTTGTCATCAAAGGACACAACTCCAGCTCAGATTCTTGCAGTTTACAAGAACCTTGCTTCAGACAAGCCAATGAACCAGTTCACAGTTGGTATCAAGGACGATGTTACCCGCAGATCACTCAAGGTTGGCAAGGAAATTTCAATCCTCCCGAAGGGCACATTCGAAGCTAAGTTCTACGGACTTGGTGCTGATGGTACTGTAGGTGCTAACAAGAACTCCATCAAGATTATCGGTGACAACACCAACAAGTACAGCCAGGCTTACTTCGACTACGACTCAAAGAAGTCGGGCGGTTACACCTGCTCGCACTTGCGTTTCGGCGATCAGCCAATACTTGCTCCGTATCTTGTAGGTACTCCTGATTTCGTAGCAGTTCACGTTCCTTCATACCTCCGCAAGTACGACTGCTTGCGCGGATTGAAGAAGAACGGTACATTCCTCTACAACTCACCGTGGAGCGTTGAAGAAACTAAGAAGCATCTTCCTGACTATGTTAAGAAGTACTTGGCTCTCAACAATATCAACATGTACATCATCGACGCTACTAAGATTGCAATGGAAATCGGTCTTGGCAACAGAACCAACACCATCCTCCAGAGCGCATTCTTCAAGATTTCGGGCGTTATTCCTTACGACCTCGCTGTTGAGCAGATGAAGAAGTTCATCGTTAAGTCGTACGGCAAGAAGGGTGAAGACATTGTAAACAAGAACTATGCAGCTGTTGACCGTGGTGGTGAAATCCAGAAGGTCGAAATTCCTGCTAAGTGGGCAGAACTCAACTGCACAACCGAATTCACATTCGAACACAACGACAACGATCCTGAATTCATCAACAAGGTTATGCGTCCAATGGTTGCACAGTGCGGTAACGACCTGCCAGTAAGCGCATTCAAGGAAATCGTTGAC
>JAEEGK010031452.1_pt1 | contig 10460 bp, 7 predicted proteins | sample 8958771 | NCBI WGS metagenome assembly JAEEGK01 (sample SAMN16246547, study PRJNA631951) | gut metagenome | biome: gut microbiome; feature: rumen; material: SC-attached | host: Bos | place: Iran: Karaj | collected 2018-10 | reverse complement strand
TGCTCAACCAAAAGACCGCCAACACACACTCCACATACCAAAACCTGATAATCCTCTGCGGACATTACAAGGGCATCGACCACCGCGTCCGCGAACACCTGATTACCAGGGAAATATCCATCGGCGACTACGTGCTCACAGGCGGCGAACTCGCGGCGGCTGTCATCACCGACTGCGTGGTCAGGCTCATCCCCGGCGCAATGTCCGACAATGAATCGGCTCTCTCCGACTCCTTCCAGGACAATCTCCTCGCCCCGCCCATCTACACCCGACCCGCCGATTACAAGGGTTGGAAAGTTCCAGAAATCCTCCTCTCCGGCAACGAGGCTGCGATAGACAAGTGGCAGATGGAGCAGTCGATAGAACGCACAAGGCTATTAAGACCAGGATTGTTTGAGGAATGAGGAACGTGAAAAATCAACAAATCGAAAATCAACAAATCTAATGATAGCAATGATATTTGCGGCGGGGCTCGGTACACGGCTCGCACCGCTCACTAACGACAGGCCAAAGGCTTTGGTGGAGTTCAACGGAAAGACGATGCTCGAAAACGTCGCCAAAAAACTCGTTGACGCAGGCTGCGACCGCCTTGTCATCAACGTCCACCATTTTTCAGATATGATGAAGGATTTCATCAAGAGCCACGATTTCGGCGCGGAGGTTTTCATCTCCGACGAAACCGACATGCTGCTCGACACCGGCGGCGGAATGATGAAGGCAAGGGAATTTTTGGAAGTGGAGCCACACTTTATATTATATAATGTGGATGTCGATTGCGACCTCAATATCGAGACCATGTACATCAATCACATTCAGTCGGGCGCGATGGCTACACTCGCCGTCAAGGACAGGGAGAGCACAAGAAGCCTTATTTTTGACGGCTCGATGCGACTCTGTGCCTGGCGAAACAACATCACCGGTGAATCCAAAATTTCGTGGCGTCCCTTCAACGGCGACGGACGCGCATTGGCGTTCAGCGGCATCTCAATTGCAAGCAGCGAAATATTCGACCTCGTGACTGAGACCGGCAAATTCTCCATCACCGACCTCTACCTTCGCCTCGCAAAATCCGAACTAATAGAAGGATACCTGCACGAAGGACGCTGGGCAGACCTCGGCTCCGTTGAAAAAATTCGTGCAGCTGAAGAAGCGTTGAGAGTTGAAAATTAAAAATTAAAAATTGAAAGTTGAAAATTGAAAGTTGAAATTCAACAAAATCAACAAATCAATAAATCAATAAATCAACAAATCAATAATTGTCTATTAGCAGCACATTACAGGAATAAGGGCAAGATTAAAAATCAATTGTTCCAAAACCGGCGCAAACACCGTCCTCTCTATTTCATGCGAAAAACCGAGGAACATGTCTGCGCCGATTTTTTCGCCGTACTCGATGGCTTGCAACGAGAATGTGCGGTCTTTGCAATAATCGACGCTAAGAGCCACTTGAATCTGGCGTCCAAAAATTTGCGACACCGTGTCGGCAAACGCCTCTTCGCCACGTCGGCACACTATCTTGACATCGACACCAAGCTGCGAAGTGAGTTTTGCCATCTTGTCAATTTCATCGGCATATTGATCTATATTGTCGGCAATTGGGAGCAGGGCGAGTTTTACCGGCTTGAACCTTTTGGTCTGCACCACGACAACGGGAATATCCTGCAGGACAAGAATCCTCGCCGCCGCGCTGCCCGTCAACGACTGGAAACCGTGCCTGCCGTGAGTGCCCATGATTATCATATTGAATTTACCAGACCTTGACAAGTCGCCCATCACATCAGCAAAGTCGCCCTTCTTGATGGTCATGTCCACCCCACCCTGCATCTTGCCACGGTACAGCGACACCAATTCCTCGGTGCGGCGCTGCTCCACCTCGTCGATGAAATAATCGTCCTCGTCCACATGCAGAATTTCGGCGCCAAGTCCATAATGCCGACAAAAATCCAGTCCGTAGGTGACACTCTCGTAACACGCCTGTGTAAAATCGGTCAATATGAGAATCTTTTTCATATTACATCTTTCTATTACCAATGGAAGTCGCTACGCGAAAAATCTTACAAATATTTTCAAATCACGCAAATTTGTAATAGTTGAAATGATTGTAATATTTCTGTCAGCAAGGACACTCCCAAAAACAATTTACACCAAAAATCCCGCTACGCAGATGTCATCGACCTGACCGATGGAGCCGCGCCAAGCGAGCAATTCTTCTTCGAGGCGTTTGCACTGCTCAGCCATCGGGAGCTCGTGGATTTTCATAAGGATGCTCTTGTAGCCGCTCATCTTGATTTTGGCCTTGTCGCCCTCGCGGAATTGCGACGGATAGCCGTCAGACGAAAGGTAAATCCTGTCGCCGGGCTTGAGGTCGAGGCGTTGCGACTCGAAGGGAGTCTCGTTCCTATAAACGCCAATCGGGTTGCGGCTCGGCTTGATTTCGTTGAGTTCGCCGTCGCGGATATAAATGAGCGGAATGTTGCCGCCAGAATATTCGAGGTAAGAGCGGTCGCTATTGACCACCATCAATGCGATGTCCATGCCGTCCTTCGGGTTGGAATCGTCGGCTGAAGTCTGGCGGAGCAATGTCTTGATGAGGTCGCGGAGCTGATTGAGGATTTCGCCCGCGCTGTGCTCGCCGTGTCCCACGATGCCATGGAGCGCGCAGATGCCGAGCATGCTCATGAATGCACCCGGAACGCCGTGTCCAGTACAATCCGCCACCACTATCACCTGACAGCCGCCGCAGACCATCTGCCAGAAAAAGTCGCCGCTCACCACATTGCGCGGACAATAGAAAATAAACTTGTCTTTGAATACGCTCGCAAATTCCTGCTGGGTCGGCATCAACACAGTCTGTATCCTCTGCGCGTAGGAGATGCTGTCGGAGATTTGTTTTTGCTGTTTCAATACAATCTTCTGCTGCTCCTCGATGCGGGCGTTGCGCTCGGCGAGTTCGTCCTTCTGCTCCTGGAGCTGGGTGTTGAGGCGTTTTACTTTTTTATTGTTGACTATCAAAATCACCAGAATCAATATCGCAGTAAGGATGCCGCCCAAAAGGGCGAATATGAAATAACGCTGGTTTTTCTGCGCCTGCTCCATGATGGTCTTCTCCTGCTCCATCTTCTCAATTTCAGTCTGCTTCTTGTACTGGTCGGCACTAAACTGAATGTTGAAAAGTTTTTGCGTGAGCTGCTCGCTGAATATGCTGTCGTTGCAGACTATCTGGCTGCGGTAATTGTCGGCGGCGTCCTTGTAACGTTTTTGCAAATACAGGATGTCGGCAATCAAATTGTAGGCGTTCATCGTGGCGTACTTGCTGCCCATGCGCTTGGCGTAGTCGAGCGAACTGCTGGCATGCTGCATCGCCAAATCGAATTTGTGTTCGTCATAATATATCTTAGCCATCTTTATGGAGATGTCGGAGAGGAGGTCATAATCGCCAATGATGTCGAGGTCGTCAAGACACTCCTGGTACTCCTTGCGGGCAAGGTCGGTGAGTCCCGCCTCGGCATGGCAGTCGGCGAGGTATTTGCGCACCACGTTGCACTGACTATTGAGCCGTTTGCACTGGGTGCGGATGTCCAACGCCTTAAAGAAATTTTCCTCCGACTTGTCGTAATCCTTTTTGCCAAGGCGTGTGCGGCCGAGATTGAGATAAGCGTATGCGATAATCGCAGAATCATTGAGCTGTTCGCCGAGAGCCTTTGCCTTGTAGAGCTGCTTCTCCGCCTCGTCAAAATTCTCCTGATATATATAGAGGTTGCCGAGATTTACATATCCGTAAGCCTCCTGCTCCGTGACACCGTACTTGCGGGCATTTTCCACGCCAAGCTCATAATATTCGAGCGCGTCGGAATAATTGCCAAGATTGCGATGACACACACCTATATAACTATAACCCTTCACCAACTGTTCCATATCGCCGGTTTTCTTAGCCCAGTCTATCGCCTTGTTGCCAAACTGAATCGCCGTCTCGGGGTTGGAGTTGCGGAGCTTCCAGCACACATCATTATTGTAACGCGCCGCAAGCGAATCGGGCGCATTATATGTAAGGTTGATAAGGCTATCGACATACGGCGAAATCTGAGCAACCGCCACCGACGACCACACTGTCATCAAAACCAAAACCGGTAATATCTTCAATTTCTGTATCACGGCGTAATGAGTTTTAATTAGTTATTTACAAAAAGTTTGTTGGTCTGCTCCACGAAGTCGAGAATCTCGTCCCCACCGATTTTTTGTTCGGCGGAGGTGATGAAATACTGCGGAAGCTCCTCCCACGTCTTGCGCATTTCTTTGAGATAATTCTCCACATTGCGGCGGCGCGCCTCGGTGCCGAGTTTGTCTGCCTTTGTAAACACCATTACAAACGGGATGCCGTTGACAGCCATAAACTCCATAAACTCCGTGTCCTTCTTCTGCGGCTCGTGCCTGATGTCGATAAGCACAAAAGTACACATCAGGTTATGACGCTTCAAGAGGTATTTTTCCGTAAACTTCGACCAACTGCTCGTGACCTTCACATTCGGCTTGGCAAATCCATAGCCGGGAAGATCCACCATATACCACTCGTTGTTGATGACGAAATGGTTGATTAATTGGGTCTTGCCCGGAGTAGCCGACGTCTTAGCTAACGCCTTGCGTCCACAGAGCATATTAATAAGCGACGACTTGCCAACATTGCTCCTGCCTATAAAAGCGTATTCGGGCTTGTCGGGCTGAGGACATTTGTTGACGTCGGTGTTGCTCATTACAAACTTGGCATCTATTATTTTCATATTTTAATACTAATGTTTGTTGACAAATTTATTGAAAAACCTGAGTTGGTCGGGCAATGTCATCGCCCAATAGCTGCGCTCGTGCTTGCCCGGCGATTCCGTATATACAATGTCAACGCCCGCATCCGCACAAGCCTTTGCAAACTTCCTGTTGGCTTCAATCAGGAAATCCTGTGCGCCACAGTTTACAATTATCGGCTTTCCGGCGGCTTTGAGGCGGTCGATGTTGTACAAGTTGGAATACAATCGCCAATTCTTGTTGTCAGCCGACTTCTTGCCAAGATGTTTGGCGATGCTCGCCGTCACTGACGAAGCGGTCAAGTCCATCACGCCGCTCATACTGCCCGCCGCACGGAATAGGTCGGGGTTTTCCATATACAGCCTCAACGCTCCGTGTCCGCCCATACTCAACCCGCTGATAAACATCATCGAAGCATCCACAGGCAGGCTGTCACGCAAGGCGCGAATGACGGTCTCCTTGAAAAAAGTGCCATAATTCTCACCCTTTTTCAACGGCGAATCGATGTACCACGAATCCTTGAACCCGTCGGGACAGGCGATGATGAAGTGGAACTCGTTGCTGTAATACTGCAAATCCGCAATCGACGGCCACTGCCTGAAAGTGCCTCCATAGCCGTGCAACAGCACCACAAGCGGGCAACGCTCGCCCTCTTGGAGCGACGACGGCAGATAATACTGCACGGTGTCCGCCTTCGGGTAACTATCGCCCCTCAGCACCATCCTGCGCTGCGCATCAGCCGAGCCAACAAAAGCAAGCATCAACAATGCCGCTGCTAACAACTTTCTCATCGGTTTCACAATAATATTAACGTTACAAATTTAATAATAAAAATGTTATGATGATAACAGAAATCAAAAAAAATACCAACAAAATTCAAATATTTTATCGACATAATCAAAAACAACAATCCGCAAACTTTGTTTAACAAAATCCGCCAAAACCTAAACAAATGTAACGCAATCGGACATCATTGCTACAAATTTTGGCAACATCGAACATTTTGTCAAATGCCAATATTTTTGGCGTATGCTAATATTTTTAGCATCATAATTACTGACAACTGACACCCTGACACCTGAAAAACGAACTGACAGACCATTTCTCTATTTCAACCCACATCCCCGCGAGAATTTGATAAAGGAAAATTGTAAATTAGAGTATAAGGCAATCAAAATGTCAAAAAGAATAGAGCGAATAGGTAAATACTTGATAATCAATTAGTTAATGTGGCAAGTATAATCTACATAATTAAATACATATTGTACAGGACAGCGTACAATATGCTGTAATGCGTTTGAGGTGCAACCTGATGCGGTGTGGTTGGGTTGTCCAAACGGTAACAGTCACGCCAATGGGTCACGCCGGCAACGTCGGTAACGTAGAGACGATGTGCACATCGTCTCTACAACGAACCAACCGCCCACAACCAACCGCCCCCACCACGAACCGCCAACCACCATCATCCGCCGTCGACACAAACCAACCAACCGCCACAAACCAACCACCGCCACGCAAAATTATCAATACCAATATGTCATCATCACGCCCACGGTAGAGACGATGTGCACATCGTCTCTACAACCGAACCATCAGCAAACAACTGTAACACCCCAAACGCCAACCGCCATAAACCAACCAACCATCAAACCACCAACCCAATCCCCATCAAACCACCACCCCAACCCCCATCGCCGCGCACCCAACGCCCCCGCCCCACCACTACCCCACCCTGAATGTTAACAAAATGTTATTAACATTTTGCCAAGCAGTTGATAATAAAGTGTTTCGCGTGAAAAAATTTGTAAACAAAATGCAATAAATTTTCTAAATAGCGTTTTTATGTAATTAACATACAACTCCAAGTTTTTACAAGAGAAAATTATAAATGACAATCCGAACTTACAAAAATATAAAGACAATGAATAAATGTAAATTCTAAACATTTACAAAATCACACTCAACTAAAAACATTTTACATATTCACATAACAAGAAATTTTTAGAATTTTACATAACAATCTCAAATGTTTACAAATGTATATTTGTAAAATTATAATGCCTAAGACGTTTATAAAGATACATTTGTAAACACAATAAAAATCTATCGTTTGAGGATAGAATTAGATACTATACGGAGAGGGCAAAAACAGGGTGATAAAAAATTATCAATAATATAAAAATCAGGACTAAATAACAAATACGTCCAATGTTAACTTTTTGTTAAATAATATAGTAACATCAGAACCATCTCATTCTCAGATATTTACGAGGATTATTTAAAGTAATGGTATAAAAAATTAAAGCCCAATGTTAAGAAACGTAAGGCATAGCAGTCATTAAAGTAAGAAATCTGTCTGTAACACGTTGAAACCGTGTGTTTTACGGCATCTGACATAAAGCAAATCTGCGCTACATCCCAAAATAGGTGCCGGAATTGTCTATTTTTCGTTACTTTTTCACAATGTCAGGAAGTAAGTAACACATTATCAACTACTAATAATATGCAAAAACCAAACCAAATCATCTGTAATAAGCAAATATAACAAGGATTTTAAGAAAAACATTTGTAATCGTGCAAATAATTGATAATCAAAGGTTTATAACGGTGTTTAAGCGCAACTGTCGCAGCATCAGGTAGTTAAGTACAAAGCCTTGACAAAACAACATCCGCAGCCCAAAAGTAAATAACAGGTGTTTTTGTAAATAAAGTAGATTTTACATTTTTCAAGTGTTAAATAATCGACAAAGTCTGACTGTTTACAAAGTTACACTTGTAAACATTGTTTACAAAAGTACATTTGTAAACATATAAGTTTTTTTGAAAAAAGTAACATTTTTGTTTGGCGGATACGAAACATTTTTGTATATTTGTACATCGTTAAGAATTTAAGATTGTAAATCTATGATAGAAAGGTTTCAAAAAATAATGGAATATGCCGGGGTGTCGCCAAAGAGGTTCGCGGAAATCCTCGGCATCGAACGCTCTAACGTTTCGCACATAATGTCGGGCAGGAACAATCCGAGCCTTACTGTCGTGCAGAAGATACTGAAAAACTTCCCCGACATCAGCTCCGATTGGCTGCTCTTTGGCGAAGGCAATATGCTGAAAGCCAACGCAACAGGCGTCAACACAAGTGTCAACACCAATACAGATGCCGTCAGTGCCGCTGCACCGGTTGTCAATGCCAACGTAGCTCCGGCACCCCCTACGAATACAGCCTCAGCCAACACAAATGTCGGCACGTCGCAGGTGCATATAGAGCCTGTGATGGAGCAGCCGCGTCCCAAAGTTGACAAACCTGAACCTCCTCGCCAACCTATTGCTCCGCCATCCTCGCCCACCCCGGATGCACCGCCGCGCAAAAATATTGAATATCAGACTATTACCACACCCATTGTAACTGATACAAATGTGCAGCCCACGTCAACACAGATTCAGAGTATGTTGGCAAATGGTCTCATCGTACTTGACCATAGTACCAAAACTTTTACAGTATATACCCAAGGCAAATAATTTACCTTTGGAACAGGATTTACAATTTTGCAACAGAGAGAGAAAAACGTAAATATTCTAAAATCGCGGAAGTGGCAAATGTTACTCCCGCGATTTTGTTGTTTGGGACACACTTTTACTTTTTGTACATTATACTTTAAGTTTTGTATGCGATACTATTGAGATTTCACTAATACGTTGCTTGATGATTTGGGAAGATTGTAAACATACATTATAACTAATTGATTATCAATATATTACAACACAAGTAAAGGGATGTGGACATACGACTTCCATAGTTGACATCTTGTCGCAAGCATACCGTCATAATATATATAAACCGTTGATTTTCAGATAGTTACAATTAAAAATAAAGCATCAACATCGGCTCTACGTTTTGATATAATTACCAGCACTGAATCACCGTCAATAAAACATAAGGATTTTGAGTTATCGTCCAAACTATAAAAATCACGTTTTTCCTCGAAAATTTTTGTTACAGATTGGCGATGCACAGGATTTTTTCAGGAAAAAATGACAGATGGTGTTACAGTTAGTGGATTTTTGCGAATTTTGCTTTACCACAAAAATCATAACTCTCTAATACTTAATCTCGAAAAGACTGACATTATGTCATAATGAAGTTTTTGCAAAAATTTTTGATTGCCAAAATTTTTAACTAAGAAAAAATCGCTATCTTTGCAGAAAATTTTGAGCAAATGTACAAGCATATAATAAGGCCGATATTCTTCCTCTTCAATCCTGAGAAGATTCACGGCTTCACGATGGGGGTGCTGAGGGTGCTCCAAAAAATCAGGATTTTCAATCCGCTCATAAGGGCGTTGTATCAGAAAAATGACAAAAAATTTGAGCGCGAAGTGTTTGGCATCAAATTTCCCAACCCAATCGGTCTTGCAGCCGGTCTCGACAAGGACGGCGAGGCAATCGATATGTTGGGCTTCCTCGGTTTTGGTTTCGTGGAGGTAGGCACGGTCACTCCCCTGCCCCAACCCGGCAATCCCAAGCCGCGACTCTTCCGCCTCAAACGAAACAAGGGACTCATCAACCGCATGGGTTTCAATAATGACGGTGTTGAAGCCTTGGTAAAAAAACTTAAACAAAAGTACAGTAAAATTATAGTAGGCGGCAACATTGGAAAGAACAAAATCACACCCAATGAAAACGCTGTCAGCGACTATATCAAGGACTTGCAGGCGTTGCACGACTATGTTGACTACATTGCAATCAACATCTCCTCCCCCAACACGCCGAACCTCCGCGAACTCCAAAACAAGGAGCCGCTGAAACAGTTGCTCACCGCCCTCAAAGCCGAGGACAAGAAGTTCTCGACAAGCAAGCCAATACTCCTGAAAATCGCCCCCGACCTCACCAACGAGCAGCTCGACGACATCGTGGAGATTGTGCGCGAAACCGGAATCGACGGCATCATCGCCACAAACACCACAATCGCCCGCGACGGCATCGACTACACCAAGGAGGAAATCGAGGCTTTCGGCAACGGCGGAATGAGCGGTCAGCCCGTCAAAAAACGCAGCACGGAAGTGATTCGCTATCTCCATGAAAAGACCAACGGAGAGATACCAATCGTGGGCGTTGGCGGCATTTCGGACGCCAACGACGTGAGGGAAAAGTTGGAGGCGGGCGCGACGTTGGTGGAATTGTTCACGAGTTTCATCTACAACGGTCCCAAGTGCGTGAAGAACATACTCAAAAAATTGTAAGGTTTTCGCGCAAATTACCGTCAAAAAATTTGGAGTTTAGAAAAATAAGGCATAACTTTGCCCCGTCTTAAAATCCAACGCGGGAATAGCTCAGTCGGTAGAGCGGTAGCTTCCCAAGCTACAGGTCGCGGGTTCGAGGCCCGTTTCCCGCTCAAAATCTTTATTAAGCAGGCCGGCTTGTCGCTGCCGCTGCTGCTTCGGCATCAGGGGAGAGGAAAGTCCGGGCAACACAGAGCAACCGCCCTTCTTAACGGGAAGATGGCCGCGAGGTCGTGGAAAATGCAGAAGAAAACAACCGCCCGAAAGGGCAAGGGTGAGAAAGCGGGGTAAGAGCCCACTATCGTCGGCAGTGATGCCGGGGATGTGCATCGGCGGGTTGAAAGACCAAATATACCGGCATCATTCGGGCTGCTCGTCCGAGCCGGGGGG
>JAEEGK010031451.1_pt1 | contig 10461 bp, 7 predicted proteins | sample 8958771 | NCBI WGS metagenome assembly JAEEGK01 (sample SAMN16246547, study PRJNA631951) | gut metagenome | biome: gut microbiome; feature: rumen; material: SC-attached | host: Bos | place: Iran: Karaj | collected 2018-10 | reverse complement strand
GAATATGATTCCTCGTTAAGACATCAGCTATTGATTCGCCTTTATAATAATCAAGTGATGTTTCTTCATTTAATCTATTTACAAAAACAAGTCCCATTTTCCCTCCAAGTCAGATTAAATCGACTATAAACGATGGATTGGATTTTCTGATTAAACAGTTATTGATTGTTATGTCATTATTGAATATGTCTATGCCACAAGTTCTTTTCGGACTTTATAAACTTAGCTTCTCTGTTTTTTCTGACAAAAACAGCTTTTAAAGATCTTTGTCATGTTGGTGATTAACCATAATATAACAGCAATTTCTATTACTGTATACTCCTATAGTATACGGTGAAAATAGAAAAGGAATTTATACTATATCGAGATATTTTTATGGGGTAATGGTTAAATGTCCATTTGCTGGATTACATTTGATGATCCCATTACCCCATATAGCTTTTATCTGTATACAAAGATAAAGCAGTAGATGTTTATTTAATTACATCGCAATGCATGAATGGACGCAGAACTTCTGGTACGATTATCGAACCGTCTGCTTGTTGGTATGTTTCAATAATTGAGGCCCAAACTCGAGGAGTGGCAAGGCCGGAACCATTGAGTGTATACGCAATGTGTTTTTTGCCATCGGATGATTTATAACGAATACCAGCACGACGTGCCTGATAATCAGAAAAATGTCCAACAGAGGATACTTCCAACCATCTTTTAACCCCAGGAGCAAACACTTCTATGTCATAGCATCTTCCGTATTTGTCTCCCATGTCTCCAGCGCAGAGATCTACAATTCGATATTGCAATTTCAATGCTTTAATAGCCTGTAGACAATCAGAAAGCAAATCTGCCAGTTCTTTATCTTTCATCTGAGGTTCGACAATTTTCACAAGTTCTACCTTGTGGAATTCATGGACACGCTGCAAACCTCTTGTGTCTTTTCCGGCACTTCCTGCCTCGCGTCTAAAGCAAACTGTATAACCCATTCTGTATTGGGGCAACTCACCAGGTTCAAAAGTGGTTTCTGCAAAACAACCAGTCAGTGGAACTTCAGCTGTCGGAATTAACCATGAGTCATCATTAACCGTTTTATATTGTTCCATTGCGAATTTGGGAAGATGACCTGTATAGGTCATCGTCTTGGAGGTGACCATATGCGGGGGAGTGATTTCAAGATATTTATCACAATGGAGTGACAAGCCATATGAAACCAAAGCGCGAAGAAGCTGAGACCCTTTCCCTTTGTATAAAGCAAACATTGAACCGGAAATCTTGCTTGACAATTCCATATCCAAAATGTTTAATTTTTTTCCGAGCTCCCAATGAGGCAAGGGATCAGCGACTTGGCAGTGATAGTAGTCCTTACATTCATCAATTACCACATTTTCTTTTTCAGATAAACCATCGGGAGCATCATCATCAGGAAAATTTGGGATGTCCAGCAAAAGCGATTTTACTTTTTCGTCAGCGGCAGCCAATTTCTCTTCCAGATTCGCGATATCATCTCTTAATTTGCGTTTTTCATCATTTGAAATTTGAGCATCGTTTTTCCAGATATTCCTTTTGCCTCTGAGTTCTTCAAGATTAGCTTGAAGAGTTTTCTTCTCAATGGCAAAATTGGCCAAATCATCGATTTTAGATACATCGTATCCTTTGCGTGCAATCGACTTCTTGACTGCTTCCTTATTTTCGAGAACCAATTTAATGTCAATCATGCTTGTAAGACTCCTATGTTAGTTGTTGCGCAAAAAATTTAAAAACCTTATATTTATTTTAATATAATGTAAGGTTTGTGTTTTACAAGCCATCTTTCCCAGATTTTACATGAAATAATGTCTGAAGTAAAAATAACTATAATTATAGGAATAATAAATAAAAATTAATAAATTAAGTATTACTAAACCAACTATGATGTTGCATGGACATGGCATGAAAATATTGCTAATTGCATTTTGTTTCAATAAAAGAATGCAAGGGAAGCGATGGGGCAGTGGTGACTTGAATTTTTCCAATGATATTTTAGCTATATGGATATTTAGAAGATAAATAAAATATGTTCCAATACAAAATACCGTATGAGGATTGACTGTATATTTCAATACTTGGAGAGTATCCTTTCAATGCTTTATTATTTAGTTAATGTCTCAATATTATTAATTAAAGTTTCTTAAAAGCATGGCCAAAAGAGCAAAAAAAATCTTGGGGGATTCCTTTTAAGAATCCCTCAAGTTCGTTTTCCGGATATTATGTATTTACATTATTTACTTGCGCGCGGATCAGCACAACAAGTCCGGAATCGAAACAAATCTTCATTCCTTTTTGCAATAATCATTGAATGAATATTCGCGATTTTCTGAAGACATGCTTTTTTCTTTGGATCTGTTTTTGTTGTATTCATTTTTTCCCCTCTCTCCCTGTTTCGTGCCTGGGTTCTACTTTTTCCTGCTAAATCGCAGAGACGGATTTATTAAAATACACTCTCATTGGTGGATGTCAAATGATTTGATCGGCCGTTTGTGTTTTTTTTCATAGTACCTCCCTTTTTAGGAATATATTATATACTGCCTTAATTATGTTTATGCGTTTTTGTGCGATCCTATTTAACTAGCGTTGTTCTTGGATGTAGTTGATGAGTGTCCCCATATTTGCACTTGCATCAATGGGAAGGATCTCATACAGACAGAACAACATTGTTTTCTGGGAGTTAGACACGAATAGCGAACAATTGTTGCTTGACCGGGGCAAATAATATCTACGGTACTGTCTATGAAAGCTTCGTATTGCAATGCTATGAACTATATGTGCGGAAAAAAGAAATAGTATTCTTCAGAAAAACATTCGGCAAAAGAAAGCAATAAAGGTCATAATAGTGTAGGAAAAGTCCCCTCGCAGTGCTGGTTAGGAAAAACATTTGTAATGGTGCAAAGGTAAATTAGTTCCAACCTTATTTTAGTGGAGAAAATTACCTGCAAAAACTTCTTGGTGGTAGGTGTTGATTGTAGTTGTTGATTTCGCTGTCTTCTAAATACTTTGTTGATTTTTTTTGTTTTTATTCCTTGAAAAGGGATTACTAGAGTATAAATTGATTCTTATTCCTAAAAAATAAGTGAAGCGTTTATCCCTTAAGGCATAAGAGAAAATCATTAAATGATTGTTTTTGATAAAATCAAGTTTTCATTTCTTATTTCTGCTGGAGGTGTTTTTTATCCTTTTGAGTGAATGAATTCGCTAAATAACAATGAATACATGATTAAAATCATCATGCCAATAGAAGATGCCCTAAGAGCATCGATTTAAGTGGAGATCTCAGTTGTCGGATGGAACCTGACGGAATAAATAAACTGATATAATTAATAAAGGTAAAAAGAAAGCATGTTTACAATCAAATTCCTACAGGAAATACAAGATATATTGGAGGCGTCATGAAGTTTGCGATGTGCAACGAATTCTGCGACGGATGGCCGCTGGAGGATGCGCTGAAATTGGCGCGTGACACAGGCTATCACGGCGTGGAAGTCGCACCATACACATTGGCGGACGACGTGCGGGACATTCCGATGTCCCGCCGTGACGCGTTGCGTTCCGCCGCAGAAGCGGCTGGCGTGCAAATCATTGGCCTGCATTGGCTTCTCGTGAAGCCTGCAGGCCTTTATGTCAATGGGCCGGATGCCGCTCTGCGGAAAAAGACGCGGGATTATTTTTCCGCGTTGATCGACTTCTGCGCGGATTTGGGCGGCGACCGCATGGTTATCGGATCGCCGAAAAGCCGCAATGTCGTTCCGGAACTGACGTATGCGCAGGCGTTTGAATATGCGCGGGAGACATTTTCGTCATTGATGGAACAAGCGGCGAATCGCGGCGTGACGTTGTGCATCGAGCCACTCAGCCCCGCCGAAACGAATTTCATCACGACGGTCAAAGAAGGCGTTGCGTTGTGCAAAGCCGTCAATCATCCGAACTTCCGTTTGCATCTGGATGTGAAGGCGATGTGCGGCGAAGGCGAAGGCCGTCCGCTGGATGATATCATATTGGACGGCAAGGGTTTCGCGGCGCATCTGCATGTGAACGACGCGAACCGCAACGGCCCTGGTTGGGGCGATACGGATTATGCGCCAATTAAGCGTGGCTTAGCCGCCATCGGTTATGACGACTACGCTTCCGTGGAAGTTTTCGATTTCTCCTTCGGCGCGGAAATGATTGCGCGAAAGAGCATTGAATTCCTCAAGACCGTCTGGCCGCAATAAAACTGTTCTCAATTCCCCTGCTGTTTCCGCCGTCTTTCCGACGCTTTGAATTTTCCTTTGGACGCGGTGGATTTCTGCTTCGGATGCTTGAGCTTCGTCGTGATGATGACCCAACGGTCTGGATCGCTTTCGTCCAAAGCGATATTCTGTTCTTCGACGAGATCGAATCCTGCGGATGGCAGCGCACGCATGAAATCCTTTTGCTCCGTCTCCGGCCAGGCAGGGCCTTTCATCAAAATGAAAATGCCGTTGATGTCCAGAAGCGCGGTGACATCCTGCAAGAGTTCAACGCCTTTGCCGACGGCTCGCGCCGTCACAAGTTGGCAATTCTGAAAGAGCACCGGCGCTTGCGAGGCCGCTTCGCGGCCGCGGAACGCATAGCCGTGTGCATTCTGGGCGGCGGGCGTCAGCTTCAATGTCTCGTTGAGAAATTCGACCTTATGCGGACGACTGTCCACCAACGCCCAACGACGGTCCGGCAGCCATGTCATGAGCGGCAGGCCTGGATAGCCACCGCCTGAACCGAGATCGACGACGATGTCGTCTGGTTTCGTATAGGCGGCGACGAGATTCTCAATCGTCAATGAATCAAACACATGGAATTTCAGATAGTCCAATGGCGTGACGATTCGTGTCAGATTGAGCGATTCGTTGACAAACAGCAGATGGCTGTAGAGGGCTTCCAGAACGGGACGTTTCGCATCGTCCAACGGCAGTTCGATGTCGCGGCATGCATTTGCGAACCATTCCCATGCGTCATCTGGAAAGGACAGACGCGGAACGTTGTCGAAGGATAAATCCAATGGTGAATCTTCGTGAGGCATAACAAATTAACAATGAATAATTAACAATTAACAATTAAGCTGAAAGCTTTAAGCCAAAAGCTTAATGCAAATGCAGAATTAACAATTAACAATATTATTGGTGCTTGGCAAATGATTTTTGTTAATGAATGATTTGTGATGATGACTAATTAACCATTGCAAATTAATAATTGTTAATTGTTAATTGTTAATTGTTAATTGTTAATAGTTAATTAGATAGTTTCTCCCTGAAGGGGCGAATGTTTGATGAGCGTGATGTCTTCGTTCTTCTCCGCGAAGTAGTTGACGGCCCATTCATCGGGGAAGAGGAGGACAAGCTGTCCGTCGTTGTCGGTGGCGAGACGGACGTTGGAGCCGAGATACATGCCTTTGAAGTCTTCCGGATCGCTGTTCAGCGGCAGCCAACGGACTTCTGTGAAGGGCGATTCCTCCAAACGACATTCGGCCGCGTATTCCGTTTCCAGACGATGTTTCACAACTTCGAACTGTAGCTGTCCAACGGCGCCGAGCAGGACGGTCTTCTGGATGGTTCCAACCATCTGGAAGTACTGGATGACGCCTTCGTTAAGCAATTGCTCCAAGCCATCTTGGAACTGTTTGTATTTGGACGGCGCGGTGTTGTGCAGATAGCAGAAGACTTCTGGCGGGAAGCGCGGGATTTCGTTGAAGACGAGATCCGGAATATTCGTCAGCGTGTCGCCGATGCGGAAGTTACCATGGGAGACGAGACCGACGATATCGCCAGGATAAGCGGTTTCAACGGTTTCGCGGTCCTGCCCGAAGAGCTTCTGCGGGTAGGAAAGACGCAACGGCTTGCCGCCACGTGGGTTATGAACGGTCATATCCTTTTCGAAAATGCCTGAGCAGACGCGCATGAAGGAAAGGCTGTCGCGATGGTTCGGATCCATGTTGGCTTGGATTTTGAAGACGAAGCCTGAGAAATCGTCCCGTTCGACGGGAATGAGGCCGAGCGACGACTTGCGCGGCGCGGGCGGCATACCATATTTGACAAAATAGTTCAGCAGCATCTGCACACCGAAATTGTTGATGGCCGAGCCGAAGAAAATTGGTGTCAGTTCGCCGCTGATGACCTTTTCGACGTCGAACTCTTCTCCCGCCATGGAGAGCAGTTCGATTTGTTCGAGCCATTCGCCGATGAGTTGCGGCCCCATGAGTTCCGTGAGGCGCGGATCATCCGTTCCCGTAAGGGTTTCCGCCGCTTTGGAGGCACCGCCGGCCTGGCTGGAAAAGACATGTAACTGTTTTTCAAGACGGTCATAGACGCCTTTGAAATCCGGCCCGTCGCCGAGCGGCCATGTGACAGGGAAGGTCTTGAGCCCGAGATCTTGTTCCAGTTCATCCAAAAGTTCTAGCGGATTTTTGGCGGGACGGTCCATCTTGTTCATGAACGTGAAGATCGGAATGCCACGCATGCGGCAGATTTCGAACAACTTACGCGTTCGTTCCTCAATACCTTTACCGGCGTCGATAACCATGATGACGGAATCGACGGCGGTCAATACGCGGTAGGTGTCTTCTGAAAAGTCGCGGTGTCCTGGCGTGTCCAACAGATTGATGACATAGCCTTCATATTCGAACTGCAGCACGGTGGAAGAGATAGAGATACCACGTTCCTTTTCAATTTCCATCCAGTCGGAAGTCGTGTTCCTCTGGTTCTTTTTAGCGCGGACGGAGCCCGCGAGCTGAAGAGCGCCGCCGTAGAGGAGGAGCTTTTCAGTCAACGTCGTTTTGCCGGCGTCCGGGTGCGAAATGATGGCGAAGGTCCGCCGGCGTTTGATTTCTTCTTGTTTCGTCATGTGTCAATCAATAAACGTTTAATTATAGCCACTTAGTAATGGCATCAACAGTCAGTTTGGGGATATGGAGGCGGTTGGCATCGTCAAGATAGTAGTTGACATCTTTCGGATCCGTGATGTCTTCCGAGACAGGCTGTTCGTCAGGAACGCCGACGGCCAGCAGGAAGAGGACCTGCTGTTTTTCCGCAAGGCCGAGAATACCGTGGAGATTTTGGCGGTTGATGGCGCCGAGCCAGCAGCAGCCGAGGCCTTTTTCATAGGCGGCGATCTGCATGGACTGGATGGCCGCGCCCGCATCCGCATACGTCATGGATCCTGCGTCCGTTGGGCCGATAACGGCGATGAACGCAGCAGGAGCGGAAACGCCCCATACAGGCGTGCGGCGTGGCTTCACAAGCCCTGCCCACGCCGTCTGCTCGAAGACTTTTTTTACGTCGTCCGATGATTTAACGACGATGTAGCGGAGCAACTGGCCGTTGCATGCGCAGGATGTCTGCCGCGCGGCGTCCAGCATGTCGCGAATGTCTTCCGACTGGACGGCGACTTGTTTGAACAGGCGGATGGTCCGCCGGGCTTTTAAGGCTTCAAGAATGGTCATGATTAATCCTTTTGTTTGGTTCAGTAGGTCCCGCAGGAGCGGGCCCCTCCCGTTAGCGTTTTGCAGCGGATTTTCCGTACTTGGAGGCGGGGGTTGCACGGGAGAACGCCCAGGAACGGATGGCCTTGATCTGCGTTTCCATGGTGTCCGACAGCGGGACGATGCGGGACATGACGGTTTCGAGGTCCCGTTGGTTGAACGGGCGGTTTTCGTAGAACGCCTCCGTGCGGGCGGAGATGATGGCCTGTTCGATTTCGGCGCCGTTCCAGCCTTCCGTCATGATCTGCAGCATCTTGAAATCGAATTCGTCTGGATTCGCGTTGTTACGGAGAAGATGGATCTTGAGGATGTCCGCGCGTTCCTCCTTGGAGGGGAGGTCGCAGAAGAAGACTTCATCAAAACGCCCTTTACGAAGGACTTCGGCGGGCAGGGCCTGAATTTTGTTGGCGGTGGCGGCGATGAAAATCAGCGGCGGCTTTTCCTGCATCCACGTGAGGAAGGACGAGAAGATGTGGGAGGCGATTCGCTGGCCGGAATCGTCCAGACCGAGAGCGTTTTCGATTTCGTCAATCCACAGGACGGCGGGGGCGACGGATTCGATCGTCTTCAACGCGCGGTGGAAGGCTTCTTCAGGCGAACCATACATGCCGGAGAAGACCAAGTTCATGTCCAGACGGAACATCGGGATGTTCCAAAGAGACGATATCGTCTTGACGGCGAGGGACTTACCGCAACCGGAGATACCCATCATCAGAAGACCTTTCGGCACGGGCACGCCAGCTTCGACGGCTTCACGGGTGAACATGTGCTGCCGTTTGAACAGCCACTGCTTCAGATTATCCAGACCGCCGATGCTATCGATTTTCCATCTGGGCGGCGAGAATTCGAGGAAGCCAGACTTCTTGACGACGTTCTTCTTTTCGCTAAAGATTTCGTCCAGAATTTCGTCCTTATTGCTCTCTTTGTTTTTGCAGGCGCGTTGGAGGACGTAGGCTATTTCGTTCTCCGTCAAGCCTTTAAGGGCGAGCGTGATTTCGCGGATGGCATCTTCGGGGATGTTGAGCGAATCGTCGCTAGCGGCGGTCTTTTTGATGATATCGACGATTTCATTTTCGTCCGGCGTGGGAATTTCAAGAAAATGGATTTCCTTTTTAATGGCTTCTGGGACAATGTTTTCAGCACAGACCAGGAAGATCGTGCGGTCGCCTTTCGCGCGGCCGTCGTTGTAGGCTTCACGGATGGCGCGGAGCGTCTTGTTGTCGTTGAGGAACGGCGCAAGGTCGCACATCACGATGATACCGTGTATGTCCTTGGCGATGATGGTCTTAATGGCTTCGACGGGGCTTTGCGTGGCGGCGTCTTCGCCGTCCAGCCCGCGGACGCAGGACCATGTGATGACGGGCGTGCCGTCTTTTGCGGCGATTTCGCGGATGCCGCGCAGGATTCGCTCCTCCTCAGGGGAGAAGACATAGACAATCGGCGAACGGCCTGCGATGGCGTTCTGCAGCATGTTGAGCATTTCTGACATAAGCGTGCCTCTTTTGTGCGGTTTTGCATGTCTGATTCAGTAAAATCTGAATCGTCTAGTTTGTCATTACGGTAAAATAGATTAAAATAATGTATAAACAGGAAGCCGCAATGCGGAAAGGCGAAAGAATAGAAAGAAAATACAGGGAAAGTCGATGAAAACGTATCGCGTCGGTGTCATTGGTTTCGGTTATATTGGCAAAGTCCATGCGTTCGCGCATAAAAATCTGCCGTTCTTCTTCGGCAAGCTGCCGTTCAAGACGCAGATTACCCATGTCTGCACGAGCCGTGCAGAATCGGCTGCGGCGGCGGGCGAGTTTCTGGATGCGAAAGGCGTTACGGACTATCGCGAAATCACGGAGAATCCGAACATCGACGTCGTTCACATTTGCACACCGAACAATTTCCACAAGGATGCTGTTTTGAGCGCAATGGCCCATGGGAAGCACATCTACTGCGACAAACCGCTGACGGTCACGTTGGCGGAAGCGGAAGAAATCGAACGCGCCTTGCCGTCGTATAAGGGCATACACCAGATGACGTTGCAACTCCGCTTCTTCCCTGGAACGCTTCGTGCGAAGCAATTGATCGACGAAGGCTTCATCGGCAAGCCGTTGCAATTCCGCTGCTCGTTCATGCATTCGGGCAACATCGACCAGAAGAATCCGCTGAAATGGCGGTATTCGGACGCTGCGGGTGGCGGCGTCGTGGCGGATTTGGGGTCCCATGCATTGGATTTGACGACATGTATGTTGGGCAATATCAAGCGGTTGTCCGCCATGACGCAACTGGCCGTTTCGGAACGGCGTTCGCTGAAAGATCCGAACGTCATGTTGCCCGTCGATTGCGAAGACGCGATGTTCTCTATAGTTGAATTGGAGAATGGCGCGAAGGGAACCATTGAGGCAACGAAACTGGCGACTGGCGCGGAGGACGAAATCCGTTTGGAGATGCACGGCACGAAAGGCGCGATTCGTTTTGATTCGATGGATCCGCATCATCTTGAAATCTATGATGTTCGGTATGCAGATGCGCCAATTGGCGGCGTTCGCGGCTGGACGCGAGTCGATACAGGGCAGCGCTACGACGCGCCGTCTTGCTTCCCTGCGACGAAATCGACGATTGGCTGGTTGCGGGCCCATGTCCAATGCCTGTACCATTTCATGGACTGCGTCGATCGCGGCGTGAAGGCAGAGCCTGGACTGGAGCAGGGCATTCTGATCCAACGTGTTATGGATGCTGTGAAGCGTTCCGCCGTCAGCGGACAATGGATTGATCTGTAAAAAAAGGGAGGGTCCCGCTCTCGCGGGATCGTAATTAATGGGAGGGTTCCGCTTCTGCGGGATCGTAATTAAATGTAAAAAAGGAGACGACAATGGGTGTATTCATTTTCAATTGTCCGCATTGCGGAAAGCAGATCGGCGCGCAGGATGAATGGGAAGGCAAGACGACCATGT
>JAEEGK010031446.1_pt1 | contig 10462 bp, 8 predicted proteins | sample 8958771 | NCBI WGS metagenome assembly JAEEGK01 (sample SAMN16246547, study PRJNA631951) | gut metagenome | biome: gut microbiome; feature: rumen; material: SC-attached | host: Bos | place: Iran: Karaj | collected 2018-10 | reverse complement strand
GATGTCAACCGCATTCTGCGGAAAAATGTCCTTAAGGAGAAGACAGGTCTTTGCATTATCACGCCTCTTAATGAGTCGCACCGCGCCGAGCAAAGTTATGGGCGGAGTGCAGTACAGAACGAGATCGAACCTTATGCCTTTAAGTTCCTTCTTAACAGCCCTTGTGAGGATCCATCCGACAGTCAGAGTGCTTATGCCCTTCTCAATCACATTTGTCTTCTGAATGTTTCCGGTCCGGGGTTTCAGGATCACAGCATCCCCTTCTTTGATGACACGTGTGGGAAAGCCTTTCCTTCGTTCAGAAGGTGACACTGCAAAAACTCTGTGCCCGCGCTTCGCAAATTCGCACAACAGGTCGGTGTTAATGCTTCTGTATGCCCTCAGACTTTCAAAATCTTCAAGTGTAAAATATAGAATGTTCAATGATCAAACTCCTTCATCGATTAATCAACCCTTAGGCAAGGTTCTCTGCATATTTTCAGGGGCTATATTCCCACACACCATCTCCACATCATCCTGTTCTTTATTATCTTGTTATCTTTCCGGCTACTTTTGGCACTTCCACGAGATAATCCAGGTACATTTTCTTCCCTCTATTGAGTGGAACTTTCTACAGGAAGTTCACATTCTTGTATTCCCCTCATGAACCTGTCTTTATTTTCCCTCGCGCTCGTCGTTGGCCTCCCCAGATCTTCCCTGGCTCCGATGGCACACTTTACCTCTATCAGACTTAACCCGGCGTTCTGCTTTGCTTCATTGAGCACAGCATCCAAATCTTTAAAACTTTCAACAGAAACTGCCCTTTTGTATCCACACGCCTTCGCAATCCCAACAAGATCGATGTCATTTGCAACAGTAGGCATACCCCCAACAGTTTCATGGGCACCGTTATTGATGACAACGTGGATAAGGTTATCGGGCTTATACTTTCCTATAACAGCCATAGCCCCCATGTGCATAAGCATAGCTCCGTCCCCATCAATACACCATATTTTTTTATCAGGTTTATTTAATGCCACTCCCAAAGCAATGGATGAGCTGTGTCCCATTGAACCAACTGTTAAAAAGTCGTATTTATGGCTTTGTCCGTTAGCTTCTCTGATTTCAAACAACTCTCTGCTTGCTTTTCCGGTTGTGGAAATGATCGGATCCTCATCGGACACAGCAACAACATGCTTTATAATATCTTCACGAAGCAATGAATTATCGTTTTTATATTTAACGACAGGTGCATCCGAAAGAGCTCCTTTTCTGATTACAAATGCTACATCTTTACCTTTATCAAGCAATTCTCTAAATGAATCCATAGCATTCGAAATTTCTTCAGCCGTTGTATCCTGCCCTACAACAAAACTTGCTATATCCATATCTTCAAGAAGCTTTAAGGTTACTTCTCCCTGATAGATGTGCTGCGGCTCGTCATGGATTCCCGGTTCTCCACGCCATCCTATAACAAAGATTACAGGAATTGCATAAACCTTATCATTCAGAAGGCTGGCAACAGGATTAATTATGTTTCCTTCTCCACTGTTTTGCATGTAAACAACCGGAACTTTCCCTGTAGCAAGATGATACCCCGCAGCTATCGCCGCACAATTTCCTTCATTTGCCGCTATAATATGGTGCTTGGGATCCGTCCCGTATTTATCGATCAGGTAGTTACATAAAGCCTTTAACTGGCTGTCCGGAACGCCTGTGTAAAAATCTGCTCCGAGTAACTCTGCAAAGTCAGCTACCTTCATCTGTAAAATCCTCACTTTTTATTGCTTTTTTGCTTCTTCTTTTGCTCTTTCCGCTATCTTTTTCTGGATCATAGTGGAAGAAACGCCTGCCGTATAATCAGGTTCAATGACCTGACCGCCCCATTCCGCCATAACATTTATAGCCTTTTGTCTGACTTCAGCTAACGGTCCCTCTCTCCAGTCTTTTCCATGAACCATAAAATCAGCTTGAAGTTTACGTAAGTTCGGCTCATAATCCCTTGACGTCTGAGGTATGACCTCTGCCACTCCTTTGATGTTCTCCACAACCGTTTTTCTCTGCTCATATGTCATATAAGGAACGCGCTTATAAGAAGCAATAGCCTCGTCTGTAAACAGACCGACAACAACCTTGCCATATAAAGCAGCAGTTTTAATGATGTTTATATGCCCGGGGTGAACAATGTCACATGCCATCGGTACATAGACCACAAGTTTGCTGTTCTCAATCCTTTCTCTCACCTTACTGTCATCAAAAATGTATTCTCCTTTGATATTTGAGTACTCGGGAAGAAGTGGCTTTGCAGGCGCATGAGTGTGATGGACGCATCCGTCACAAATGGTTCCTGCCAGATCATCTTCAAGAAACCTGCGGCGCATGTCCTTCATAACATCCCCATACCAGCCTTCCTTTAAGGAAACCTTATTAAGATCTGCTACGACAAGCATATTTTCATAGTCAGCATTCTCAATCGAAAGATATCCTTCTTGAGTGATTGATACCGCATCAAAAGGAAGATTACACTTTCTGCAGACCTCATGATCGCAGAAGCATCTGAGATACTCCTGAATCTCAGGCATATATCCACCCTGATTGTAAACGTACTTAAATACGACCTGATCGCAAAGGTCATCAAACAGTTCATGATACTTGCCCTGCAAGTTTTCGGTAAATCTGGTGAGTATTCCGGTAACATAGATTTTAAAATTCTTTCCGGATTCTTTACGATACTGATACAAGTACTTTAAGTGTTCAACCACAGTGTCAAAGTCATCGCGCCCATGAATAAACTCGTAAAGCTTACGCTGAGGCGCATTAATGGAGAACTTCAAGGAATCAAGCCCTGCATCTATGACAGCGCGGATTTTTTCGGGTGTAGCCATAGCACCGTTGGATGTAAGATAAACGTAAGTAAATCCTATTTCCTTTGCTTTCGCTATATAATCTGCAAGATCGGGAATTAAAAATGGTTCACCCGTTGCATAAAACCCAACTTCTCTTGAACCAAGATCATAAGCCTGTTGCAAAATGTCAAATGCTTTCTCTTTGCTCATTCTTCCGACTTTACGTTGCATTTTCTGATGTGCGCAAAAGATGCAAGCATGATTGCACACATTCGAAAGCTCCATAAGAAAATTTGACCTTGGGAAAGGGGGTTCGAGGCTGTAAAGATCCTCTCTGTTGGCCTTTTTCAGCCTAACGCGTTCCATAAGGTCAACATCTTTACCCATTTTATCGTAATCATATTTTCTTATCGCGCAGTTTGCGGCATCACACTGCATACAATTCATGTCGCAGGTCTGCTTGTTGTCTTCACAACCCATTTGAATTCCTCCGGTATTTTGGTCCATTCTAAATCTCATCGATCAATGTGATAATATCCTTGATCGACATCAATTGTTCATCCGCCTCTTTTGCCCTATGGTTTGTAAGTATCATCTTTGCCACGTTTTCCATTGCAGGATAAGCGGCTCTAAGAAGCTGATTGGCATAAATTACGATGTTCACACCGTGTGCGGCAAGTTCCGCCTCCGTTATCGAATTAAAGCTTGTCGGAACGACCACAAGAGGAGTATTTTTATCCTTTTCTCTGAACGCATCGCAGAAAGCCAGGATCTCATCGGGCCTTTTCTCCCTGCTGTGTATCATGATCCCGTCCGCCCCTGCCGCCACATAGGCAAACGCACGTTTTAGCGCGTCCTCCAAGCCATGCTTCAGGATCAAAGATTCGATCCTTGCGATGATCATAAAATCGTCAGAAAGCTGCGCTTTCTTTCCGGAACTGATCTTATAGCAAAAGTTCTCGATACTGTCCTGAGTCTGGGGTACTTCCGTTCCGAAAAGGCTGTTCTTCTTAAGTCCGACTTTATCTTCAATGATAACAGCGGAAACTCCCATTCTTTCAAGAGATCTCACTGTGTACACAAAGTGTTCTGTAAGCCCGCCTGTATCTCCGTCAAAAATGATGGGCTTGGTGGTAACTTCCATAACATCATCAATAGTTCTGAACCTTGAGGTCATGTCCACAAGCTCGATATCCGGCTTACCCTTTTCCGTACTGTCACAAAGAGACGAGATCCACATTGCCTCAAACTGATCGATAGCCTCATTTTCAGCAACCATAGTCTTCTCGGCAATCAGCCCCGTAAGTCCGCTGTGAACCTCAATTGTTTTAACGATGGGTACAAGTTTCAAAAGCTTCCTCAGTCTTGCGCGACGGAGTTCCGGCATTGCCATCTTTTCCCTCATACGCCTGTCGATCTTTTGGATGCTTTCATCCCTCGTGTAAGGCACCTCGATCAATTGCCCGCCGTATTCTTCAAGTAACCCGATAACATTGTTTCTGATGATCTGTAAAGTACCGGAATCCCAGTTGTCCCCGTGAACGACGTAATCAGGCCTTAATTCACGGATGACCTTATCATAAAGCATGTTATCCTGAACGATAACATTCGATACCCCCGGTATCTTACGGATCATGTCGACTCTTTCTTCAGTTGAGAGGATTGGAAAACGATTGTAACGTATCATTTCCGGATCGCAAAGAACGCCTACTGTAACATTGCCGTATTTTTGCGCTTCTTTTATTATGTTCAAATGCCCTGCGTGGATCACATCAGTGCAAAAACAGGTATATACCAATGAGCTCATTTAAAGCATCTCCTCAGCTTTATATAAAATCCACTCTGCTTAGTTTCGGTGTTCTTTGTTCCACCGGCGGTAATTCCATATAATTTCCATAGATCGACGTTAACACACTGTCCGCAGAGCATGGGCCTAAAAATTCATGTTTTCTGATAGTATACTTCTTTAAAGGGAATGCATCTTCAAGCATCATCGTTTTTTGCTTGTAAGGACCATCAAAGATTAACACTTCCGAATCCTTACTGTTTTTATCGAACTCGTATGCTTCAAAGCCAATGTTTTTTCTTCTGTTATAATCCTCTTCGGTAATGAGTCCCTTGTCTTTTCTCCGGTTTATGTAAGCAAGGTTCTCATCAATCAGATACTTCCTGATCTCTGACTTTTTTATTTTTCTCAGTCTATACAGATCTATATGCAGCCCCTTATTCCTGTAAGCATTATCAGCCGGATATGCGGCACTGTCGCATATGCTTTTCATGTCCTTAACATGCGCCCATGCGTGGAAATAATTGGGCTCCGACTCTGCATTCTCCAGGAACATATCTTCCGGAAGTTCTTTTTTTAATGCATCACAAGCCTTTATGTAATCGTCTTCAAGCACGAACAGATCAAAATCATCATCCCAGGGTATCATGTCTTTATGCCTTACAGCGCCTAAAAGAGTGCCGAAGGCTATCATGTATCTGACATCGTTTTTTTCAAGTATTTCGGCTACTGTCTTACCTATTTCAAACAATCTGTCCTGTACCCTTTTTATATCCAATCCGTTATAATTAAATTCAACTGTCTCATTTATCATATTTCTGTTACCTTAAAAACTTGTCACCCCGGCTCTTTTCCGTCGATCAGACTTTCGATCATGTCCACATCAAAAACGGGTATGCCCAGTTTGTCCTTTACTTTTTTTCGTTCCGCAAACGAATCGTCGATGAATATTGACGATTCCCCGGTAATAAGATCGCTTTTTTCCTGGTTGTCCGTTAGCACGATCACTTTTTCGAACAATCCTTTATCCAAGTGAAGTCTGTCCATGTCGGCATATATGTCACCTTTATGTCTGCTGCACAGATAAATCTTTTTACCGTTGTTAACGGATTGGTATAAGAATTTTATCACATCGGGGTTTATTTTTCCATTTATTGTTATCGTGTCGTCGTAATCAATATAAATGTTCCTGTATTCAACACCGATCCTGTACAGACTGTGAAACGCCCGGTCAACAACGATATCGTAACCGTTGTCTATGACCTCTACATCGTATCCGCCAAAAACAAAAAGTGTCAACATCGGGAAATTGATCCCGCGATTTCTGTAAAGCCCCATAGTCCCACTGATACGCGGGGACACTTCCAAAAGCTTATAAACGCCTTCACGATCTTTCTTCAACTGAAAAAACCATGCTCCCTTAAAGCTCAACCTGCTGTTTATCTTCTCTGCTGTTTTTCTTATTTCAGCATCGAGAGGGCATGATCGTGAATTGACGCTGATCCCGGTCTTGATCCTGTTTCTTACTCTCGGAAGTACAGCCAAAAGTTTTCCGTTTCTGTCGGATAAGCAATCCACCGTATACTCGTTTCCCGGTAAATACTCTGCCATTACGATCGAGCTGTCCGCTTCTGATTCTCTGATAAGCTCCTCCCTGTCATTCACTACTTTGGCTCCCACCGATCCCTGACCGACAGCAGGCTTAATGAATACAGGGAAATGCGTGACTTCTTCAGGTGAATTAAAGAATCTCGGGATGAAGGACTCACCCTCAAAGAACTCGTATGTTTTCCTTTTATCCCTGCAGATCAGTGCGGTTTCCTTATCCGAGATAACAACAGTGGCTTTGATCTCCTCCCTGTGTAATGCCAGATAAACCGAAGCGCTGTCATGCGCGGGATAGACATAATCAATACCGTATTCCTCAATAACACTGTTCAAATACGCCAAAAAGCCTTCCTCATTCACATAAGGAAAGCCCTTGATCAAGTTCTTATATACAAACAGCGAATGATCCTCTGTACTTGTACCCCCATACAGTTCTACAAATTTTGAATACTTGAGGGCATTGACGATTTCGAATGCTATCTCGGAACCGGCAGGGAAAATAAGTACTTTCTTTTTATCCATATCATGATACCTGCTATATTGATCTTCAATTCAAAATAATATCACAGATCCTGTTTACATCTTCTTCAGACAGATCTGCATACATCGGTAATGTAAGTACATGCTCCGAAACGAACTTGGCAACAGGTGTTTTTGTTTCTCCCGTTCCCATCCGCTTCTTATAGCATCCAAGCTCGGAAGTTATAGGATAAAAGTACTTCCTCGCTATGATCCCTTCCTTTGATAACCTGCTGTAGATTTCATCCCTGTCGTATTTGTAGTTTTCAAAAACCACCGGATAATAGGCGTAATTCGGAACGATGTCTTTTTTATACTTAGTCAGCCTTATACCGTAAACACCGTCAAGTCTTTCGTTATACAGCCGGTAAACTCTTTCTCTTTTCTTTATCTCATCGTCTATATGCCTGAGATTGCAGATTCCCATCGCCGCCTGAAACTCATTCATCTTCGCGTTCCCGCCGATGTACTCACACTCTTCGGGATTACGTATGCCAAAGTTCTTCATGTCATTAAGAACCTGTACCAACGGATCATCTTTGAAGCAGATCGCGCCTCCCTCTATAGTGTTAAACACCTTCGTGGCATGGAAGCTGAACATGGACGCATCGCCGAAGCATGCGCTGCTGAGCCCTTTATACTTCACACCAAAGGCGTGCGCTGCGTCATATATCACCTTTAAATTGTGCCTTTTAGCTATCTGATCGATTTTCTCGACATCACAGATGTTTCCGTAAACATGCACGGGGACTATGGCACTTGTCCGGTCTGTGATCAGATCTTCGATCTTGTCAGCGTCTATCGTAAAATCATCAGGATCTATATCACAAAACACCGGTTTTAATCCGCTTCTTACGATCGCATGCGTTGTAGATACAAATGTATACGGGGTTGTAATAACCTCTGATCCCTTCGGCAGATTCATTGCGGTAATAACATTTTCGAGAGCCAAATGCCCGTTAGTATATAATGTAACGTGCGGAACAGACAAATAAGCCTCAAGCTCTGCCTGAAGCTGTTTGTGCTTGACTCCCATGTTGGTGAGCCAATGGGTGTCCCATAATTCTTTTATTTCGTCGCAATACTCTTCAAATGATGGCATTGAAGAACGGGTTACCAGAATTTTATCCATTTGATCCCCTATCATATTCCGTTCTTGTTTTTAAATATTTCTCTGCACTTGTTTAATCCGATCGTTTTTATCAAAAGGATCTTTATCCATCCCTTAAAGCTCATAAAGTATTCCTTAGGGCCAAAATAGCATCTTTTCAGTTTCTTCAGTTCTTTCTTCGTTGCCATTGTCTCTTCCGTGAATTCGAAATCAATTTCCTCGTACATCTTTTTTTGCGATTCACTGGCAAAGAGCTCCTTATTTACGCCTGAATTGAGTCCGCTCCCGTCTGTCCCGAGATTCTTTACGTAAGAGATCAAAGGCGAGACCACATAGCAGTCTTTAAGGATCGTGTAGACAATTTTAGTGTAATCTATTGTCGCTAAGCTTCCATCTTTATCAAAATAAACCTTAGGCCTGTACAAAAGAAAATCAGCATACTCATTAACACACAAAGGACGTTTTTTATAGAGCTTAAAGATATCCTTTAACGGAAGTATCCCGCTGTAAATCCTGCCGGTTTCCTCCTTGATCTTTTCCAATGCGGCAACAGGTCTTGCATATCCGTATGTCATGCCAAACCCCTTCATCCATGCCTGTCTTTTGAGGCCCGTCTCGATTTTAAAGGCATCGATCCCAAGTAATGAAGGATCACCTGAAAATTTCTCGATGGCTTTGTTAATAAAACGCAGATAACCGGGCGCAAACTCGTTATCATCTTCCGTCATAATGTACCATTCAAACTTCTCTTTTATCTGATCGATCAGAAAATAAGAATTACTGTACGCCCCTAAATTGCTGTTTTGGAAGAACAGATGCACCTGTTTGAAACATTTTATTTCGGTGTTTTTTAAATAATCCGAGACTTTCCGGTATCCCTCTTTATACTTTTCCGAAGGCGGATAATCCACAGAGATATACAATTCTGTCTTGTCGGCATCAACACATCTTCCAAGGGATTCTATACAATTCTTTAGTTTTTCGTACCTGTTTAATGTCGGTATAAGAATAGGACAATAAAACATTTATCTGAAGCTCCGTTTATCTCTTTTTCAGCATATTATATAATCTTTTGATCATAATGTACAGATACGGATGCTGCATCATGCAGATCACCTTTCTGTCATGACTTGAAAAATCGTTATGATCACTTTTTTTATAGGCTTTTTTTAACTCCCTTTTCAGAATTTGTGAAGCGTACCCGAATCGTTTGCCCATTTTGTCCTTAGAATTGATCGCAGCTGTCAGATAGTATTCAAATTGGATCACTTCATAATGGTAAAAATCCGGCAAAGCCTTTACGTAGTGTTCCTTTATAAAAATCTCCAAGTCCCGTAAAGCCTCAACAGCATTTAATTGTTCTTCCTTAAATTCAAATGCCGTCCTGCTGTTGCTGTGATGAAAATAATTATAGAAAGGTTCAGGTATTTCCCCGTTCACTTTTGTGCATTTAACGGTCCTGAACAAAGCGAAGGCATCTTCTGAAATGAATCCCATCGGAAATCTGTTATTCTCCCAGCATTTCCTTTTGAAAAGCTTGTCGCAGACCGATGTATCCGTTCCGTCCCATGTCAGGATCTTTCGGATCAATCCTTCGGGACCGAAAGTACTGTATCTATCGGGACAGAGCTCGACCTTTTTGTTTCCTGTTTCCGAGTCCACATCAGCTCTCCCGCAGCAAACGATATCAAGATCGTTCTTTACCATATAGGCATGCATTTTTTCGTACATATCCGGCTCTATCCAGTCATCACTGTCAACAAAACCGATGTATTCACCCCGAGCGGCATCCAATCCATTATTTCTGGCAGTTGCCGGACCGGAATTTTTTTGATGTATTACTATCACATTGCCGTATTCCCCGGCGTATCTGTCGCAAACTTCTCCGGAGCCATCGGTGGAACCATCATCCACCAGAACAAGTTCGATTTTTCCGTAAGTTTGATCAAGGATCGACGTTATACATCGGTCCAGATACTCTTTGCAGTTATACACCGGAACTATTACACTTATTAAACTATCTGTCATTGTTTCTCCATTATCCGAAGTTTACTCACTCAAGATCTCGCGATACAGCTTTAACATGTTTATAAATATGTCTTCAACAGAGTATTGCGTCTTGGCTCTGTTGTAAGCTTTTTCTCCGATTCTGTCCGCCAGAGCATCATCCGAAAAAATACGGCCAATGTAATGTGCCGCCATGTAAGGCGCATCCGCCTGGTACAAAAAGCCCTCTTTTCCGTGATCAAACAAAGAGTCAGTTCCTCCGACCATTGACGCAACTACGGGCACTCCCAGGCAAAGTGCTTCTCCGACGGAATTGGGCGAGTTCTCAATTGAAGACGCCGACAAAAAGCAATTACATTTTAAGTACCTCTCCTTCATTTGCTCTGCCGTCAGATTGTCGGTAAAAACGACATTATTCTCCAAATGCTTTTCGTGGATCAGCTTTATTACATACTTTTGATACGAGCCCATTCTTATTCTTTTACGAAAGTCCTTTTTCTCAAGCAGATCCGGACCTGCAACGTACAATTTAACATCGTTGTATTTTTGTCTTAAAAAGTAAACCGCTTCCAATGCCAAATGAAGCCCTTTGATCGGATAAGAGCC
>JAEEGK010031445.1_pt1 | contig 10462 bp, 5 predicted proteins | sample 8958771 | NCBI WGS metagenome assembly JAEEGK01 (sample SAMN16246547, study PRJNA631951) | gut metagenome | biome: gut microbiome; feature: rumen; material: SC-attached | host: Bos | place: Iran: Karaj | collected 2018-10 | reverse complement strand
GCATTCTAACGTCGCGGGTCAGGCGATTTTTGCGGACCGGGGACGCTACTCCGTCGGACCGGCGACACAATTACATTTGACCGGCGACGTTACCGCTCAACCAACGCACAAACAGAAGCCCTGAACACCAAAATCAAGGCATTCAGGGCTCAACTGAGGGGTGTGTTAGATCTGAAGTTCTTCCTCTTCAGGCCTACCAGAATCTATGCTTAAGGCATCAAGTACTTACAATCTCTTGCCACGGAAAATCTCCGGTGAGCCCCGCGGCGTGCACCCGTGGGTGCGCAAGTACGTGAAGGAGAGCGAGTTGCGCACCAGGCAGAGAGAACGAGCCGATGGAATGGGCCGATGGAATGGGCCGATAAAAAAGTGGCCGGGATGAGGTCCCGGCCACTTGAGTTAACTGTTAAGAACAAGTAAAGGTGCAAGAAGCAGATGTATAATTCTCGGTTGCCCCAGAGGTAATTGTAATCGTTTCGTTCCAGCTGGCGCCCATCGAAGAAATATGCTGAATTGTACCTGAAGTTGTACCACTAAAGTTTACATAGTAGTATTGCGAGTTATGAGTCAGTGAGCCTCCATGACATGAAATTGTAATATTGCAAACTTCAGCATGATTATCGAAATAATTGCTACCAGGAGAAACACTACACCAGCCCTGTTTGCGTTGCATCGTCGCAGTGATAGAGCCGCTGGACTGATTATAGTTGCTATTCGCCTTGGTTCGCCAATAGATTGTTCGGGCATTACCATAATTGGCAGTTGTTTTTGCACGGTTGGAGCCATAGGTATTGCCGTCGAAGCTGAATTCCAGTTCGGCAGTCTGGCCGCTCACGCCAGAGGCGCTGCCCGCGGAGCAGAGGTTCTGGGAAGTGCCATTGTATACCAGACCACTAATAGCCGTAGGTTCAGAAACATTCCAATCGGCCTTCTTAATCTCCTTGGAAGCCTTCATGACCTGAGAGATGTCGTTGATGTCGCCGTTACCGGTGACCTTGATCCAGATGTGGTAGGTGCCGGCGTTGGTTGCGCTGTAACTTGAGCCCCAGGAGCCACCGGTAGGGGTACTGTCGCTGGTACTTACGTAGTACTGGATGGTGCAACCCGTATTGGAGGCATCCTTTGCGCTGGTCACGTTGTTGGTACCAATCGTCAGCGTTGCGGCAGAGGCGAGCAGGTTCTGAGCACTTCCGCTGTAGGTGAGTGTGCCGGATGCAGCGTTCGCCGTAATGGTAACATCGGTGGACTCAGCCTTGGCAATCTCAACCTTCACAGGGGTAGTACAGACACCCACATCCTCATAGTCATAGTTACCCGTCATCTTGGTCCAAACGTAGTAGGTACCGGCATGAATCTGGGTAGGAATGGAACTCACCCAGCCATTTTCAGTGGCGGTAGGGGCCGTAGGAGTAGTACCTGCGGTAACTTCCTTCTTCACGAAGTAGGAAATGACACATTTCTGCTCCTGGTAGTCCTTATCGTCATCCAGAATCACTTCCTGGTTGTTTACTGTCCAGTAAACATGAGCGGAATCTACCAGAGCCAGCGGCTGGGAAGTGTACTTCAGATTGGTTTTAGCCACAGGAGCCTTCACCAGGGCCTTACGCTTCATATTCAGCGTACGACGATAGTACAGACCATCCTCAAAAGTCACAGAGGGAACAATGAGACGATAGTAATAACCATCTGCGCCAAGTGCCTCGAAGGTAATCTCCATATCCTCGAGATAAGGGATAGCCACATACAATTCGTTCGTCGCAGCTGCCGGATTTACACGAATACCGAAGGGAGTCTCGGTGCCGGGAAGAATACCATAACCGTTGAAGGATTCCACCTCCAGATCTTCCACAGGATTCTTACGGTTGGTGAGGTTGAACTTCACCACAGCCTGCTGCTTCACAAACTCGGCCACTTCGGTGGTGATGGTCTTGGCTTCGGGATCAATCTCGAGAATCTCAACGTCGGCCACGGCATAGTCGCACTGGGAGGCTACGCCCTCCAGGGTGCCATCCTGCAGGAAATAGTTGGGAGAAAGGAAGGACAGACGAAGCACGTCGCCCTGGTTGAAGTTACCGGCCACGGTGCCGGAGAAGGTGGTAGTGGTACCACCGGCCTCGGCGAAGAGCCAGCCTTCGATATTCTGTTCAGTAGTTACGTTGTAAACGCGAACGCTGTCGCCCTGCGTCCATTCGGAGCCGAGGGTCTCGCCAAGGTCGGCAAGGGCCTTGGTGTTGATGGAGCTCACTTTCAGGATAAACTCGTTGGGGCCCTGAGGGACCTCAGGGGTCAGGATTTCTTCTTCGGCTTCGGGTTTCTGAGCAGCCTCTGGCTGCAGGCTATCCGTAGCCTTGGAACAACCGGCCAAGAAGGCACCTGCAAGAAGCAGTGTTCCGGCAAGAATATATGTATTAATAGTTTTCATACTTTAAGTCACAAATTAAGAAACACTTATTTCCAAATCTGGCTACCGCCGTTACCGTAATCCTGGTTGCCAGCGTCGATTCCGCCGGATACATTGCCGTTGCGGATAGTAAGCGTGTAGGTGTAATCCTTCCAGCAGGAGTGGGCATCAACGACAATGGTGTAAACGCCTTCCTCAGCGTTGGCGGGAACATTCAGCTTGAGGGCATCGGGCGTGTCACCGTCTACCAGCGACCAGCCGGTGAACTCTTCGCTGCCGTTCACGGACACAAGCTTGAAGGAAATGGAGTTGAAGATGTTATAGATGGTCTCTTTGTACTTACCCTTGTTGCTCTGGGCGTAACCGTTCTTGTAGATATAGTTGCCGTTGACATCTACCATGTTCAAAGGAAGGACACCTGCAGAACCGGCATTCACCACGGCATTGCCGGTGAGCACCTGCTTGGCGGGCGCGGCGATGGGGTTGAACTTACGGACGAACACGGAGTCAATCTTCTTGTCGGAGTAGTTCACGTACATGTTCTCACTGCCGGGCACATAGAACAGGATGGAGTGGGAGCTCACATACAGGGCGCTCTTCACAGCCACGCTGTCAACCTGGCCATAGTACTTCACGTTGGACTTGAACGTGGGAGCGCTGATGGTAACACCCTCGTGCTCAGGGATATCGGTGAGCTTAAACATGGGAACAAGGCCCTTGGAAGAGAGGGTGGCAGGGTTGACACCACCTTCACCGCTGGTACCGGTCACCACCTGGATATTGCCGTTCATGATGAGGTCGAGCTCGGTGTTGGCGCGGGTGATGTTGTCCGGGTTGTACCACACCGTGCTGGGAGAGATGTTGAAGTAGTAGTTGCCGGCGCTCTCCAGGGCACCATAGGTGGTGAACTTGTAAGGCTCGGCGGGAACAGCCTGCAGGGGCCAGTTCACGTTCACTACCTGGCCGATGTAGCTGTAGAAGGAGTAGGTCACGAACTTGGTGGTATCGGCCTGGGGAAGATACTCACCGCTTTCGGCCTTGTAGTTCTGCGAGAGGTCGCGGAGGGCCTGGGAGGTAAGGTGCTTGGCGGCATCGTACGGTGCACCAAGGGCGATGTTGTTGGACTGCAGGTAGAAGCTGCCGCCCTGGGAGTCGTTGGTAAACACCTTGTCGAAGCGGGCGGCAGGGCCGTTGCCCACATTGTTCCAGACAACGTTGTCGCTGTTGAACTCGCTGTCCTCGGCGAGGCCGAAAGCATTCTTGCGGGTGTACGCGGCGGCACTGAAGATCTTCTGGGCCACGAACTGGTCATAGACGTTGTCTGCAAGGTTCCGGGACTTGATAAGGTAGCGCTCCTCGCTGCCTTCCACATACTGGCCGCCTTCGGTGACGGACTCGCCGCCCAGGATGGTTACCTTGAAGGGCTCCAGATTGAGTTCGATTGGAGTACGGTCGCGGTCAATGGCGTTGATGGTCACAAGGGCGTTGGACTGCTTGGAGAAAGGAAGCACATAGCTGCCGGCCAGGTCGTACTGGGCCTTGCGGATCATCTTCTCGCCGGAAGGCTCGCCCCAGGAGCTGATACCGGCCTTGGTGAGCACGATGGTATTGTCGTTGGAATCCACGCTGGGGGTCTTCACGGTGTAATCGTACTCCTTCAGGCTGTTGGGGACGGTGGCATCGGCGCCCTTGGTGAAGGACTTGCCGTAGAAGTCGGAAGCCACGATACCATAGGCCTTGTCGGAGCCGTCCAGTTCCACCTTCAGGGTGTCACGCAGAAGGACCGGCTTGGATACCAGGTTGATGTGTTCCCAGTTGGTGTTGAAGATGGCGATGTTCTCGTGGTCGGCCTTCTTGTCAATCTCGTAGGTCCACTTCATGTCGTGGGTGATCTCGAAGTTGAGCTTGTTGACCTTGCCGAGGGTGATGGTGGCGCCCATGTTCAGGTGACCGCCGAAACCATTGCCATAATCGTAGGTCAGCTTCTTGGAGTGCACGTCAGCAGAGCCGACGAGGTGCTCCTTGACCAGCTTGAGGGCCTTGGTGGAGTCGATGTTCACGATAGCGAACTTGGCATTCTCCAGGTCGGCGTGCTTGAGGAAGGCGCACTTGTCGTCCTCGGCGGAGGTGGTGATCTCCAGGGAAGATTCGGGCATATTGAAGCCCATTTCCCTCAGCTGCTCATAGGTATAATGAGGATCTGCTACTCTATTCTTATGGAAATCCTTGAAGGAGGTAATCTTAGCTGCAAGGAAGCAGTCCTTATAGGGATAACGCAGGGTGGAGTCGATGTACTCCATCTCGTTCGTGTACTCGTTGGTGGTCTTGGTGTAAGCCTCAACGTTCTTGCTCGAAATCTCGGCGTCCTCCTTATGGATATAGAGGTTGGTCATATCCACAGTAACGACAGGGCTGGGTTTGTTGATGGTTCCGGTGTACTCGGAAGCCACGTGGATACCCTTCTTGTCGTCATCCACACGCAGGGAGATGGCGTAAGTATCAATCACGGGATCACCGGTAGCATCGTCGATGCGGGCTTCGAAGTCCTTATGATAGAGCTTGAAGACAATCTTACCGGTCTCGTTGTCACCCTCGGCGCCCTTGATGATGAGCTGGGGATGGAGAATCTCGGCACGAGTCTGAAGCTTATCTTCGATAGCGAAGGTGAAGACCTCGGCGACATGCTCGGCAAGGGATTCGGCCAGGGTGTCAGGAGAAACCTTATAAACAACCTCGAAGAAGTCTTCGGGATCGTTATAAGCAATAGCGACGGCGTTGGGGCTGTTGCTCTCATCCAGTCTGGAGAACGGGATACCGAACTTGAGGTCGGTGTACTGGGGAACGAACACCAGGGACTGCACGCGGGATTTCAGCAGGGCAATCTCGGCATCCAGTGCGGAGAGCTTGGCCTGAACGGCGTCATTGAGGTTCTTCACAGCGGTGTCGAAGTCGATATCGGAACCCTTCAGCAGGTCGATCTGGGCCTGCAGGGTACTACGGATACCTTCCACATAGGCCTGGAGCGTGATGTAACCGGGCTCTTCGTCGCTCTCGAGGATGGCGAGCTCGGCATTCAGGACATCCATCAGATCCTGCAGGGTCTTGATGTCGGTGTCCATGGAACCGAGCTTGGTATCCACGGAGCCCTTCCAGTTTTCAAAGCTGGCGATGAAGGTGTTGTAGGTAGAGGCATCCAGCTTGGTGTTCTTGAGGCCGTTGCAAACAGTCTCGATGGCAGCAAGGTTCTGGCCGGTAGCCGTCTGGAAAGCGGCCAGGTCGGTCTGGAGGGTGCCGATATTGTCCTCGCAAGCCTTGATGCGGGCGGCCAGGGCCGGGATGGTCTCGTTATTGAGCTTGTCGATAGCATCCTTATTAGCCTTGACACGGGCATCCAGAGCGTTGATCTGACCACCGATGGCTGCATTCAGGGCAGCGATACGGGTGTCAATATCCAGCTCCAGATCGGACTTATAGTTCTCGATACGGGCAGCAAGGGCTTCCAGTTCCAGATCCTGGGCATCATCGACCTCCTTCTGGTCGGCAATGATCTTACTCAGGCTGTTCTGGAATTGAGTAACGGCCTGCTGGAAGGCTTCCTCGCTCACTTTCGTTCCGAGGGCTTCCTGCATCTGGGCCTTGGCAGTGTTTAAGGCCTGCAGCAGATCGGCGTCTGCGGCGACCAGCTCGTTGAGCTTGGGATTCACTACATTCTTGTAGTTGTCCAAGGCTGCCTGAAGGGCTTCGATCTGCATCTGCATGTTCGCCATGGCGACATCCTGCTTCTGGTCGTTGTCCTTCAAGTCCTTGGTACAAGACACTACTGCGAGCGATCCTACGAGGAACGCAAGCATCAAATTAGTCAGAAGTTTTTTCATGTTATTAATAAGTTAGTGGATAAATTTTCTGAAAATGCGGGGAACCGGTCAGGTTTCGACCGCAAAGTAAATGTAAAAATCCGTAAATAACGGTCCGCTGTCCATGCAAATTTGGTCCACGAACCAATTTTTACTATTTTTTACGTCCCGCACGCAGCTCGGAGGGCGGGAATCCGTAGCGTTTTTTGAATTGGATTCTATAATTAGGTAGGGTGAAGCCTACGGAATCGGCCACGTCTGCAATGGGCATGTTCGGATGTTTGAGAAGGAGACGCTCGGCCTCTTTTAGCCGAATAGAGTTAATATAGGCAGGAAATGATTGTCCGGAAGCGTATTGTTCCAAGATCAGATTCAGATGCTGACGCCGCAATCCGAAGCGCTTGATGATATCCTTGCGCTGCAGATCGGGGTTTCTGTACAAGTGCTCGCCGCGCACCGCCGCGTCAATGGCGCGGAAGTACTCACGATCGGTGGGCTTTTTACTATTTTTGTCATGCATCATGGTGCAAAGATAAAAAGACAGAGTGAAAAAACCCTGTCTTTACTGGTATAAGTTTGGTCCGCGGACCAATTTTGTAGGAAAATGACGCTACAGATTTTCCCGGTATTCGGCCGGCGTCATGCCGTAACGCTGCTTGAACTGAATACGGAAATTAGCGAGGTTCATGCCCACTTCTTCGGCCACATTGGCCAGTGTGAGGTCTGGTTCATTTCTTAAAAGTGAAACAGCCTCTTCCAGACGGATACCATTAATATAAGAAGGGAAGGATTCACCGTCGGCAAAGGCGCTCATGAGGTCGTTGAGGGCCTGGCGTCGCAGGTTCCAGCGGTCCAGGATGTCCTGGCGCTGCAGGCTGGCGTTGGCGTAGAGGCGCTCTTCGCGGATGGTCCGGTCGATGGTATGGAACAGTTCCATGGATTCCGGGGAAAGTTCGGTATGGGCGGCGGGGGCCACCTCGGCCAGGCGCTCGGTATCTGCCTTGCGGGGTTGTTCGTTGATCATCCTTACGAGGGCGCGGTTCTTCTCAACCATCAGCCTGCGCTCCCGGGCGAAGAACACGAGGGCGAGGATGGCCAGTACGAAGAGAAGGAGCAGGCCGACGAGGTGGTTGCTCATGATCTCATACTCGGCCCGGGCTTCGGTGAGTGCGAGTTCCTGTTCCTTCTGATGGAACCAGGCAGCGTACTCCTGGGCATGGCTCTCTTGCAGGTGCTTGGCCAGCTGGTCCTGGATGGAGGCGTAGCGGGAAAGCCACGCATAAGCCTCGCGGTAGCGGCCGCGGGCCGATGCTGCCTCGGAGCGGTTGTGCAGGACGGCGGCATATTCGGCGCTGAGGGTATCGGCCCCGATGTGCTTCTCGATTTCGTCGTTCACGGCGAGGACCTTGTCCCAGTCTCCCAGCGCGATCCACGCCGGAAGGATGGCCTTGCGGCCGCTGTAGCTGTGACCGAAGTCGGACGATTCGAACAGAAGCGTATAGGCGCGGGCTTCCCTGCGCTGCCCAAGGGCCGCATAGGACTGGGCCAGATGGGCATAGGACCTGGCACGGCAGAAACTGCAATAATGGGCACGGTCAACGGGATCGTAAGGAAGGCGGTAGCTGTCCTCGGCGTAATCGGAGGGATGGCGCTCATAGTCTTCAATCTTGGCGATCACCGCCTGGGCCAGCGCGATGACGCCCTTGTAGTCTTCATCCCGCTGGAGAACGCTGATCTTGCGCCAGTTGGCGACGATCCAGGCGTCCATGCGGTCGATGCTGGGTGCGCCGGACGCGAGGGCCTCGATGCAGTGGTTCAGTTTTTCGAGACCTTCTTCCTTACGGCCGAGGGAGGTGAACACGACGCCGATCTCGGCCTCGGTGCGGATGGCGTCGGTCTCATAGCCCCACTTCCGGTTGATCTCCACGATCTCGATGGCATATTCGAGCCAGTTCTCATAGTCCTGTTTGTTGCGATAGACATCGTTCATCACGCCCAGGATGTTCAGGCGCTTGTCGTCGGATTCCTTGGTACCCTCGCAGGCTTCCCGATTCTCCAGCAATTGGCGACAGATTTCCAGGGCTCTCTCCTGCTGGGGCTCCTCGAAGGATCGGCCGTACACAATTGCGCGGAGCAAATCGGCCTGGAAAGCATCGACGTTGCCTACCACCTGGGCCGAGTCGATGATGATGAGCGCGCGCTCGGGATCGGTGGCGTAGGTCATCATGGCAGCCCTCTCTGTATATAAGGTATCGGAGGAGGCAGCGCCGCTCTTTTCCGGACGGGCCGATTCCCTCTCGACGCGGGAACAGGCGGCCAATGCGACGGCCACTGCGAGAAGACAAAGGAATACTCTTTTCATACGATGCAGAGTCGAATTATTCGGCCAATTTACGAATTTCCCCCGAAAAAAGAAAAAATGCTATCTTTGCATCAACCACTCTTATCTGAAAAACTATGAGCGAAAATAAAACTCCTACTCCGCACATCGGAGCCCGATACGGCGAAATCGCCGAAACCGTCATCATGGCCGGAGACCCCCTCCGCGCCAAGTTCATGGCCGAAAAATACCTGGAGAACCCCGTCTGCTTCAACGAAGTACGCGGCATGCTGGGCTTCACCGGCACCTACAAGGGGAAGCGCGTGAGCATGATGGGCCACGGCATGGGCATGCCCTCCATCGGCCTTTATACTTATGAGCTGTACAATTTCTACGGCGTCAAGACCATCATCCGCGTAGGCAGCGCCGGCGCCTACCACAAGGACCTGCACATCGGAGACCTCGTCCTGGCGCAGGGCGCCTGCACCGATTCCAACTACGCAGACCAGTACCAGCTGGACGGCATGTTCGCCCCCATCGGCGACTTCGACCTCCTTCGCAAGGCGGCCAATTCCTGCGAGGCCAAGGGCCTGCACTACATGGTGGGCAACGTCGTTTCCTCCGACCTGTTCTACCGCGAGAACCCCAACACGCAGGGCTGGATCAAGATGGGCGTGCTGGCCGTCGAGATGGAGGTAGCCGCCCTCTACATGAACGCCGCCCGCAGCGGAAACAAGGCCCTGGGCATCCTCACCATCAGCGACCACATCCTCACCGGAGAGGCCACCACGGCCGAACAAAGAAAAACCACCTTCACCAATATGATGGAAGTGGCTCTCTCGCTGGTATAGCTTGAATTAGATCTTTTCCTTGCGACCTGACCGGCGGGACCGCTCTGCGGCGAAGCCCATCAGGTGGCTTTCTATGGAAACGTCGATACTGCTGGAGAGGTGGGCGGGATCCTGCCTGTCCACCGCCTCCAGGAAGTCGCGGACCAGACGATGGTCTCCTCCCCCGTGCCCGGACTGGGCGTATTCGGGGATTTCGGCCACTTTCATGTTCCATACCCGGGGCGTACGCGTCAGGAAATCCGTCACCGTAAACTCCTTCATATCTCCCTCGATGAAGCCCATCGTACCCATGATGCGGGTGCGTCGGCCGCCCTTGGGAGAGAAGGCGTCCATGGTGAAGGATGCGGTGATATTGTCATCGAACACCATGTTGGCCACATAGTGGTCCGGCTGGTCGTTGTCGCAGTGGAAGACGCAACGGGCGTAGCTGTGGTAACGGGAATCGTTGAGACGGCTCATGATGAGCGCCGGATCCTTGCTGCCCTTGAGGTCGAACACACCCAGGTGCAGCTTCTGCTTCGCATAGATGTCCAGGGCGTTGTAGGGGCACTCGTCCTGGTGCGGGCAGCCGTCGGAGCAATAGCGCGGGGCGTCCTTGGGAGCGTTCTCCGCCTTGAAGAAGTAGAGGTCGCCATCGGCCGATATCGTCTTGCAGGGCCTGTCGATGATCCAGCGCAGGATGTCCAGGTCGTGGCAGGACTTGGCCAGGATGATGGGAGTGGTCTCCTTGGACGAGCGCCAGTTGCCGCGCACGTAGGAATGGGCCATGTGGGCATACTGGATGGGCTCCATGTGCTGGATGCTCACCACCTCGCCGATGGCGCCGCTGCGGACCACGTCGCGCAGGGCCATGAAGTAGGGGGCGTAGCGCAGCACGTGGCAGACGGCGACGATGCGGCCGGTCTTCTTGGTCATCTCGCGGATGGCCTTGCACTCCTTGGCGGTGGGGGCCACGGGCTTTTCCAAAAGGACGTCGTAGCCCTGGGCCAGCGCCTTCATGCAGGGATCGTAGTGGCGGTCGTCGGGCGTAGCGATG
>JAEEGK010031443.1_pt1 | contig 10462 bp, 5 predicted proteins | sample 8958771 | NCBI WGS metagenome assembly JAEEGK01 (sample SAMN16246547, study PRJNA631951) | gut metagenome | biome: gut microbiome; feature: rumen; material: SC-attached | host: Bos | place: Iran: Karaj | collected 2018-10 | reverse complement strand
CCGCACGTTTCCCGAAGGGTGTGCAGTTCGACAAGGAACTCGAAGATGGCCGCTCTGTTCGCGGTATCGAATTTTATAACGAAAAGGCTCTCGCCGAAAGCGACTTCAACGGTTGCATGGGCGTGAGCGTGGCTTGGAACAAGAAGGACAACCTCAACGTTTCCGTGAAGCCAATGTTCTACCAGGACGACGCCAAGGCCGTCTTGAAGGCTGCTCTCCAGAGCGGTCGCGTTGCAAACTCCTGGGTCAAGAACGTCTATAGCGGCCGTGAAACGATTGCCGGCGCCATCGCCGTTACCGCAGTCCTCAAGCCGAAGCAGAAGGTCTCCTTCCAGTTCAACATGGTGCTCGACTTCCCGGAAATCAAGCTGAACAAGCTCACTTCCGCCAAGAAGTACACTGCATTCTACCCGGAAGCATACGGCCGCGTGGTCGCTCTCCTCACGGAAGCTCTCGCCGCCGACAAGAACCTCGACGCTCGCCTCAAGACTTTCGAAGCCCTCGTGCCGAAGAAGGAAGTCGCAAAGCTCTACAAGACTGCCGCCAAGCAGACCGAATTCAAGAGCCTCGCTATCAACACGCTCAGCTTCCTCGCTGAAGCCACCGTGTGGGACAAGGAAGACCGCTTCCTCGTTCGCGAATGCGCTGACTATCCGTTCTTCAACTCTCTCGACGTTTACTTCTATGGCAGCTTTAGCTTGCTCGCCCTCATGCCGCGCCTCGATGGCGTTGTGATGAAACGCTTTGGCGATGCAATCCTCGCCGTGAACGATAATCGTCGCCGTCACCACGAATTTGTGAACCTCCCCTACGCCGACCTCCCGGACCCGAAGCTCGAAGGCCCGCGCGCTGTGCGTGGCGCTGTGATTCACGACCTCGGTAGCCCCTTCGACGCCGAACCGGATGCCTACGACTGGCACAACGTTAAGGAATGGAAGGACCTCGCTCCGAAATACGTGCTCATGGTCTACCGTCACTACCACAAGACGAAGGACATGCAGTGCCTCGCCGATTGCAAGGAAGCCGTTTACGCCGCAATGGAATACCTCGAAAAGATGGTGAACCCGGGCGAAAACTTCCCGCTCACGCACGGTACCGACGACACGTTCGACAACCTCTGCAGCTACGGAATCTCTGTTTACTGCGGTTCCCTCTGGATTGCAGGCCTCCGCGCTGCAGCCAAGATTGCTGAACTACTCGGCGATAACGATCAGGCCGCCAAGTGGAACGCCAAGTCCGAAGCAGCCAACAAAGAATTTACCGAATCGCTCTGGGATGAAAACGAAGGCTACTTCCGCTTCTTCATCACTCCGATGGAAATGAAGGACTTGAACGTCGAAAAGTACGCCGAACTCCGCGAAGCTGTGAAGGTATCGCTCGAACTCCCGGAAGATCCGAACGCAGGCGTGAAGGCCATCAACGAATGGCTCTGCGCAGGCGAAATCCCGGACGGCGAAGACCTCTCCAAGAACGAACTCCGCGGCCTCAAGAAGGCTTGGATTACGGCTCAGTGCAAGGAAGCCTTCACCAAGAGCTGGGAAGCAAAGATTGCTAACGACTGCGATGACGTATTCGCCGACACGATGCTTGCCGACACTTACCTCCGCTTGCTCGACCTCGAACCGATTACCGACAGCGTGAAGGCCAAGTCTAACTTGCTCAGAATTTTCAATACGAACTATAAGGCCAACAGCCCGCTCATCGGTGCTGCAAACCTTGTTCGTAAGGACGGTTCTCCGCTCGACGAATTCAACTTCCAGGCACACGACGTTTGGATCGGTATTCAGTACAGCATCATGACCGCCATGATGTTCCACGGTTTGGAAAAGGAAGCCTCCGTGCTCGCCGATTCCATGATCGGAAACCTCTATGACGAAGCACGCGTTCCGTTTGCCGCACCGGAAGGATTCAACGGTTCTTGCCGCCTCCACCCGGAAGCTCTCGTTGCAAAGTTCGGCCTCAGCGCAACTGCCGCCGACAAGATGCACAAGGAACTCCTGAAGAAGGGCGCACTCCTCGCCGATTCCCGCATCAGCCCGAAGCTCCCGCGCAATCTCGCCGCCTTCACCAAGGCATTCGGCGCCATTGCTAAGGCAAACAAGGTCGATGTGAACGAACTCTTCACACTCCTCCACAGCACGGCACTCAAGTACACCGCCGGTAAGTACTTCCGCCCGGGCATGGTTTTCGCTCTGTTTTACAAGTAAAAGTACAGCAAGGCTTCAGAGATATGCTCGCACGCTCACAGGGCACCACCTAAAGGTGGCCATGTTCACTAAGGCCTAAAGGCCAAGTGACCAAAGGTCGCCTTCGGCTGCGAATTGTTCGCTTAGCGACATATCTCTTTCGCCTTAAAAGTTCAATTACTTGCAAGCTCCGTTTTTCCGAGGTTCGCTTTGTTGTACAAATAACGGCCCCGCTAACCCCTAAAAATTTTCAAAGGCATTCCAAACGGGATGCCTTTTTTATATTTTCAAAAAGTTTCGCATGCACATCAAGGAAAACCCATGGCTAGCAAGAAGAAAAAAAATTCTAACACCCAAAGCAAAAGCAAGAACTTAAAAAAATCCATACTCGCCTTGTGCGTCGGCGTTGCCATTTTCACTGGCACCCAAACTATTTCTAACAACTCGACTTCCAATAACTCAAACCCGCCGCAAAACACCCCTACCCCAACGGTAGTCACAGAACCAACAACAGTAGCAGAACCAGCAAAAGTAGCGGAACAGCCCACAAAAGTAAAAGATCAACCCACAGCATCTGCAACGCAATACACTACTAAAAACGAAGTTGCCCAATACATCTGCGACAACGATAAATTGCCGCCAAATTACGTCAGCAAAAACGAAGCCATGCGGCTTTACGAAGAAAAAACAGGGAAAACATTTACAAGCTGGAACTTCAACCCGCTCAGAAAACTCGGCATCATGATTGGCGGAGACAATTTCAGCAACCGTGAAAAAAAATTGCCACAAGGCAACTATAAAGAAGCGGATGTCGATTATTTTGAGGTCAATCGCGGAAAAAATCGCCTTATTTACGCCAAAAACTGCAATATTTATCACACTAGCGACCATTATCAGACCTTTACGAAGCTCAATATTCAAAAAAAACGCTAATTAATGCTCCTACTCCCCCAAAAAGATTTATTTTAAAAATGGAGGAGTAACGTATAGAAGGAGCAATGTATGAAACTTCACCGAAAAAAAATTCACCGGAGTCTTATTCTCGGCAGTGCCGCGTTTATCACTTTTTTGTGCTTTTTGCTTTCTATCCAAGCGTACCTCACCTATTCCAAATCGCTCTATAAACGTTACGATGACAAGCTGAACAACATTCTGGATTATATTACGAACCAGATTGACATGGACGATCTTTACCAATGCACGCTTACCGGTGTAAAAAGCGAAAAATACCCTGAAGTGCAATCCTTGCTCAACGGCATGGTGGACGACTTTAACTTGTTCTACCTATACTCGCTCTTCACGCGTAACGACACGATGTACAACATCTGTTCCGCCACCAGCAAAGAAGAACGCGCTCGCGGCGAAGAAGACATGAAGCTGTTGGAAACGACAACGGCATACCAGCCCGAAGAAGTGCAAAAATACTCCATGGCCATCAAAAAGAACGAAACGTCGTTCTTTGAAGAAGATTCAGATTATGGGGCCGCCTATACCGCTTGCAAGCCATACATCACATCGACCGGAGTGCATTTCGGAGTTATATGCGCCGACATTTCTATCGAAGATTTGCACCGAACAGTAAATAATTACATTATCTATAACATTGTTTTAACGCTCGGCCTAGGCATGCTATTTGGCCTTCTCTTGATGTTCTGGTTACGTCATAACGTAACAGGCCCGATTCAAGAGCTAGAACGAAGCGCTCGACATTTTGCGGAAAAAAGCCGCGATCATAAAACACCCGAAGCACTCATTTTCGACAAGCCCGAAATCCATACGGACAACGAACTGGAATCGCTTTCGGATACGATTACGCAAATGTCCAAGGATATGCGAAGCTACGTCCAAGGAATTTTAACGGCGGAAGAACAAGCTCGCATAGCCCAGCAAAAAGCAGCCGGCATGACGATTCTCGCGTTCAAGGACGCATTGACGCACGTCAACAGCAAAGCCGCCTACGAAAAAATGAAAGAAAATTTGCAAGATGCCATAAACAAAGGAAAAGCGGAATTCGCCATCGTCATGATTGATGTCAACAACCTCAAGACCATCAACGACACCTATGGTCACGACTGCGGCGACAAGTACATTTGCGGTTCTTGCCATATTGTTTGTTGCATCTATAAGCACTCCCCCGTCTATAGAATCGGCGGTGACGAATTCCTAGTCTTACTGCGGAATTCCGATTACGAAAATCGAGACGCATTGCTGAAAGAAACAGAAGAAACTTTCAAAAAATCCATGAACGATACTTCAGTTGAACCATGGGAAAGGTACTCTGCATCTTTTGGCATGTCCATATATCAAAAAGGCGACGATGTCGATACTGTATTCATACGCGCCGATGAAAGCATGTATCAGTACAAAGTAGAGCTTAAGAAGCAATTGGGCGAAGAAGGACCGAGATAGGGATTAGACGATAGACGATAGAGCGGAGAGCGGAGAGCTTTTGTTTTTGTCATCCTGGAGCTAGGCGTAGCCGACGCGATAGGATCCAATGCATTAATGGATTCTATCGGCCCGAAGGGCCTCCAGAATGACAGCAGTCGTTTTGGGCAACTTGCAGAATTTATTCGCAAAGCAGGAGAAGTACGGCGGTCAGGGGGGCGCTCCAGTTTATCGCGACTTCGTTACTGGCAAACGAGCATTGTTCGTCCGCGTAAGACATTCCGCGGGAATCGTCCAAGTAATGCGGATTGCGATGGACGTCTTGACGGTCTTCGTTTATGCCGCCAACGACAAGCCCCGGCACCGGTTCTTCAACGCCATCGGAATGGCTGATACGGTGATGCGGATGCTTTGGAGAACTCCATGCGGAACCCGTCACAAAGCTCACATCGACAGGATTGCGACCATAAATGAAATTAATTTGTTCCATCGCTGCCGCGCGGTACTTTTCTTCACCGTGCCACGTATAAGCTAAATAAAGCGTAAGAGCATGGTTCGCGATATCGCCATTACTGCCCCAAATGAACTTGCGGATTGACAAGCCGTAAGGGTCTTCTGCTTGCAAGCGAAGTATTTCGTCTGCGGTATATTTGAACGCCATTCTTGCTTTTTGCGTCCATTCGCAGTCCGTTGTGGCAAGTGCAAACCACGCCAGATTCTGCGTCGAACGCCACTGCAGACCGTACGTCGGCAAATACGCTTCCATGTCAGATGGTAGCTGAGCTTCAATCCGTTCAAGCAGTTCCGCGATGTTCAAGTCCGCTAACGACGTGACATTTTCGCAAACAGCATTCTCGCCACCGGCGTTTTTCAGTTCGCGATAAAGCATGGCACGCGCCCAGAAAAAGTCGTCGCCTAAATCAGGGTCTCCATATCCACCACTGCCTTCCGTATTGTGCGGCCAATCCACTTCGGGATTTTTTTCAGCCCACAAATAAGCTTGAATGCTAGCCACTAAACACTTTGTTGCAAACGCAGCGTCAACGTCCGCAAAAACGCGATGAGCCTGCGCCAAAGCCCCAGCAAAATTGAGCGTCGAAGAAGTCGATTTCCCCAAGATGTAACGCTTTTGCGATGCATCCGATTCCGCAGGCGAAACAAAACCGTCCCAGCGGTACGGAGTCACCTTGAAGAACACGCCGCCATCGTCATCTTGCATCCGCAAGAAAAACTCCAGCTCAAAACGGACTTCATCCAGCAAGCTCGTCGGCTGCTCGAACGATTCCTTGAACGCAGCGCCACCCACGAACGCAGAATCTTTCCGCAATTCGCAAGCAAGCATCAGCGTCGCAACGCTCACGCCGCCATTCACGATGTACTTGCCGTAATCGCCCGCATCGTACCAACCGCCATGGGCATTCCAGACACCGTCACGGTTCATCGTCGGGTGAAATTCCAAAGCACAGTCCAAGTGAGCCGCAGGACGCTTCCACGCTCCCGCAAAACGTTCCGGCAATTCCACGCCGCTCCGCTGCAAATAGAACGACTTGATGTTCGCCATCGTCTGCCGAGCAATCCATTCGTCCGAAATATCAAACAAATGCGACTGCACATCAAAATTTTCCAAAACAATCCGATATTGCCCAGGCACCGCGCACTTCGAGAAATCGCCCTTGAACAAGAACTCGCCCGTATATTCGCAACGGCAAAATCTCTCGGCATCGCCTTCAAAAACAGCACAGGACGATGCATTCAAAATTTTGAACTTGACGACATCGACAGGAACGTCCTCCGAAAATGCGACCATAAACGTTTTAGAAGCGAGAGGTGCGTAACCCAAATGGCAATAATGAATTTTAGCAGTCATGTTTTAAGAATAACTTTTTTTATTCAAACGCGAAGCGAAAAATGACAAATCACGTTTACTACAGGGAACAACAAAATTTGTAAAAACAGCGCTCTTAAAAGTAAAACATACTTTACATAAAGTCACCCTAAATTGCTTCCCTTTTTTGATCATTTTTCTTGCACATTTCTCACAATTATATTTAGATTTCATAGTATGAAAAAGCCAATCAAAATTACCCTCATCGTCCTGGGATCTTTGACCCTCCTCTACTTCATCGCTCTCCTTGTAGGCCCCAAGATAGCACGAAGTTATATCGAAGACCACTCCAAGGAAATGATTGGCCGCACCATCACCATCAAGGATATTTTCCTAAATCCGTTCACTTACAAGCTGGACATCGACACGCTTGCCATCATGGAAACCGATGACAAGACACGTTTTGTCGGGTTCGACAAGTTCAGCATCAACATCAACCCGCTCAAGCTCTTTACGAGAACGCTGGACATCAGCGACATCTACATGAAGGCCCTCTACGTCCGCGTCACGCAACACGGCGAACAATTCAACTTCAACAGCATTCTGGAGCACCTCGCCACACAAGACAGCATCTACTACGCCGAGCATCCCGACGAAAAGAAAGCCAAAGACAATACGGCAAAGACCGTCGCCGAAATCGCAGCCGCCCTCCCCGTCAGGGTTTGCCTCCACGATATCGTCTTTGAAAAAGGCAACATCATTTATCAAGACACAAAGATTGGCTCCAAGTTCCACCTCAAGGATTTTTCCATCAACATCCCGATGGTTTACTTGGAAGACAATGCGACCGATGTCGATTTGGCCCTCAAGTTTGCAGACGGCGGAGACTTGAAACTCAAGGTCGATGCCAACATGGCGACATACAACTACAACCTCAACGTGAACCTGCACCGGTTCGCGCTGTCCTGCATCAAGCCGTACTTGAACGATTACATCAGCTACAAGGATTTTGCAGGTTTCCTCTCGGCTGATCTTGCCATAAACGGTAATATAAACAAGATTCTCGCCTCGAACGTCAAGGGCAAGGTCACTCTCGACAAAGTGGATCTCGTCGAAAACAGCGGTGGCAAACTCGGTGCAGAAAATATCGTCGTCGGCATCAACAAGGCGAATCTCGTTGATAACGAATACCTCATTGATTCCGTTATCGTCGATGGCGCATACGCACGTGTAGATCTCTATAAAAGCGGCAAGACAAACTTTGACGCTCTACTCGCACCGATGAACAAGAACGCTCCAAAAGCCGACTCTTCCGCAACGGAAGCTGCACCGGCAGAAAGCGCCGCTGACGCATCTGCAGACAAGCCCGCCAAAGTCGCCGCAGCACCGAAACCGGAACCTAAGCCAGAACCAGAACCGGAGCCAATAGCCGAGCCCCCGCAGCAGCCAGCCGATTCTGCAAACATTGCAGATAACGCCGACAAACCCGCCAAGGCAAAGAAGCTCAAGGCGAAAATCAACAAACTCCTCGTGAAGAACACCTCCGTTTCGGCAACCGACTACACGATTGTGCGCCCGTTCAACTACACTGTAAGCGGCATTACCGTCAGCGGCCAGAATATCAACTACGACACGCCCTGCAACGTGAACGTCACTGCATCATTCCCCGAGGGCGGCAGCCTCTCGCTCAAGTACCACGGCGCACTCAGCAACCTGAGAACGATGGACATTTACATCAGCGTGAAAAACCTCGCCCTCAAGCATTTTTCGAACTACTCACTGCATTACACGGCCTACCCGCTCAAGGCAGGGACGCTAGCCTTCGCTAGCGATAGCAAAATCGTAGACCGCAACTTGAACAGCAAGAACACGATTGACATTTACAACATCACCGTCGGCAACAAGGTCGATGACATCAAGCCTGAATACACAGTCCCGATGAAAATCGGCCTTTACATTTTGAAGGACAAGGATGACAAAATCCAGTTCGACATTCCAGTCAAAGGAAACTTGGACGACCCGGAATTCTCTTACGGAAGAATTATCTGGAAGACTGTCTTGAACTTGCTCGTCAAGGTAGCCATTTCGCCGTTCAGGCTCGTTGGAAACCTCGCCATCGCAGGGGCAAACGCACTCGGCTTTGACTTGGGCAAGAACAACGAAGTGGTGATTGACGCAAACTCCGAAACGTTCACCAGCGAACAGTACGCGAAAGCCATCAAGATGACAGAAATGATCCAGAAGGATCCGAAACTCATGCTCACGTTCACGCAGTACTACAATCCACGCAAGACGGCCAAGGAATACAAGGTCAAGCAGCTCAAGATTGACTTTTACAAGCAAAAGAACAACAAGACCGTGCTGAACGAACTGGACCACAGGGCTATCGACGAGATGGACGAAGGCAACGAAGAATACAAGGCTTACGTCAAGGAACACGCCGACGAAATCGACAAGAACTACATGATGAAAGTGCTCCCGCAGATGGCGAACAAACGCAATGCCGACCTCCTCAAGGTGTTACGCGCTCAGCCCGGCATCACGAAAAAGAACGTGAAAGTCATCACCGCCCCGAGAGACGCTCTCCGCAAGTACAAAGACAAGCCAATGTACAAAGTTGAAGTGGATGTGCAGTGATTAGACGAAAGACGAAAGACGAAAGACGATAGAAATTTGGTTAGTGGATAGAGAATCGTCACTTTGCCCCGGCTTAGCCGGGGTCTTTTTTGAAAGCCTTTTTATAAAAGAAAAGCCCGTTCACGCAGAACGGGCCAAGACATTTCAAGTTTCACGACTCATGGCTCACAGCATATCGCTGATAGCACAAAGCCGTGCGCTCTAATTATTCATGAATTACGGTACCGGCGACCTTCTGGTTCGCGACTTTCACACCGGCCCAGAGAATTGCATCGCTCACTTCGGAATTTTCAACCACGCAGCCGTCGCCTACAGAAACGTTAGGACCAATCTTGGAATTCTTGATGACCACGTTCTTACCGATATGGCACGGCATGACAATTTCGGAGCCTTCGAACTGCTGAGAAACTGACTTTGCCGTACGCTGAAGAACATGAGCGTTCGTTTCGAGCAATGTTTCGACAAGGCCGCAATCCAGCCACTTATCGACCGGAGCCGTGCGGAACTTACAACCACCCTGAATCATACGTTCGAGAGCATCCGTCAACTGGAACTCACCCTTCATACGGATGTCGTTCTTCATGAGGTAGTCCAACGCTTCTTTAAGAGCCTTGACATCCTTGATGTAATAAATTCCAACTATAGCCTCGTCCGAAACGAACTCCTGCGGTTTTTCCACGAGACGTTCGATAAGTCCGTCTGCACCCGTCACAGCAACGCCAAAACGCTTAGGGTCAGCCACTTTAAACGTATAGAGAATATTTTCCGATGCATTTTTCAGAATAGAAAGATCAGCCTCAAACAGCGTATCGCCCAAGATAATCAAAAGCGGTTCTTCATCATTCACGTAAGGCAAAGCAAGGCTAATCGCTTCACCCAGCCCCTGCGGATTAGCCTGCACCACAGTACGGACGTTCCCCCATTCCGGTTTTTGCTTTAAATACTCATCAACAACAGAAGCCTTGTATCCTGTAATAAAAATCGTCTCGGAAGGTTTCAAAACAAGAGCATCATCGACAATCCAATCTATGATTGTCTTTCCAGCCACAGGAAGCAAACACTTAGGAAGATTTTCTGTATATGGACGAAGACGCACCCCATTACCAGCTACAGGAAGAACTATTTTCATTTAAAATCCCTTTTTAAGTAAATTCTTCAAACACCCTTACATTTAGTCAAAAGATAAAAAATTTTTAATCAAAAAAAAGTATTTGTACAGAATTAAAGCATTTATTCATTAAAAAATATTTGTAACTTGCGTTGAATCACACAGTTACAAAAAATTCGAAAAAAAAGTGAGTAAAAAAAACTCCATCCTTTCAGATGGAGTTTAGTGGATGATGCAGGGGTCGAACCTGCGACCCGCTGATTAAGAGTCAGCTGCTCTACCAACTGAGCTAATCATCCAAAATTAGATCGGAAGAGC
>JAEEGK010031442.1_pt1 | contig 10463 bp, 4 predicted proteins | sample 8958771 | NCBI WGS metagenome assembly JAEEGK01 (sample SAMN16246547, study PRJNA631951) | gut metagenome | biome: gut microbiome; feature: rumen; material: SC-attached | host: Bos | place: Iran: Karaj | collected 2018-10 | reverse complement strand
CTATTGCAGTTACGCCAAGCTCCGGGCATCCTTTCGGAATAGACACAAGCCCAGACTTAGTAAGACAAACCGGCTCCATATTCTTGAATTCCGCATACAAATCGATGCGAGCCGCAGTTTCCGATGACGGAAGAAGCACATACTGCTCTCTGCAAGAAGGACTGATGTTTATGTCGAATGTTTCTGTAACCTTTTCATCATCAGAAAAGAAAGTCACCTTCAGCACGAACGTCATAAATGACGGTGTATGAAGTATCTTTTCCTTGTCCGCAGCCTTGAAATCCCAGTACACATAGCACCATACAGGATTCTGCATGACTGCCGTTATAGTCGTCTCATTGTAGGATTCCGGAAGCTCTATTCCGTCAGGAGCAACTCCGTCTCCATGCATCGTATCTTTTTTATCTTCATTTAGCTCTTCAGTTGCCTCAAGAAGCTCTCCGATTATAAATCTCCTGTTCAAATCCTCAGGAATATCTATTCCATATTCATCAGCAAGAGATATCAAGTCCGAAGTGGAAAGTCTCTCAAGATAAGAACGGGTTACATTAACTGTATCCATAAGCACGGATATGATGAACAGAAACAGCCTTTATGTCAAGGGGCATAAGGTTGTAGGCTGTTTCCTCAACGGCTTTCAGGTGGGAAATGCTCCGGAAGGGGGATAGAGAACGTCTTTTTTCCAGATGTTGTGGGGATTGTAAGCGAGACTGATGCAAGCAGCAGCCGTTTTATTCCACAAGCTTTTCTTAAAAGTTTATTCCGCTTAAAGTCACCGTGTTTGTCGTCTCCGGCGATAAAACAGCCTTGTCCTGCAAGGTGTATGCGGATTTGGTGCATTCTTCCAGTTTCGAGCGTAAGGCGTAGTTTTTCCATCGGGATTTCATGGATTGTACCGATTTTAGGTGAGTTTGCGTCGTCAGAACCGGCATTTACGCTGACAGTCCACTTTTTCACGACTTCATAATGAGTAACGGCGTCGCGCTCAGCCCCATGCTGCATAAGTGATTCGTGTATAATACCCTTTTCTGGGTTTATTCTGCCTGCGCAGACAGCTTCATATACTTTTTTCACTTCGCCAGAGCCGGCAAGCTTTGTCCACTTTGATGCGGCAACCGGGCTTTTTGCTACTACCATAAGCCCCGCCGTATCTTTATCCAGCCTGTGAACAAGATAAACTTTGCTGCCTGTCTGTGCCGCAAAATCCTTGTCCACAGAATGCGCGACACCTTGTCCGCCTTGTACAGCAAGCCCTGAAGGTTTATTTATAACGAATATCTCATCATCTTGATATATGATCTCTATTGGTTTCATTTGTAATATCATTTTATTATAGATTTTGAACCATTTCTAGGGCAGAGGTTTGTTTCTTTTAGCAGCTTTATATGTTTTACTATCATATAGTTATTGCCGATACTGACAATGGAGGTGTCTGATGCACGTAAAAAAATGTTTTCTCATCGTTCTTTCGATTCTTATAATCCTTAGTCCAGCAACTGCCGACATGATGCACTCCCCCACTTGGGGTTATGGTCTTGACCTTCCTGAAGGTTTCGAACTGATAGACAAGAACGGAAATGATGCTTATATGTTTGAGCATTCGGAACTTCCAGTTTCTGTAATAGCGCGTGCTTATCCAACGTCACGGTATGCAACGCCGGCAAAAGCGATGGAAAACGTGATGAAAAGCCTAGGGGCGGAATACGATACATCAGACATTACTTGGCGCAGCACTCCATGCACTATAGCGTCTTTTTCGATGGTACTGAACGGTGCAGTAGAAACAGGCTGGGGAACGGCTGTTTCTTTGCCAGAAAAAAACGGTATTCTAGTTCTTCTTTCATATACGCCAGATGAATACTTTGACCAGCTTATACAGTTCGTCATCTCTTGCGTAGACAGCGTCTATACAGACAGGGGCAGTTACTACTGCGCCGGACCGGTAACCACTTTCGCGTATCCGGAAGAAGGGCTTGAAAAACATACGGTCACAATAGCCGGCGTCGATATTGCCGTGCAGCTTGATAAATCAGCTGTAGAAGCCGACGAGTTCGTTATTGAGCGCGAATACGACGTTCTTTGCATGTACCAGCAGTCCGAGCTTTGGCAAGAGGCTTGGCAAAGATATTACCGACAGATCTTTAGAAATGAATGCGCCCGGCTTGAAAAAGCAGCTTTCTCTATACAGAACAAACTTCAAAGAGCGCTTAAAGGCACGGAAGGTATTCCGCAAGCCTTGCTTTCCTGGGTTCAGGAAATGCCTTATGAGCGTCAGCTGAGCGATTCCGATTTTGCACCTGTGACGGCAATTCTTTGCGGTGAAGGCTCGGATTGCGACAGCCGCTCAATGCTCGTTGCAATTCTGCTCTATCAAATGGGATACAAGACAAGCATATTCGTCTCTGCAGAATACGCTCATGCGCTTACAGGTGTCGTACTCGACAAGCCGGGCGCAAAAATCAAACTTGGCGACAACACGTTTCTGCTCGGCGAAACTACGGCAAAAGTAGACTTCGGGCTTGTTCCAAAGGACATGAACAATACCGACAAATGGCTCGGTGTGGACTTCAACTTCTTTTAATCGACGTTTATAAAACTGCCCCGGCGAATGACTGCATCTAAGCGATAACAGTCTTAAAAGCCGAAGGTATTTTTTTACCTGATTCATATCGTTTTTTTTCTACCCTGCACTTTCATCGGACTTTTCTTTATTTTAAACTATCCGCACCTTTTATCTCCAATTTCTCCACTCTAAATTAAAATCATCAAAAAAAGTCACATTTTTTTCCGTTTTGTCTCAGAAAAGCTTTCAAATGATACCCCCCTCTTTCAAATAACAAGAATGAAGAGTTTCCACTCAACGGAGGTATTATGAAAACGAAGAAAAACATTTTAGCAATTGCTTTGTTGCTTATAGCAGCGGTACAGATTCATGCCGCTTTAGTCTTGAAAAAAGTTGAGATAACAGAATATGTAACTGTATCAGATCCGTTTCCATTGGGTGACAATAAATATCGGGCAGAAGATGGTTCTGAAGTGACGGTTCCTGAAGGGGAAGATCCTACTGACCCGAAATATTATATTGACGAGGATGGAAATCACGGTGTTCCATCCAAACAAGTAGCGCGCACTTATACTATTGGATATTATATTCCAGAGGAACTCGACACCCCAGAAAATGAAGCACTCATCGCAGAAGAATTGCATAATCAGATTGCAGAAAAGTACGACCAGTCAGAAGAAACAAGAAAAACTATTGGCGGTTTCACAAAAGTACCGGCGAACGAGAAAATCATCGGATCGGCTACCTATCAACGAACTATTCACACATTTTATTGTGCAAAAATAGACGAATCTGTTGTAGAACAATCTCAGGAAGAAATTGATCAGTCAAATTCTGAACAACTAGGAGACCCTGTTCTTATGACAAGCGGTCAGTACAGATATGATGAGGCAGATATTTCAGTATCCATAGGAAATGCAATATTAGAATTAGGACGTCATTACCAAAGCGGAGAAAACCGTGGTGATAACATCGGACGCAAATGGTTTTTCAGTCTTGATACACGTATAATACGCGGAACTTCAATATCTTCTGAACAAACTTATTTAGAAACTATGAATTCAATTTATACGTTAACAAGTGAACTTAGCAGTTTAAAAACAAATAGAGACAATCTTGAAATTGAATACAGTAACAGTATTAATAAATTAACAGAAGACATAGGAACCACAGACTCAGCTATTGATACTTTAGAAAATTGCAATTATAAATCATATCAAGAAATAAAAAACTGTATAAGAAAACTTAACACCAAACTAGGTGTATTAAAGGATATTCTTGAAGAGTTTAAAATTGATAAGGATGATATTCTAAGAGAAACAGATAACTACATAACAGAATTCGAACGACAATTAGGTTTATACCAAACTTCAGCCGCTTCTCTTAAACTGATTGTTGATCTTTCTGCATATAACAGGAAATGCAATACTCGCGCAGAACGCGGCTATGGCTTCAACAACCATACTGATATCGGTACACAGGTAATTACCGTATACGACACGTACGGCAGAAAAAGCCTGTACGAAGTGAAAACAGAAGCCCAGCCGACGCCTGACGGCACAGGAAACCCATACCCGAACGGAGCAGAAACAGTATGTATTTCAGGCGGTACTGACACGCTGCGCATAAATCCGAACGGATGCTTCACGCTCACAAAAAGAGACGGTACAGCATGGCTCTATGGAGCAGACGGACTGCTCCGCTCGATAACTGACCGTAACAGCAATAATATCACAATCGGTTACGAAAACGGCGAGGCTGTATCAATCAGTGCGAATGGCAACAAATTATGGACGATTGTACGGCAAGGCGGCAAAATATCTGCCATAGTCAACGCACGCAATTCATCAGACCGTGTTGAATACTATTACAGTAACGGAAGACTTTCCGGTGTAAAAGATAACGACGGCGATACTATATCTTTCGGCTATATGGATTGTAGCGGCGATTATCTTGATTCAATACAAAAACCGGACGGAAGTATAGTCCGCATAGAATACGGCTATGTTCGCGATGGTGCGAAACTTGTAAGCAGGACAAGTAATGAAGAAAACACATGGGAGACTTTCTCTTACATTCAAAGCGGGAAAAAAGTTGAGCACACTACGCATTCTGGAGTTAAAACGCTCTACGAATATGATGATAATCAACGGCTCACAAAACAAACTGACGTAGACGGCACTGTAAAAGAATACGGATACGACGGTGACGGAAACATCATCTGGGAAAAGCATAACGGAAATAAAACCGACTACATTTACAATACATTCGGCGACAAAACGAGAGCAAATTACAGCGACGGAAGCTATGAATCATGGACGTATGGCGCATATGGTCAGATAACATCATACAAAGACAGAGACGGCGTTTATTATGAATATATACGCGATATTCACGGCAATTTGACATCATTAAGATGCGGCGGAAAAACAGTTTATTCATACATATACGACAATAAAGGAAGAGTCACATCTGTAACGATGCACAGAGCAGACGGAACTAGCTCAAATCAAATGTTATACTATGACAATTATGGCAATATCACGAAACGGATAACAGGAGACAGTCAAAATTTCACGCAAAGTTCCCAAAATGCTATTACAGAAAGCTGGACTTACGACAGCCGGAACAGACCTCTTACATACATCATAAACGGACAGCTTGAAGAAACTTACACATACGACGGACGAAAAACAACTGTTTCCGCATATAGCGGGCTTGTTACAGAATGTGTCACAGATTGCCGCAAAGATTGTGTATCAGTAAAAGAGACAGATTCGCTTACAGGTGAAGTCAGGCTTACTTCGATTAAGTACGACAAACGTCATTTGCCAGTTCAACGCACGCTTTCTGCAGGAGAAGAAATGCCGCCGGTCATGTCCGCCGAGTACAGATACCTTCCAGGCGGAGAGCCGGAAGCAGAGCTCATATCTGACGGAAACAACAATATCGTTACGATATACGGCTACAAGGACGCGAACGGTGTTCAGACGGACAGCATTACAAAAATACAGCGTATACAGTGTTCGGCGGAAAAACTGTTCGCCGCGCGGAACGAACAGGCTACGGGTGCGTATGGCACGCCTGGAGCTGGCAATTCGCCTAGTACCAGCAATTCACATGGTGCGGCTTACGGCGATTTTTCGAACATTGACCTAAACGAACTTTGGAATCTTTCATCAGACAAATACGAGGTGTCATACGCATACGAACATACAGTGGACGGAACGCGAGTCACAGTTACTGCGCCGGACGGGACACAGACAATCACTGAATACGATGTATGGTCGCGTCCTGTAACTTCAACGGATGCTTCTGGAATCACGTCGGCACTGGAGTATTCTCCAGCTGGCAGACTAAAACGTGCCCAGACTTCATACGGCGGATTCAACGTTTATGCGTATGACACTGCAGGAACGCGTACTGGAGCCGGGCACGAAGGCGGAGACATGTCTTCTTCAGTGATTAACCCAGACGGTTCTCCTTTCAAAGTGACCGACAGAAACGGCAGGACAACCGAATATGCTTATGACAGCATGAACAGGCTTGTCAAAGTTACACAGACAGCTGGCTCATCATACTACACTTACGACGCAAAGGGCAGACTCACGCTCGCCGTCACAGGCGGTGACGGAAGTATAACTGCTGCCGAGGAATACACCTCTTTCGTATACGACGATGATGAAAGAACAACTACAGTGAGCCGAGGCGGTTTATATCCTCTTTCATACACGATGAATGCATGGGGCGAAACAATTTCAGTTACCGACGGCGAAGGAAACTCCCGTACATCAAGCTATGACTGTGCCGGTCGCGTTTCATCCTCGACTGACGGGTACGGAAACATCACGACTTACGAGTACGATGCTCGCGGCCTCGTCACTAAAGCCGTATACCCTGACGGTACCGACTATGAATATCGATACGATGTTTTTGGCAACGTAACGGAACGGCTTTTCTGCGGCAAGACTACGTGGAAAGGCAGCTATGACAGTGCAGGGAGACTTACTGAACAACAAGGAAAGCTTTCCGCACCTATGACGTATAACTATGACAGCGCAGGAAGGCTTACCGAAGTTTTCACAGCGGGGACGCTGACATCATCATACGATTACGAAGACAACGGCCGCACGGTTAAAGTCACTTCGGGCAACAATCATGTTTATACATACAAATACGATTCTTTTGGTCTTCTCGATTTCGAAACGAATCGCAATGGGCTCACACAAGACTATGTTTATGACGGCGAAGACCGCCTATCCGTGTCGCACCAGTTCTCAAACAGGACAACCTCATACACAGATTCGCCTGACGGACTAACACAGACAACATCTTACAGCGACGGCACATCAGGTTCAGTATCATACACATTATCAGGCAGGTTAAAATCGATAAAGAACGCATCAGGAGAAATCTCGTATGAATACGATAAAGGTGGAATGCTCGTCAAACAAACTGATAAAGCAACCGGACAAACAGTTTCTTATAGTTATGATAAAGCGGGACGTAGAATCCGTACAATCGGTGAAGGACAAAATCAAACGATGTCATATGGAAATAACGGTGAATTGCTTACAATACACGACAACGTTACAAACACCGGTTTCAAATTAGAATATGACTCCATGATGCGCGAAATTAAGCGAACTGCAGAAAACGGAGTACGTACAGAAACGATGTACAATCAAGATAGTTCTGTGGATTGTATCATTACAAGAGAACCGCGTGGCGCGGTTATTGCTGCTGAAGCATATGTCTATGGAGATGATGGCAGAAAAGAAGCGTCCATAGACATAGATGGAGATGTAACTCTGTATGAATATGACCCGAATGGAAGACTTTCTGCTGTACTTCATCCTGATACGGAAGCGACAGCAGAGTATGAACGAAAAATTCTTGACGATCTGAACATAACGGAGAATCGTTTTACATCTTCTGAATCACGTTATCTTTCAAAAAACGTCTATAAAAAGGTTGCGAGATTGCAAATACTGTGTCACAATATAACAAGTATGATTCCGTCCTACAGGAATTTCAGAGCCGAGCGTTTCAAATACGATGCGGACGGAAACATGACAGAACGACAGATTGGCGGCGCACTCATCGAGTATACATATGACGCGGATGACAGGCTCTTTGCGTGCAGCAACGGCGGAAAAACCCTCCGTACATACGCCTACGATGACGATGGAAATCTTTTAACAATATCCGATCCGTCCGCCCCCAATACATCAAGCGAATTTGCCTATGACGGCAGTGGGCGCATGGTCAGCTCTGTAATAAACTCCGAAGTGGCTGTATTGGAACAGACTTACGGATATGATGCACTCGGAAGACGTGTTTCCGTCAGCTGGCGGACAGGCGACAATGGCAGAAGTACAGTATGGACTGCTTACGACGGTACGAGCATGAATGTACTGCGCGAGACAAATGACAGGGCAGTACTCGCTGACGGCGCAAATACAATTCCACTTGGAGAACGATACAGATATATAGACGACAGTACGGCAGGCAACGGACGTACATTTGGAAATACTGCTTCAGGAGACGACAGCATGAATTACACTGCAGGTTTCAGTACAAGGACGACGCTCTACATCGGAAACTCCCCTGCGGCCGTGTCTGCTGACGGCGAAAGCCGTTATCTCTCCAGCGACGACATAGGAAGCGTCAGGTGTGTTACTGACGCATACGGAAGGACAACGGCAACGCTCTCGTATGATGTATTTGGCACCCCGGTAGCTGACACAGGCTACGATTCCGGCGCAGATGTAATGCTTGATGCGGTTATTTCGCGCGCAGCTTACGCCGGTAAGCCCTACGACAAGATGACAGGTCTTTATGATTACGGCTTCCGCGACTACTCGCCTTCCCTTGCCCGTTTCACGACTGTTGACCCCATCCGCGACGGCTCCAACTGGTACGCCTACTGCGCCGGTGACCCCGTGAATTTTGTGGACAAATGGGGGTTAAAACAGGTTATAGCAAATGACATAGTTCAATTAACTAACAACAATATAATGAGTAATTCCACAGGAAGTTTGAAGAAGCAAACCAAAATTCTTATACAAAGAAGTCCAGATGATGATGGCAATAACGGTAATTATTACCAATCAACTCTTTCTGTTATGATTGATGATGATACAAACCTGTTCTCAGCACCTGTTCAATCAACAGCAGATCATCCAAAACTCAATAATGGAGAATCAAAATATGATGGAGGAACACTAGATGAAGGACTTTACGATGGTATTTTCTTGAACAAATCTGGAAGTTACAACAATGCGATAGTTATAACCGGTAACGGAATTGAAGAAAAAGATGCTGTTCTTGTTCATCCAGATGCATATACAGCAAAAGGAGAAACAGAAAGTTATAGTCAATCTGGTAAACCATACAGTTTGGCTTGCCAGATATTACAATTAGATAACTTTAATAAAACTATCACAACTCTTTCAAATCTGGGTTTTAAAGGAGGAACTCCAAAAACAGAAAATGAATCTTGGTGCAAAGGTGACCATATAAGTATTGAAATCAAAGATGCACCTAAAAAAAAGGGGAAATAAATATGCGAAAACTAACACTTATATTGATGATTATAATTTTATCATCAAGTTTATTCAGCCAAAATTTCAGTAACAACGGTAAAATCCTAACACTAGATGGATTAAGCTATGCATCCGACATTCTTAATGAAATCGTTTTTAATAACGGTGAAATGAAATTCATCAGATATGAAGGCTGGTTTGAACAAAAAGAAATTATTGTTTTTCAAGACAAGTATAGTATAGAATATAATAACGGATTGCCTTTTATAATACTAGAAAACGAACAAAAAAAGTTTCTTTGTATCGCAAACGATGAAATTCTATTATTATACAAAGAAAACCAAAAAGATCCTTATTTTTTTGGTTATTATTCAATGAGCGGTCTTGAAACTATTTATCAATCGGCGCTAATAACAGCTTCTTCCGAATTAACCGAAAATGGATATGGCTATACAGCAAGTAATTTATGTAATTTTAATCTTGGAGAACCTTGGGTAGAAGGAGTTACAGGAAACGGCGAAGGTGAATCATTTGAAGTTGAAGGAAACTGCACGTATATTTATATTTTTAATGGTTATATTTCATATAACAAACCATATCTATATGAACGTAATTCTCGTTTAAAAAAGATCCAAATAACGTTTCCAAATAATCCTAATCACAAAGAATTGATATTTGACTTACTAGACACACCTAATCCGCAAAAAATCAATCTTGGTGAAAGATATACAGAAACTATAAAACTTGAAATTCTGGAAGTTTATCCTGGTACAAAATATCAGGATACATGTGTAAACGCTCTGTTATTCCAAGTTTTTTAGTTTTCTTTCTAAGCTGATTTTATGGATAAAGCTACTGTGTTTTATAACGAGTAAAATCAGAAGCTTTTTCCGTAATTTGTGTTATTCCTGTTATTGTGGCGAAATGGAATACAAAGTGAATTTTACATAGATAATGATGCAAGTATTTTGATTGTCAGAAGCGATGATATTCCTGTTCTCTTTCTTGAAGTTTAAAATGCACTTTTTAGTCGACACAATTTTTTTACAGGTTTAAGGTGTAAAATATTCGCGTTGACTATATAGCGCAGTTTAGAGTTTCGTTTTATGGCATCGGAATCACGTTATCTTTCAAAAAAAGTCTATGAAAAGGTTGCGGGATTGCAAATCATGTGTCACAAAATAACAAGTATGATTCCGTCCTACAGGAATTTCAGGGTCGAGCGTTTCAAATACGATGCGGACGGAAACATGACAGAACGACAGATTGGCGGCGCACTCATCGAGTATACATATGACGCGGATGACAGGCTCATTGCTTGCAGCAACGGCGGAAAAACTCTCCGTACATAC
>JAEEGK010031433.1_pt1 | contig 10465 bp, 6 predicted proteins | sample 8958771 | NCBI WGS metagenome assembly JAEEGK01 (sample SAMN16246547, study PRJNA631951) | gut metagenome | biome: gut microbiome; feature: rumen; material: SC-attached | host: Bos | place: Iran: Karaj | collected 2018-10 | reverse complement strand
TTACAAGCGGATCTAAAAGACGCTCTCCATAGCGTGCAAGTACGCCGACTTTTCCCCAGCTTGGAGAAACAAGAACGGTAAAAGGATGATTTTCTTCTGCCGGAACAGAGGCGATTTTTTGAGAAAGTACATCAAGATATGAACAGCCGACGGTTACTAAATCTTTGGCATTGATTCCGCGCATTTTTTCAAGAGTGCGTAAATCGTCTTTCTGATAGTCACCTGTCAATAATACTGAATCAAAATAATCGAGTCCGAAAAGTCTGTAAGTTGTAGCATCGTTCGGCATATGAAGAACATGCGAATAATGCTTTACTTTTTTGCTGCGTTTTAGCTGATAAACCTGCAAACCCGGTGTTGTCATCAAAACAAAACCTGCCGAAAGCATATTTAAGTGCATGAATGCAGCATTTCCTTCGCCTATAAATTCCGGTTTTACAAACTTATAACCTGCTTCAAAAACCGGATCATCTTTTGCAGATGTATAGTAGGTTAGAGGAATCTGACGTCTTTCAAATTCGTCTGCAACAGGCTTAAAAACATTCCAGTATTGCTTTCCTTCGCAATAGATTACATAAGGTTTATATGATGAATCAACGTCGGCAGCATCACCTTTTTTGCCTGAAATAATCATCTTTATTTTTATTATTGCGGCTTTTGCAAGAAAATAAAGGGTAGCGGCTGCTCCAATAACAATCGAGAAAAGCATAGACCCTGTTCCCGGGTCGATGTAGAGAAGTAAACAATCAGTCACGCGGAACCTCCTGCGTCCAGTTTTTAGATTCAAAGATATTTTCTTTTACGTGCCACCATTCATTTTCTTTTATCGAAAACTTATACGTTCCGTTATAAAGAGGCTGGTGTGCATCGCTTGTTGTTATATATATACCATTTTCTTTAAATGTTTTTGTATTGAGAGGAATAATTTTATTTGTATAAGGATTCTTTAAGTTCCCGCCAAAATCCTTTAGCAGAAGACTTGGTGCATCGGCATTTGTCATAAACGTATTGTCTGTTTTTATATTTCCAGTTGCATTAAAATCTTTAAACATAAGAAGACAATGATAATGTCCTCTTCCACGATATTTTGTACTTGAAACTTTATCATCAAGTTCTTTGTTTTTTTCAAAAACTTTTTCTTCTGAAGCACCTCCATGATCTGAAACAATTACGATTCTGGTGTTATCATAGACACCGTTTTCTTTCATGTAATCAAACCAGTTTGCAAGCATTTTAAATGTTGCCATTTGTGTATGATAGGAATCATTTTTTGCAAAAATTGAACTGCCGTAATTTGTAACACTTTTTACAGGAATAAAATCTGGTGCTTGCAGATAAAAGCTTGTATGTGTCAGTTCATTTGTAATACTTGAAAAGGTTCCTTTTTCTGTTTCTGAAATATTTGTAAGTTCAGGTAAGAATGTTAGAGGTGCATAACTGCTGATTAAAGTTGAAAAACCGTTTAAATTTTCGTCAGATGACCAGTATGTTCCATGGTAATAAATAAATTCTCTCATGCAGATTGGAATTTCTCGGAAAATTGCAAAATATAAAATATTTCTTCTGATAATTTTTTCAGCATTTTCTGCAAAATCAGATTCAGGGTGTTTTTTGTACCATAAATCATTGTACAAACCTTCAGTTTTATACGCTTTTATTGCAGGAAAATCTTTTACGATTGAAGTGTCTATAAATGTATTATAATTTGCCCATGAAGGATCTGTAATGACCGAAGAATAGCCAAGCTGCTCGTTAAAAATGCGGGATAAAAGTAAAAGAGCTTCATTGTTTTTTTCTACAAGAGGAACAGAATCCCGTTTATTCATTTCATATGGAATATATTCATAACCACCGAACATTCCTGGAGCTCCCATGATTGTATGCCCATTGTATGAAAGAACTTGAGGATAGTTAACAAATCCAGAAAAACTTTTGTTGAAACTTTCATCTTCTTTTAACATTTCCGGGATAAACTGAGCCTGCGCTCTATCTAGAAATAAAAGAATTACATTTGGCTTATTTTTAGACAAGTTGAAGATTGGTGAAATTTCAGAAACACTTTCGTTTTTAAAATTGGATTTGTAGTTTGCTATTTCCTTATTGATATATAAAAAGTTTGGGATGGTTGTTACAGCCAGGGCCAAAGAAAGCAGATTTATGATAAAAATCAATGGTTTTCCTTCTTTCTTTGGGGCAAAAAAACAAAGGCATATAAATAAAGCTAGTGTAAACAACAGATTAATAATAGATTTTACGCCAAATGTGTAAAAATCCGTTATGTTCAGGAAAGTTAATGTTTGAGAGATATCGCCGTATTTTCCTTGGAATATGAAAACATTTGCAACAGCAGATAGAGCTATAAAAGCCATAAATAATGCCATGAGAGTCTGAATGCGTTTTCCAAATAGAAAGTAAATACAAAAAGCCCAGAAAATAAAGATTCCAAAACTCTGTGCAAATATTGTTTTAAAAATAAAATAAGGAGTTGTATTTGAGCCAATTCCGCAGAATTCAACAGGGGAAGATCCAATTAGAGATGCAGGAATTGAAATTGAAGTTAAAACAAGCAGTAGTATACATGAGAAAATGAAAATCAAGTTTCTAATTTTTTTACATTGAACAAAGTTCTTTAGTTTTGTATCCAAAATAGTTGAAAAAAACTTTACATACAATGGAATTGCAAAAATAACAGCAAAGAAGAACAAAGCAATAAGTTTGTTTGCGGTTTTGGTTCTATAAATAAAAAGTATAAAAATTGTACCTAAAATACAGCAGATAACTGCACATATATATAATATTTTTGCGGGATTTTTAAATTTATAGAAAATATTTTTTATCAGACTGAAAATGTTGTTCATTGTCCAGTAAAGAACCAACCCTGCAGGACTTGAGTAAAGCAACACAAGAAAAATCAAGGCCATTCCATAAATCTGGATTTTGTCCTTGACAGCAAACCCTTTTGTATAGATAGCTCCGGCAATGATGTTAATAATGGTCATTGCAATTGGAAGTATATTTACAGGAAAATTTCCGATATGGAATAAAGCATCCTGCTGCCCCATGTTGCGTATAAATAAAAAAGAATTACCTTGTAATGCGCTCATTTTTGAAAGACAGGAATATGCGGCCATAAAAAAAGGAATCTGGATTAAAAGACCAAAACTCGATCGCAATGCCATCATAGGATGATAATGATTCTGTTTATAAAATGTAGACAAAATCATGTACTGTTCATCGCCTTTAAAGGTTTGTTTAATCCGGTCAATTCCTGGTTTTAACTTTGTCTGTGTATCACGCTCAATCTGCTGCCATTTTTCTGCCACTATATAAAGTGGCAGACATAGCATTGTTACAGTGAAGCTTACACCTAAAATTGCTATTCCTGTGTTGTCAAATAGTTTATCGAATATTTTAAATGAAATTTCGATTAACTGTACCAGTGGATACAGTATAACTGTATATAAAAAATTTGCAAAAGACATTGCAAGTAATCTCCTTTTTATCCTTTCAGCACATTATACAACTTTTCAGCTGCTTTGTCATATGAATATTCAGAAAGAACCTTTTCTACTGCTTCTTTGTGGCCTGTGTTTTTTTCAAGGTTTGAAAGAAGTTTTTCCAGATTGCAGTTTGTATCATACGGATCAATATAAGCTGCACTGTCTTTGTAAATTTCTGGAAGACTTGCGGCTTTGCCGATTATGATTTTTGCTCCAACGCTTAGTGCTTCAAGCGGTGGAATGCCGAATCCTTCGTAATAACTTGGAAAAATAAAGGCTTTGCAGTTTTTCATAAGCCATTTTACCTGCTCATCTGTTACATATCCTAAAAGTTTCACGTTAGGAAGATTCTGTAATTCTGCAATATCACCTGAAACAAAGCCTGAAACTGCCTTACCGCTTATAGCAAATTTTTCATCCGGATGATTTGCGGCGTAACGGGCAAGCCAGCCAAGATTTTTGCGTTTTTGAAGTGAGCCGAGTGTAAAATAAAAAGTCTCTGGTGTTAAAAAGCCGTCAGAATCTGTCAGCGGGTCGCAGGAAACTTCTTTAAAATGTTCACAACCGTTTGGAATAACATCTATTCTGTTATCCTTTACACCGTATACTTCTTGAATCTGTTGTTTTGAAAATTCTGAAACAGTAAGAACTTTTTTTGCATTGTGAGCAATATTCATATAATTAAAACAGCTGTAGAGTCGTACAAGTTTCTCTTTTTTGGAACAAAAATCTTCAGGAAACTGCTTTGCATAAATATCGTGAATGAAAGAGATTCCGCAGTTTTTCCCCAGTGGGGCGGTGTTAGAAAAATTTATTCCGGTTGCATTTAATTTCCGGCACCATGAAGCAAATTGAAATAAATCCCAGAAAGGAAAACTTTTTAGAGGCTTATTTATACGGATAATTTTTATATTTTTATATTCCGGTACTGTTTTTGCATTTGACGGAATTACTATGTGAATATCATCTTTTTCAGTAAGCAGTAAATCAAGCCTTCTACAGGTTTCAAATGCAAACCGTTCAATTCCAGTTAGAGAGCGACATAAAAAATTGGGGTTTATAAGGTAAGTCATATTTTAATAAAAGTTTAATGAATAGTTGCTTAATGTGCAATTAAATAATAGTAAATAAAATTTTTGCGCCAGTATATGACTCATGGTATAATTTTTTTATGAATATTCGAACTCTTTCAGAAGAGATAGTTGATTATGAAACAGGGGCTTTGCCGGTTGCTCTGTATCCGGAACGGATGATTAAAACTGTATCTGGAAAACAAAAATATTTTGCCCGTGTTTTAAATCGTGGCAAATTGAATATAGAAGATATTGCCGACGATCTTGTGGTTTTTGGTTCTAAACGAACCAAGGAAGAAATTGTACGAGACTGGCATGAGACTTGTGCGGCTATTATTGACCGGCTTATAAACGGATGTACAGTTGATGCAGAGTATTTTACTTTTTCTTTACAGGTAAAGGGTTTATTTGATTCTAAGCAAGATATCTTTAAAAAGGGGCGAAACTGTATTGAATTACAGGTTCGTCCTACAAAAAAATTACAGCAAATTCTAGATACCCTTGATTGTAAAATAGCCATTGGTAGAAGCATAATTCCTTCTATAAAGACTGTATATGACGGCTCTTCAAAAACTGAAAATCAAATTTTGACTCGTGGCGGCTATTTGAAAATCAATGGGGAAAATATACGTATTTTTGGAGAACAAGAATCTGTCGGAATCTATTATGTTCAAGAAAGCGATGAATCTAATACAGTGAAAGTTTCTGAGCGTCATATTATAAGTTCGTCGCCAAGCGAATTACTGTGTATTGTTCCTGTTGAGCTCAAAGAAAATGAACGCTACCGTATTAAAATAGTTACGCAATACATGCGAACTTCAAAAGCAAGAAAAGTGCCGTTGTCCTGTATATCAAAGGATGTGTTTGTGGCAAAATAATAAGTTATTGCTGGTAATCAGGTGTATACAAGTTTGTTATACATTATATACTAATCTGGTATACTGAATTTACTAGCCTAGTATTTGGTATATAGTAAATTAGTATACTGAATATAGTAGGTTGGTATAAAATTAATTTGCGTTTGTCTTAATTGAGCCTTAAAATCTGTATCTTAATCCCTTGAATACAAATCCCGTGTGTAAACTTTTTCGCTTACGTCTTTTAAATCGTCAGAAAGACGGTTTGCGATAATTACATCGCTTATTTTCTTGAATTCATTAAAATCCCGTATTACGCGGGAATTAAAAAAGTCATCTTCTTTGTAAGTAGGTTCGTAAATTACAACGGTAATTCCTTTTGCCTTTATCCGTTTCATAACACCTTGAATTGAACTTTGGCGGAAGTTATCGCTGTTTGCTTTCATTGTAAGGCGGTAGACGCCAACGACCTTTGGTTTTTTTGCAATAATCTGGTCTGCTATAAAATCCTTGCGGGTTGAATTTGAATCAACAATTGCACGTATAAGATTTTGTGGAACATCATTGTAGTTTGCAAGGAGTTGTTTAGTATCTTTTGGAAGACAGTAGCCGCCGTATCCAAATGATGGGTTATTGTAAAAATCCCCGATTCTTGGATCTAGACAGATTCCCTGAATAATCTGCTTTGTATTAAGACCTCGAACAGAAGCATATGTATCAAGTTCATTAAAATATGCAACACGTAATGCAAGGTAAGTATTTGCAAAAAGTTTTATGGCTTCAGCTTCCGTGCAATGAGGATGAAGTACCTGAATCTGATCTGCAGGCTTTAGGGCTCCTTCTTTTAAAAGAGAAGCGAATTTAACAGCTTTCTCTTTAAGGCTTTCATCATCTTTGGGATAACTTGCTACAATCCGGCTGGGGTAGAGGTTGTCATAAAGAGCATGACCTTCGCGCAAAAATTCCGGGCTGAAAATCATATTTTTATAGCCTGTTTCTTCACGCAGTTTTTCTGTGTATCCTACAGGAACTGTTGATTTTATTACTACAGTAGCTTTTGTACCGCATTCTTTTACAATCTTCATAACGGCATCAATACTTGATGTGTCAAAATAATTTTTGTCCGGATCATAATTTGTGGGTGTTGAAATGATTATAAAATCTGCATTGTTATATGCGGCAGCACCATCTGTGGTTGCCGTAAGATTTAGTTTTTTTGTAGCAAGGTATTCTTCAATTTCCTTATCTACAATAGGAGATTTTTTATTGTTGATAAGGTCAACCTTTTCTTGAATTATATCAACTGTGTATACTTCATTGTGCTGTGCTAAAAGAATAGCATTTGAAAGACCTACATAACCTGTTCCTGCTACTGCAATTTTCATATAGTACCTCTGTTTTTATCGATTTATCTTTTAATTTTTTTTCCGATTCCGCGGAAAAATGCTGCCTGACTTTCCAATATATTGAAAAACCAGGGTAATTTTGTTTTTATATCTGCAAGTGTAAATGTCAATGGAGACTGCATAATACTAACAATTCTCTGATCATTTATCAAATGCACTTTATTAAACTGGAATTTTGGATTTAGAATCATATTCTGGATGTCTTCTGGAATGAATCCTGCTTCTTTTATTCTGTTTTGAAGGGCTTTGTCTGCAAGTTTATAATAGGGAATATAGTTTTTTCCGCTGAATTCGCTTGAATAATAGTGTATGATTTTTGCATCTTCTAAGTAGGCAAGACCACCGTGACTTATCTGGCAATTCCATTTTCCATCTAAAAATCCCATTTTTAAGCCTGTACGGTAATTTGCTTCGTTAAGGGCACTCTGGTCATGAAAGTCATGTTTTTTATAAGCTGAATATTTCCAGACTTCATTCCATGTTTTAAAAAGAGTCTTTGATTCATTACCTGCTTTTGCAAGGATGATTCCCCCATTTATATTACACTCAGCTGTCTTTGTTCCATTAAAGCCAAGTTTTTTATCACGCTGTAAAAAATATTTCTTATGTATGTGCTCATTCAGCATACAATGCCCGTCAAGAACACCCGCTGTCTGAAAAGGAATGTCTTCTATTTCTGAAAGGTCATCGCAAATTATCGTATCGCAGTCAATGTATAAAAATGAGTCTTCAATATAATCAGGAATTGAAGTTTTTATGAGACGGCTACGTTCAATGTTAGTTATGCTGTCTTCAAAATCAATTTTTATAATCTGATTTGCCCATTTTGAAAGTTCTGTACGTTTATTATCCTGTGTAAAAGAAACATAGGTTTTATCATCAACAATAACTATTATTTCTGCATCTTTCATCCTTTGCCGCAGCGACCAGACGGACATAAGACACTGTTCATAATATAAATCGTTTGGAGTAGAAGTAAGTACGTAAACGAATTTCATATTATCTATTGTAATAGGTTTTATACCACTTTGCAAACGCAGATAAACCTTGCTCCAATGTTGTAGATGGTTTAAATCCAAAATCTTTTTCGAGTTCTGTAACATCTGCATATGTCTGATAAACATCACCCGGTTGCATGGGAAGAAGTTCTTTTTTGCCAGGTTCAGAAATTATACCTTCCTGTATAAGGCATTTTTCAAGAATATTAACAAAACTCATAAGGCTTTCCGGATGGTTGTTACCGATGTTGTATACCTTATAAGGAGCACCGTCTTCTGTTTCTGCCGGTGTTTTCTGCATTACATTTATAATCCCGGTTACTATATCGTCAACAAATGTAAAATCACGATACATATCACCCATGTTATAAATCTGAATTGGTTCACCTTTTACAAGTTTATTAGTAAATTTAAAGTATGCCATGTCAGGACGACCCATTGGTCCGTAAACAGTAAAGAAACGTAATCCTGTACTTGGAATTTTATATAATTTTGAATAGGCATGAGCAAAAAGTTCGTTTGATTTTTTTGTTGCTGCATATAATGAAACTGGATTGTCTACTTTGTCTTCAGTTGAATATGGAACTTTTTTATTTGAACCGTAAACACTTGAGGAAGAAGCGTAAACAAGATGTTTTACAGGATTTGCTGAGTCCATTGTAGACCGGCATGCTTCAAGAATATTATAAAATCCGATAATATTTGAATGGATATAACTTTCCGGATTTGTAATAGAGTAGCGGACTCCTGCCTGTGCTGCAAGATTTACAACAATGGAAGGTTTATATTGTTCAAAAATTCTGTCCAGAAAAACTTTGTCTGCAATGTCGCCTTTTATGAAAGTAAATGAGTTTTTATCTGCTGCACAGGCAGCTGCTGAGTCAAGCATTTTAAGCCTTTCTTCTTTTAAGCGTATATCATAGTAGTCTGTAATGGAATCAATTCCTATAACTTTTGCAGTTGGAAACTCTTCCATAAGGCGTTTGCTTAAAAAACTACCAATAAAGCCTGCCGCTCCAGTGATGAGAAGAGTTTTTTTTGAAAAATCAATCATTATTTTCCTCTGTTTGTATTGGATTCTTCACCATAAAAGTGAACCCAGTTTTTTATGTTATATATATCATTATGCACTGTATACCAGTTTTCAGGATTTATCTTGAATTTTGTATTTTGCCTTATTCGTGTTGATTCAGAATTTGGAATGGCAATTTTTATGTAATACTGTTTGTTCTGCACTTTAAGAGAATTTCCTGTAAACGGATTTTTTGCATCACTAATTATTCCGTTAGTTGCAAGATATGGAACATCTGCATTAGTCATAAAAGTATTATTCGTTACTAGAGGCTGTCTGCTGTTAAAATCTTTTATAAGCAATGTTGCTGCCAGTTTTGGATCAGGAATACCAAAAACATTTTTGCTTATTGATTTATTATGCAAGTGTCCGCCATGGTCAGAAACAATTATTATTCGTGTATTATCATATAATCCGTTTTCTTTTAAATAATCAAAAAAAGCTGCATATTTTAAGAAAACAGCTGCATGAACTTTAAATACAGAATCGTCAGAATAAACAGATTTTCCGTTGGACGGTATTATTTCATTAGAAGCAAAATCACTTTCGTGGGTAGCTTCGTTATCAATCATTATAAATGAATTGGTTTCTGATTTGGAATCCATCAGTTCTGGCAAAAATTCCAGTACTGAATAGTGATTTGCAAAATCTGCGGAATTTTCATAGGGATTGTTTGCAATCCAGTACTCGCGTGCGTAAATTACACTTCTTAAAACCGGCGGAACCATTTTAAATATAGAGAAACAGATGAAATTTCGTTTTATAAGAAAACTTGTGTGAGGATTGGGGGCTAACTTGTGCCTGTTATACCAAATCCTTGAATATTTTCCAGTCGTGTTTATGCGTTTTATAAACTCATAACCTTTGTACATAGAAGTTACGGGCTCTTCAAGATAGTTTTGATAAGGAAGATTTGATACGGTTACATTAAATTTTTCTGCATTAAATAAAACTGGTAAAGAAAGCAGAGATTCATTATGCTTGTGCTGCAAAGTCTTATCTTCACGTTTATTTATTTCAAAAGGTGTATAATCATATCCGCCAAAAATACCTGGAGAACCTATCATAGTTACATAGCCGAGTGTAACTGTGTTCGGGTAGTATGTAAAACCAGAAAAATGTTCTTTTAAAGCAGGTATATCATTAAAAAGTTCAGGTATGAGTGGGGTCATACATGCGTCCTGCATAAAAACTATTACATTTTTGCCTGTTTTAGAAAGGTGATATACAGGTTCTATTTTTGCTACAGAGGAAGGAGCTTCCATTTTTTTAAATTCTTTGCTGATAGAACTAAAATTTATGGCAGAAATAGATATTAGTGCAAAGAGCAGAATAAAAGATGAAGAAACCATAACCACCATTTTTTTACGAATTAGAACCAGTGATGATATAAAAATGAATGCGAAAACAGCAGTATTTAGTGCAATGGTTGCTGCAGAAGGAATAAAAGTCTGGGGCTCCATAAAAAGCAGGGTAGGATTTATAGAACCGTAGTTTCCTGAAAAACAAAATGTATTAACTATTGAATAAACAGCTAGATTAAAAAAAAGGAACGTAAG